>Ga0307435_1000282_pt1 | contig 23016 bp, 14 predicted proteins | sample SalMarWE160470MG_FD_202164 | JGI IMG/M metagenome (GOLD analysis project Ga0307435, IMG submission 202164) | Salt marsh sediment microbial communities from the Plum Island Ecosystem LTER, Massachusetts, United States - WE1604-70 | ecosystem: Environmental > Aquatic > Marine > Intertidal zone >... | reverse complement strand
GGGAACCGAGCGATCGGTGGGGGCAGCGGCAATGAGCTGGCCGCTCTTGACCTTCTGTCCCACCGTCACGGTAGGCGCTGCAGGCTCTCCCAGGTGCTGGATAAGAGGGAGCACTACCGTGCCGGGCGGTGTGATCTCGATGAGCTCGAGCATAGGGGTGAGCTTCTTCGGCAGCGTGATTCCTCTCAGAACAATGCCCATCAATCCTTCCTTGTTTCTCGGTTCCGTGACTTCGCGTTACCTTCCGGTGGGCCTCAGGCCAAAAGCCGCCCCTTCATACATTAGGGGAAAGGGGTTTGTCAATGAAATTTTTGGGAAATGTTTGGCTGGGCAGGGTTTTACCAGAAGGGGAGGGGCGGGGATGACATGTAAAGCAGTTACAGCTTGAAAAATATATGTATTGTAGATACGTTATTCTGCCTGAAAGAGGAATAAAAAAAGAAGGAAATCAATGTGATTTCTCCATCCCCTTCGCGATTCGCAATTGAGTCAAAAAAATTCGTAACGCTTGGCATATTTCCCTCGTACACCTTCCTTGAGCAGGGGGGCTAGATAATATTCAGGACGAAGTTCGTCAGCGGTTTCGTCTTTGGATTTCTTTTTCATATGCCTGGACGAAGAACGGTTACCCCAGCCGGCTGCCTGCTCATGATCCTTGACGGCCTGGGCATCGTTTACAGCTATAAACGGAATCCCGCTGCGGGGCAACAGGTTTCGGCCTGAAGAAGTCTGTTTTCTGGTTTGACACGCTCATTTTATCGCGATAAGATGAGCGCATGGGAACATATTCTGATTACATTCCAAGGGCTGTCCAAGAGTATGCCTTCGATGAAGCCCTGATCGGCAGACACATGGTTTTTCTGGCCGGTCCCAGACAGGTCGGAAAGACCCTTCTGGCAAAAGAGTGGCTGGCGGGAAAGGGATGCTCATCCCTTTATTTCAACTGGGATGATGTCGCCACCCGCCGGACCTACCTGTCTGACAGCCGGTTTTATGAATCGCCGGCCAGGACCCTGGGCATTCAGGAGCCCTGGATCGTCTTCGATGAAATCCACAAGCGCCATCGCTGGCGGGACATCCTCAAGGGGACCTATGATCTTTTTGGAGAAGAATTCAGGTTCCTGATCACCGGCAGCGCCAGGCTCGATCTCTTTCCCCGATCCGGCGACTCCCTGGTGGGCAGGTACAATCTGTTTCATATGATGCCGTTGAGTCTCCGTGAAGCTATCGGAGAAATGGACACATCATGTTTCCTCCAGGAGACGGATCATGCCGCCCTTTGCCGAGTCTTTGAAGAAGAGGTTTCCGGACACCCCGGCAAAGAATATGTTGAGGCATACGAGGGACTTCACCTGTACGGCCCTTTTCCGGAGCCCTTTTTGAAACAGAATGATCGGTTTTCCAGAAAATGGCACCAGGATTACATCAGCCTGCTGGTGCGGGAGGACCTGAGGGACATCAGCCGGGTGGTGGAATTGGACAAAGTGGAAAATCTCCTTTTTCTGATGCCTTCAAGAATCATGTCGCCGCTGTCCATGCCGGGTGTGGCCCGTGAACTTGAAGTGGCTCATACCACGGTGAAAAGCTGGCTGGAGCAGTTGAAACGCCTGTATATTCTGTTCCCTGTTGCGCCATGGACCCGAAAGGTGTCAAGGGGGCTGAAAAGAGAGAAAAAATGGTATTTCCTGGACTGGCACTATGCCCCAGACGGCGCAGCAAGGCTCGAAAACATGGTGGCAACCTGCCTCCGAAGGGCCTGCTTTGCCATGACCGATATGGGGCATGGGCGCTACGAGCTTTATTACATTAAAACGTTGGACAAGAAGGAGATCGATTTTCTCGTGGTTCGCGACCATCATCCCATTCTGGCCGTAGAGGTCAAATCGTCCGAAACCACCCCATCCAGGGCCCTCATCAATCGCCACGAATGGTCTTTTGAAACCCCCACTCTCGGCGTTCAGGTGGTGGATAAAAGGGGCGTGCTGCAGAAGCATGAAGAAAACACCTGGGTGTTGAGTGTCGAGAGGTTCCTGCGCCTGTTGGTTTGAAAAAGACGGTTTTTACCCAAACTGGCCTTGAGCAAAAAGCAAGAACATAAGGGGGCCGGGCCGATCTCTTCCAGGATCTCCTCGCTGGTGTAAGTGATGATCTTGGGGGGAACGTAGACAGGAGTCTGCTTCTTTGAGCGCTATATTTTAAAAAGATACCGGCTGCTGGATTTTTTCTCTCTGGGCGCTCTGAGAACTCTGCGAGAGATATCTTATGCATCCGGCATCTAGCAACCAGCATCGCGAAGCAGTTTTATCGCTTGACGGGGATACATGCCTGTGATTCAATTCCCACGGTTGTAATCCGTGATCTCGAATTTGCTTTGTGAGCCTTTATGGATAGTGGGGTACTCAAGGATCTGCTGCAAAGGGTAAAGGATGGCGCGGTTGGCCTCGATGAGGCCATAGCAAGGCTCAGGGACCTGCCGTATGAGGATATAGGCTTTGCCAGCATAGATCATCACCGAGCCTTGCGCAGGGGTTTCCCGGAGGTTATCTACAGCACCGGGAAGAAGGCCGAGGAGATCATTGAGATCATCGGAAGGATGGTTGAAAAGGAGGAGAATATCCTGGTTACACGGCTCACCGATGATAAGGCGAGGATCATTAAAGAGCAGTTCCCTCAGGGGGAGTACTTTCCCAAACCGAAGGTTTTCACCCTTGAGGTGAGGCCGGCAGAGAAGAGGGGGAAAGGCGCCATCCTCGTGATCACCGCGGGAACCTCAGACATACCCGTTGCAGAAGAAGCGGCAATTACCGCGAGGTTCATGGGAAATGAGGTGGAGACCCTGTTTGATGTAGGGGTATCGGGTATCCACCGCATCCTGGGGAAACGGGATGTCCTTATGAGGGCATCGGTGATCGTGGTGGTGGCAGGAATGGAGGGGGCCCTTCCAAGCATCGTGGGAGGCCTTGTCGATAAACCGGTGATCGCGGTTCCCACGAGCACAGGATACGGGGCCAGCTTTGGGGGCCTATCCGCGCTTTTGGGCATGCTGAACAGCTGCGCCTCAGGGGTGACGGTGGTGAATATCGATAACGGATTCGGGGCCGGATACGCAGCAAGCCTGATGAATAGAATTTAGGAGGCTAAAGGCGTAAGGCGCACGGCAAAAGGCAAAATGCCTTATACCTTTGACCTCATGCCCTGCGCCTTTCATCCTTGCCTTTTCGTATCTCCCGAACCATGGCCTTCAATTCGTCCACCTTCTCCAGGGCCTCTCCGCTCCAACAGGGAAGGATCGAGTTATTGTGAAAGAGAGGTTCTGAGGCGAGATCAAACCTCGATGCGGCTACCGCTTCTTCCCACAGCTCCGTATGGGGGATGGGCGAGTACTCGCTCAGGTAAGGAACTGCCCCGACATGCCCCACATAGGCGATCGTTTGGGCGACCTGCTCATGGCCCTGGCCGGGAAGGCCCATGAGTATATAAACGCCCACCTGATCTGATCGAAATCCTGCTGCTTTGAGGTGAGAGACGGATTTCTCGAATTCTCCTGATGCAAACTTCCTCCCCAGATGGCCCTGAAGCTGATGGTCGGAGGTCTCCAATCCCAACCGGATTTCCTTGAAGCCCGCTTTAAACAGGAGCCCTGCCACAACACGGTTGATATAGGTGATGTGGATTCCATTGGGACAGTGGAACCTGAGACCAAGGTTCCGCCGGACTACCTCCTGTAAAAAGATACAGATATGATTTTCGGCATCAACGAGAAGGGCATCGTCGTAAAAGGCGAAATCAACGACGCCATACTTCCCATGCCAGTAAAGGACCTCCTCGAGCAATGCAAGGGGGTCTCGTTTGAGAAAGGAGGGACTGAGAAAAGGGGAGGCACAGTAGGCGCACCGAAAGGGGCATCCAAGAGAACCCCTTATGCATACATACTCAATCTTTGTGAGCATATCAAAGGCCGGGTAAGGGTCGAAAGGATCGAGCTTTTTTTTGAGCTGAACATCTGGTATACTATTTTTCAACGCATCATTCAGATTTTCAGGCAAGCATTGGCCTGGTGAGGGAATGACAAAATCAGCCTGAGAATACATTCTGGCATGCTCAGGACAGAGCGTGGCGTATATGCCCCCGAGGAGCACCGGAACATCCGGGTGAATATCCTTGATGAGCCGTATTGCCTCACCTGCTCCCGGGTACCAGTAGGTCATCAGGGAGGTAACAAGCACAGCCGCCGGCCGTTTTACCCTTTTCACCTCCCGCTCAAATGCCTGGGGGTCAATGCCGTAGCGGTTATACGACCTCTGGATGGAGGCAAGCTTCTGAGGGGTTGGAACACGGCGTTTCCAGTATTTTCCCGTGCCATGCTGGCGCCGAAGCGGCTTTTTAGCGTATGCGGCTTCGGCCGTGAGGGGGTGATGAACGTCAAGGCAATCGATGAGGTGCACCGAAAGGCCTGATTCCCTCAGGTAGCTCGCCAGGTACAGCAAACCCATGGGCTTTGCCCATAGATCGTAGGCCGCGAAATCATATATCCAGGGATTGACGAGCAGTACCGTTGGTTTCATAATAGAGTTCGTTGGGTTTTTCCAGTTTATGGAGTTTCTTGGGTTATTACCACAACAAACTCAACGAACTCAAGAAACTCATGAAATTCAACAAACACTACCCATCCATGAGGGAGGATTCGCATGCGGGCGGTGGTGCAGCGGGTAAAAACGGCAAAGGTTGTCGTTGACCAAAAGGTGGTCGGGGAGATCGCTAAAGGCCTGTTGGTCTTTCTCGGGGTTGGGGAAGGCGATCGAAGCGAGGATGCGGATTATTTGGCATCAAAGGTGGCGAACCTCAGGATCTTCAGCGATAGCAACGATAAGATGAATCTATCCCTGCTGGAGGTGAGCGGTGAGGCCCTCGTGGTGTCCCAGTTCACCCTGTGGGGAGACTCTCGAAAGGGCAGGAGGCCGTCTTTTGTTCGGGCAGCCGATCCGGCCCTGGCCAATCGCCTATACCGGGAGTTCATTGATCTTCTCAGGGGAAGGGGCATCAAGGTAGCAGAGGGGAGATTTCAGGAGATGATGGACGTTCACCTCGTCAACGACGGCCCTGTTACCATGCTTCTTGATAGCGAGAAGAATTTTTAGGCAAATATCGTTGAAATTCGCTTCAACCTTGAATCAACGCATCATAATTGCAGTGTTCAGGGGTTCAGTGTTCAGGAAAGACCCCTTTTCATAGCACCTGCTCACACCTGAACCCTGAACACTCAAAATGCCAGATCCGTTTAGTCAAACTCAGCCCGTAAGGGCCTGAAAAGGAAGGGTGTCGAGGATGGACTACCAAGACAAGGAGACGGAACAAACAGGGCAAATCCCACAGCAAACCGATGAACTCGGTCTGCCCGAGGCAATGGACAAGAAGAAGGAAAAGCGAAGGCCGAGGTTTTCCCTCTTGAAGTGGCTCTTTCTTATTGTATTCATCCTGTACTTTGTCATCACCGCATATCGCATTCCGCTGCTCGTTCAATTGGGCGAGTACCTCATCGTGGAACATGAGCCCCAGAAGGCGGATCTTATCGTGTGCCTTGGAGGCCCAGGCGTAGCTAATGCTCTTGCAGCGGTTGATGTCTTTCAGAATGGGCTTGCTCCGCACCTCTTCAAGGCAAAGGAGATCGAGCCCGATGGCCTCGAGTATCTGAAGGCAAAGATCGAGGATTACCCCACTGAAGTTGACTTATTTGCGATGATTACCGAGGGTTTCGGCATCCCAGGGGAGGCGATCATCTCTCTTGAGAAGCGGGTTGGAAGCACCATAGAAGAGGCCAATCTGGTTCGAACCTTGGTGCTTGATAAGGGTTATACGTCCCTTATACTCGTAACCAGCCTTACACACTCTCGTCGCGCGTACCTCACCTTCAGGAGGGTTTTCAAGGATTCCAAGGTCAAACTCATCTCGCTGCCCTCACGTTACCAGCAATTCAGTCCAAAGGATTGGTGGAAGAACCGAAGGTTTACCAAGGAGCTCATTATCGAGTATCAGAAGCTGATCTACTACAAGTTTAAGTATGGTATTTGAAGTCAATTTTTTAGGTAGCCACCAAGGCACCAAGACACTAAAGTTACAGAATTATTTGTTTGATACTGTCTTACCAGCTTCAGATAAGGGGATAACATGCATGCCCGGCCGCCTCGCCTGAGTCATAATGATGGCGGGCAGTTATTTTCTCTTTGTGTCTTCGTGCCTTAGTGGCTCGGCACATACAGGAAGAGTATGAAAAAAATAATAGTACAGATCGTCTTCATCTCACTACTCGCCTCAACTCCTTCGTTTGCGGGCATCTATGAGCTTGAGGTCACGGCAAGCCGTTCGGATTTGGAGGCACGGTACCGCGCAGACCTGCCTCTCGACCAGGGCATCCTTTCAACCGGGCTCGGAGTAATTTACCGAAACGCTGATTACAAGATAGCCGATATGAAATTGACCTTAGGCAAGGAACTCTGGGCGCCAGGATTACGGCTTCATCTCGGTCTTAAGGCAGTGGCGGGAGAGGTGGAGAGGGATCAAAAAAAGGGCGATCTGACGGCGGTAGGTGTTCTGGTTTCAGCGAACTATCGTATTCCACAGACCATTTCTCCTCTGCCCATAGGGGTGTCGGCAGGTGTCTCCTTTTCACCGGAGCCCCTTTGCTTTTCTGATGCGGAACGATACATTGATGTGAGAACCAGCCTTGATTTCCGTGTGGCGAAGGATGGAGAGATACTCTTTGGGTATCGGTATATCCGCGCTCGTCTTGAGGATAACCAGGGGAAGTGGAATATTTCAGATGCAACACTTTTTGTCGGCTACCGACTACACTACTAGTATATCGTTTCATGAAAACGTTGTCATTGCGAGCGTTAGCGAAGCAATCTCGTGGCGTAGTTTTTGAGCCTTGTTGAGATTGCGGAGCCTGTTCCGAGCGCAGCGAGGAATCTCTTTTGCCCTGAGGTTTGACCATGGACCGTGGCTTTTATGAACCCCGCCGTAGGCGGGGCTCGGAGTTTGCTTCGGCTATGCCTCGCAACCGCTTTGCTCCTCGCAATGACAGTGTAAATATTTTCATGAAACATAGCAGTAGCGAGGCTTCGGCCCGACCTGCCTGTTATTTTTTCTGCTCGGTGATTGGTATCTGCTGCTTGGACTTCAGTTTGGCTACGAGCTCCTTGAATGATGAGTTTGCGAGTATTTCATCGAACTGTGCCCGGTAGTTTTTCGCGATGCTCACCCCTTCAATCGCGACATCACAGACAACCCACATACCCTGCTTGTTCTTAAAGAGGTACAAAACGGGCATCTCGGTATCGTCGCCGGTGATGATCTTCGTCGAGAGGATTACATAACTCCCCTTTGCTGTTTCAGAAAGGTAGAGTATGTTCTTTTCGGAAAAATTTCCTGCCTGTGCCAGATAGGCATCAATCTTATCCAAATAGGTGCGCTCCAAAAGGGCACTGAAGACCTCCATGAATTCCCCTTTTTCCTCTTTGCTCCTTTCCCTCCAATGGGTGCCCAATGCCCTCATGGAGAATTCCTCCTCATCAAACCTATCCCTGATCAATTGAGAGAGGATTGCCCTTCGCTCATCGGCCTTTTCAGGTGTTTTAAGCGACTGATCGTTGAAGACCTCGATGACCTTATCGAGCGTTCCCTTGAGGGAATCAGTGACCGCTCCTGGACCGGCCCAGACCGCAGAGGAAAGAAATACCGTCAACACAGCGAGTCCTCGTGCGCAGGCAGCAATGAATGTACACCGTTTGATTGTCATTGTGGTTCCTTTTTTTAAACTATGATAGCACATTTTTTATTTACGATAACCTAAATTGAGCGATCCCCAGATGTCATTGCGAGTGAAACGAAGCAATCTCGCTTTTTATTTAGAGATTGCCACGCACCCTCCAGGCATACGCCCTGGTGGGTGCTCGCAATGACAGGCTAACAAGGAATTTCTCCAGAGATTGCTCAATTTAGGTGTGAGCACTGTTAATTCCTAGACTCAAGGGCCGTGATCCTTGAATGGCCTCCATAGGATAATGAGTTTCGGCAGCAGTGCCAGCACGCTCAGCAGCGCGATAAACATGGCGAGCCCGGTAAACACACCGAAGTAGATGGTGGGAAGGAAATTGGACAACACCAGTATGGAAAAGCCGAATATAATCGTTATAGAGGTATTGAGAATAGCCCTTCCCACGGTCCCGTGACACAGGCGCAGGGTTTTGGGGTAGTCGCCGTTTTTGGCAAACTCCTCTCGAAACCGGTAGATGTAGTGAATGCTGTTATCGATCGCTATCCCCATGGTGATCGCAGCGATCGTTATGGTCATCACATCAAGGGATATGTCCATCAGGCCCATGATGCCGAGCACAATGCTCACTGCGAGCAGATTGGGGATAATGCCGGTGATGGAGAGCGAGATGGATCTGAACAGGATCAGCAGCATGATCCCTATGCCCAGCAACACGATGCCCAAGGTGAGGATTTGTGATCGAAACAGGCTCTGCAGCATGTTGTTGTACATAACGAGCATCCCGGCAACCGTTGCCTCGTTTTCCGAGAGCCCGAATTTTGTGTTGAGATCACTCTCGATCTTTGCCAGCAGCTCTTTCCTCCTTAGATCGCTCAATGAGTCCAGGATCCTCAGGGAGATTCGGGCCTCGTTTTGCTCAACAGACACATAGGGATCCACCATCTCGGATCGAATGCGCTCAGGGATCTTTTTATTCAAGACCCCCAGTTCGAGGGCGTCAAAGGGCCTTCCCTCATAGAGCCCTTCGGCAACCCTTATAATGGAGGCAAGGGAGAGAACCTTTCCGATCTCCGGCAAGGAGGCGAGATAATCGTGAACCTCTTTGATCTTCTCGACCTTATACGGGGTGAGCCAGTAATCTCGCGGGTCAGACTCCCCTGCCCAGTCATCGGCCTCAACAGGCGTATCATCTTTTGGGCGATCGTCTTTCGCTTCACCGAAGTGGAGGATCACATCAAGCGGCATGGTGCCGCCAAGCTTATCGTCTATCAGTTTCATTCCCTGGTATATTTCGGTTTTCCTGCTGAAGTAATCGATGAAGCTATTTTCCACCTTAAGCCTGCTCATGCCCACCAGGCTTATGATGGCGAGGATCAACGAGACGATGATTACCGTGCCCCCATGGAGTTCTGCAATGGAGGCAAGTCGAGAGGTGATGAAAGACTGTCCTCCACGGGTAAGAGAGGGACTTGATTTTGTAAGCAACACCAAAACAGCGGGGAATAAGAGAAATGACGTGAAAAAGGTGACACACAGCCCAATCGACATCATCCATCCGAAATCCATGACGGGCCGAATGCCGCTGAATACCAGTGAGCTAAAGGCCAAGATGGTAGTTAAGGCTGCATAGAGGCATGGCCACACCATCTTCTTGGCGGTGGTGAACACAATATCAATCTGAGGCTCCGAGGACATATCGCTGCAGAGCTGCCGGTAACGAACAGCCAGGTGAATGTTCATCGACATGGTGAGTATCAACATCAGGGAGATGAAATTCGACGATATGACGGTCACCTTCCAATCCAGGAAACCGAGCACCCCGATCATGAATAAAACCGCATAGAAACAACTCAGCAGCGGCAGGATTACCCATCGCAGTTCCCGGAACAGGATAGCGAGGGTTGCTACGATGAAGATGAACACACCAAAGCCGAATACGACCAGATCCTTCTTGATGAAGGTGATCATGTCATCGGCCACCATGGGAACGCCGCCGAGATACACGGCCCCGTATTTCCCATAGGGACGTATAGTCGATCGAATCCTCTCGATATCCTGGTGCCGCTCTTTGCTATAGGCGGCATAGTACTCATCGTACTCAAGCATATATTGTTTTAATTGAGACTCCTCCATCTGACTGAGCGCTGCACTCCTTCTTTTCGTCAACAGCCCGTTCCTTTTCTCTGAGAGTTCCGAGAGAAAGGTGTCGTCTTCGAGGTAGATTATCAGGCCGGTGGTCTGGCCGTCAGTGCTGATGACTAACTCTCTATAAACAGGGCTCTCCAGTATTTCTCGCTTTGCCTTTTCAATATCCACGCCGGGATCTTCCAGGCTCTTGACGGTCTCCTCGGTCATCTTTGAGAGTTTCACGCCGGAAGCCCTGAGAAGCGGAACATCGAGAAGGGTTACTACTGAATCGACCCTCTCTAATGCCTTTAATTCATCTCGCAGCTCTTTTAGATGCTCCAATGATGCCTTGGAGAAGAGATCATCATGGGGGGAAAAGGTGACCACCAAAAATTCCCTGAGCGTATATCGAGAATTGATTTCACGGAATATCTGTAGGTCCTTATCATCCTCTAACAAGAGGGTATCAGGAGAGGCATCGAGCTTGAAGTCTTTCGCATGGTATGAAAAAAAGGCAAGCACTACCACAAGCACGATGACTACGATTGCAGGGTGCCGTAAAATAACTCTCTGATAGGCCTTAGAAAAACCGTTCATCATGTTCAGTTGATCATTTAATTTACTGTGATTCAGGGGGTTTTCTTCTCTTGCCACATCAAAGAACCTGGGTTGCTTCTCAATATATTCGGGTACTATTACCAGATTCCGGCGAAGGCCGGAATCTGGGCTTGGCTAATCATAAACCAACTACCCGAATTTTTTTAGATGTTACGAATCTGGCACCCAAGTCCTTGAAATGGTGCACTCTGTTGCCCCTTGATCCTTTGATAGGTCCGTTTTGGGTGGGAGAAGTATAGGGGGAAAGCTCTGAGAGTGTCAATAGAAATCAGGGCAGTTCTCCGAAAAGATGCCGCAGCCCAATTGATACATGACCGAGGGAGACGTCATACGTGCGGTTTTAGCTTTACAGCCAAGGACGAAATACCATATAGTCCCCGCTAACCGCTGATTTCTCAATTCCATGCAAGGCCGGTGTCCAGGAGTTCACCAGTAAGAAGGATGATGAAAGAAGCAGAACATCAACTGATCTATCTCCTCTGTGTGCTCCTCCTCGTTTCCTTTATGGGATGCGCACACAGAGGTACTGTGGCCACGGCCTCTCGCTCACCGGATAGTGGGCAGGCAGGTCATAACAGCTCGAACACGAGCTCATCCTCATCAAACCAGATACAATCGAACCAGGTAACGGGCGAGGAGGGGTCTTCGGAGACCGATTTCGATGTTTTTTTTGATGAGGGGGAATCCCAGGAGGGGGATCTCGATGTTTTTTCGGACATAAAGACCGAAGAGGCAGCGGTGGGAGTGGCAGACCCTTTCGAGGGCTGGAACCGTGCCATGTTCCTATTCAACGACAAACTTTACTTCTGGCTCCTCAAGCCCGTATCAAGGGGGTATAAGGCGGTGATGCCTACACCTGTCAGGAGGGGAGTAAGAAATTTCTTCCATAACATCACAGCGCCCGTTCGGATGGTCAGCGCTCTGCTCCAGGGGAAGGGGAGGGCGGCGAGCGCGGAATTAACCGGTTTTTTGATTAATAGCACCGTGGGCGTCCTTGGGTTTGGAGATCCAGCCAAGAGGTGGCCCGAGCTAAGTCCCAGCGAGGAAGACTTAGGCCAGACCCTCGCAACCTATGGCATCGGTGACGGGTTCTATGTTGTCTGGCCTATACTGGGGCCTTCCACCCTGCGTGATTCGGTAGGGATGGTCGGAGATTGGTTCTTGGATCCTACCTTCTATGTTGAGCCCCTTGAAGCCTACCTTGCAGTGTGGACCGTGGAGAATGTCAACGAAACCTCCTTTCGGATCGGCGATTACGAATCCTTTAAGGAAGCAGCAATCGATCCATACATTGCACTCCGCCATGCCTATATCCAGAATCGAAAAAAGAAGGTGGAAGAATAAAAGAAGCGGAGTAATGGAGTCTTTTTCTTGTTTTATTGTGACTACTCACGTAGTCAGTCCCGCCTTCGGCGGGATTTAGACTGAAGGCTTATTGTTGAAGAAACAGTAATTTCTGCACCAAACATGTCTTCATAATCGGCCGTATCCCTGTTTTTCCTAACAGTCTTCAGCCTATGGTTCGACAAGCCATTCGACAAGCTCATGGTCGTGAGCAAAGTCGAACGACTCACCATCCTGAGCATGGTCGAAGGACAACCTATCTACCTGATCAGTTACTTTATTTTATACCATTACTCCAGTACTCCATTCATCCACCTCTCCTTTGCTTTGCAAGGCCAGACAGGCTACTTGGTGATCATCACATACACGCCGTCCCATTCGGGAGGAAGGGGATTCTTCTTGAGATCAAGACACCGTTCGATATAGACCTGTGCCGCATAGAGATTTGGTTCCACAGCCTGTATCTCTTCGAAAACATGGATCGCATCATCCCATTGTTGCGCCTTATACAGGGTAATGCCCCGGTTGAACCGGGCGGCGGTCTGATGTTGAGTCTTGGGTAGGTCGTTGAAGCCCAGAAGGCTGTAAATCTTCACCGGTTCTCTCTTTCCTTGTACCCTCACTGAATCCAGCTCCATGCAGAGGAATTCGCCTTTCACCTTCTCATAGGTGTATTCGCTGATGATCACGTTGGTCTTATAGTTCTTATTGGCGCCTTCAAGCCTGGAGCCAAGGTTAACCGAGTCGCCCATTACGGTGAAATCAAACCGCTGCTCGGATCCCATGTTCCCCACCATCATGGGGCCCGTATTGATGCCGATGCCGATATCAACGGGCTTTTTGCCCTCGGCCAACCACTTTTTATTGAGTTTTTCAAGCTCGCGCATCATCTCAAGGGCAGAGCGACACGCCTTACTGGCGTGATCGGGCAGATCGAGCGGGGCACCATAGATGGCCATGATAGCATCACCCATATACTTGTCCAGCGTTCCATCATATTTGAATACGATGTCCGTCATCACGGTGAGGTATTCGTTTAACAGGTGCACCAGCTCCTCGGGGCTCATTCCCTCGGCAATGGTGGTAAACCCCCTGATATCAGAGAAGAGTATGGAAAGCTCCTTTCTATCCCCACCGAGCTTGAGCTTCTCGGGGTGTTTTAACATCTCATTGACCACAGAAGAGGAGACATAATAGGTGAACGCGCCTTTGATTCTTCTTCGCTCCCTCTCCTCGGAGAGATACCGATGAAGGGTCAGCGAGATATAAAGCATAACGATCGCTGCCAGAGGGTATACCATGTTAAACCAAAGCCCATGGCTCACAAAGAGGTATCGGGTGAGAAATAGATAGGCTATGAAGAGGCCGACGGCGAAAATGATCCCCTTCACGGCGCTCAGACGGGGAACTACAAATCCCAGAATGATCCCGACGAGTAGAATAGCCAGGAGGTCAAATACCTTTGTCCATTCGGGACGATCAAGAAATTGCCCCCTCAGGATGTTATCGATAACGGTGGCGTGTACTTCCGGGCCGGGATACACCGGTGAGAAGGGGGTAGTGCGGATGTCGTACATGCCCATGGCTGTGGCCCCTACTAACACGATCTTGTCCTTGAATTCTCCGGCGGGGTACTTGTTGTTAATGATGTCGGTTATGGGGTAGTGGGTGAAGGTTTGGGGCGGGCCCAGGTAGTTGATCATCATCTGGCCGGTTTCGTCCGTTGGGATGAAGATATCTCCAAGCTGGACTCCCTCTATTCCATAGGGGGCTACCCGTGCGATGAGCGGGGGCATGTCTAGATAGTGCCAGATTGCCTTGATTGAGAGAGGCGCAAAGATCTCATCGCCGCATTTTATCACCAAGGGAATCCACCGCACTACGCCATCCGGATCCGGCACGATAGTGAAATAGCCGGAGGAATCGGCGGCCTCATTCAATATCGGGAGGTTCGATTCTGGGACGTAGGCCTCAAAAAAGGGTTCTATGTCGCTTTCACGACGAAAGAATTGGACTTGATACCTGGATTTGCCGATCTGGGAGATCCTCTCGTTGCGCGTTGCCTCGTCCAGTTGATAGCCAAGCTCGTCAGGGCGCATATGGAAGAAATACCCCAACACAACCTTTGCCCTTGCCCGTTTGATCGCATTTGCCAGGATGAGGTCGTTATCGGCGAGGAGCCTTGATTCCTCCAGAAAGCGGGTGAGGGTCTTTTGCTTAATCTGTAATCCCTCTATCTTGGATTCCAATTCCTTAATAAAGGAGAGGTTGCTGTTTTCATCAGGCTCCCAGAACCCGACATCGAATCCTATTACCTTTGCCCCGTCCTCGGAGAGGTAGTCGATGAGCTTTGCTATCTTGGCCCTCGGCCACGGCCACTTACCCTCCGAGTCAAGGCTCTTCTCATCGATGACCGCGAGAACAACAGTGCCCCCGGGCTCCCTTGGCCCCCTCGAAATAAACCTCAGGTCCATGGTCTTGAGCTCCAGGAGTTCAAGAAAAGAAGGCCCGATAAGGAACACGATGCAGACGAAGAGGATAAGGCCGAGGGTGATGGAGAAAGGATTGACAGAAAGTAAAAGCCGCAGTAATTTTTTCATCCTCTATTCCTTTGGATAGGCCTTTTCGTGGGAACTCTCAAGTGCATGAAAAAAGCATCCCTATTCGCAGTAAAATAAGCATATATGGCAAGGAGGGAAAAAGTCAAGAAGACAGGCATTTGAGAGGAGAATTCGATTGACAACGGCGCACATTGATTAAAAAATACTGTCCACAACAAAGCTTCATCAAAAACCGAAGAGTAACGACCTGCCCGCCATCAGCTGCGCTTTAGGCGCTGGCAGGCGGGTGCGAGACGCAAGGCGACCCGCCCGGCATCGCGAGGCTTCAGCCGAGGCGGACGGGGGTGGGCGGGGTGGATTTCGACATGACCCAAGTTTCTTTCATCATGTGGCGTAGGGCACAAGACGCATGGCGCACGGCCTTATGCCTTGTGCCTTTGGCCCATCTAATATCATCCTGAATTAATAAGAAAACTTGACACAAATGATAAAAATTTGGCTTATATAGATGGCTTTATGAGGCTCATAGTAATTGTTTATCGGGCGGGATATGGATACATTCCTGGAAGGATCAAGGAGCCAAATCATTATTTTTACGGATCTTGACGGCACACTTTTGGACGATCAGACCTACGATTTCAGGCCGGCTTTGACAGCACTGAAGTTTATCCGTTCACGAAAGATACCGCTTATCCTGGTGAGCAGCAAGACGAGGGCGGAGATGGAGTTCTACCGCAAAGAGCTGTCTCTTGAGGATCCCTTTATCGTGGAAAATGGAGGAGCCATATACTTTCCGGCCTCTTTTCCCTTGCCCGATGACTACCCCTTTGAAATCGTAGATGAATACCGGGAAGTGCTCATCGGGACGCCGCTCGCAGTGCTCTCAGAGAAGATCAGCGAGCTGAGGGAGCAATTCCGGTTCAGGTGTTTCTCTGAACTGACCGTCGAGGAGATCGCGGCGCTAACCGGGCTCACCCATGAACAGGCGCAAGGTGCCACGGTGAGGGAATTCGATGAACCGATCGTGCTGGAAGATACCTTTGATGAGGATATCCTTTGCAAAAGGGCCCGGGAGCTCGACTTCGAGTGCGTGCAGGGGGGGCGATTCCTCCATCTCTTTTGTGGGGGCGACAAGGGCAAGGCTGTGGATGAGATACTCACCGTGTACCGGCAGCAAGGCTATCCCGTAATTTCCATCGGCCTTGGCGATAGTCAGAACGACGTGCCCATGCTATGGGCGGTAGATAAACCCGTGCTAATGCAGGCGCCGGAAGGGGGCTACATCGAAGGTCTGGATCATCCGGATCTCTTGAAGGCCAGAGGCAGGGGACCCGATGCATGGAATAGGGTGGTGTTGCGTATTCTAGGGGACCTTTTATCGTGATTCCGACGATTGCATGGGAAGGAAATCACATCCGCCTTGTTGACCAGAGAAGGCTCCCGCTCGAAACACAGTGGGTTGTGTGCCGGGGCCTCGAGGAGGTAATCGAGGCCATCAAGGATATGGCGATACGGGGCGCCCCTGCGATCGGGGTGGCTGCTGCAATGGGGCTGGCGCTCGGGGCGCAGTCGATTGAGACCCAAGAGTACAAGACATTCCGCGAGACGTTTCTTCAGATGGCACGCGACATGGAATTGGCAAGGCCTACTGCGGTGAACATCAGGTGGGCGGTAGAGCGCATGAAGGAGATTATGGATGAGATGCGGGGCAGGGGCGTTGATGAGATCAAGGAGGCGCTCAGGAGGGAGTCCCAGGATATCCTGGAGAGGGATATCGAGATCAACCGCAGGATCGGTGAACATGGCCTTCCCCTTATCCCCGATACGGCAACGATCCTTACCCACTGTAATGCCGGGTCCTTGGCCACGGGTGGTTATGGGACTGCCCTCGGGGTGATCAGGGCGGCTCACGAGGCCGGCAAGGATATCCATGTAGTGGTTGATGAGACGAGGCCGTTGCTCCAGGGCATGCGGCTGACCGCGTTTGAGCTTATGGAGGAGGGGATTCCCACCACGGTGATCGTGGACAGCGCAGCCGGGTATCTGATGCGAAGAGGGGAAGTTGATCTGGTGATCATCGGGGCAGACCGGATCGCAGTCAATGGGGATACGGCGAACAAGGTGGGCTCATACCAGCTCGCCGTGCTGGCAAAGGAGAACCGGATCCCCTTTTACGTTGCAGCGCCCATTTCAACCTTTGACCTTACCTTACAAGAGGGGGATCAGATCCCCATCGAGGAGAGGGATCCTAAGGAGATCCTCACCTTTGCCGGTCAAGAACTCGGCCCTGAAGGTCTTCATGCCTTTAACCCCGCCTTTGACATCACCCCTGCCGCCTATATCTCTGCCATAATCACCGAACAAGGGATACTCAGGCCGCCTTTGGGAAAGAGCATACAGCGTGTGGCCGGAAATTAAGACCTGCCGGCCAGGTCTTTTCCCTTGAAGCCCCTCATGATTGCCAGGTAGAAAAGGGCAGCAATGAGAAAGCTGACAATAGCGCCCCCGATCTGAAGGTACCTGCCAAGCCAGAACACCAGCGCCCCCACCACCCAGCTGATGAGGGCCGTCAGATGGACTCCACCTGTATACCAATAGGCGCCGTGCGCAAATAACTCGTCAGTCGTGAGCCTCTGACCCTTGGTGATAAAGTAGTCTGCAAGCACAATCCCGAACAGGGGACAGAAGATGAAGCCGACGAGCTCCAAAAAGTGCGCGTAGGTCTCCGGATAGTCGCCGAAGATCAACGCGATTATGGTCCCGAGGGCTCCGCCTATCACGATCCCCTTTTTCTCCCCCAGCTTAGGAAAGATATTCAGGGCCGAGACCGAGGTAGAGTAGATATCAAGGAAGGTGGTGGTAAAGGTGGAAAAGAGCACAATGATCATGGCAGGAATGACAAGCCCAACAGCGACCATAAGCTCCAGAACCATGGACTCCGGGGTAGGGGATTTGGTGGCCAAGGCCGCGCTCAGCCCGATTACGTACATCCAGGAGCTCACGATAAAATATCCGATCCATGTGCCCCAAAAGCTGCCTTTATCGCTCCTTGCGTACCGGGAGTAGTCGCAGACCAGCGGAAGCCATGAGATCGGCATGATGATCACGTAATCGAGGCCGATCATGAAGGGCAGCTCTCCTGCCGGAGGCATGCCTACCAATTTCGAGATCCCGTACTCCTTGAATACCACGTAGGTCATCAGGACACAGATAAACACCAAGGCAGTTACTGCAATGCGATGTAGCCACTTCCAGTACCGGTACCCCACCAGGGCCCACAGGGTGGTTACCACACCCAATAAGACGATCCAGAACTTGGGCGTATAGATGGAGGAGCTCTGGGTAAAGGTGGCGGCTGTTTGCCCGCCTATCCAGACCATGACGGCGGTCCACCCGATGAGCTGAAAGATGTTCAGGATCGCAGGTATATAGGACCCACGAACACCAAAGGCGGCGCGCGTGCTCACCATAGAGGGGATGCCCCACTGGCTCCCAATGATGCCTCCCAGGGCGAGGGGCGTGTTTCCGATCAGGTGACCAAGCAGGATTACCACGATTCCCGTCACGTATCCCATGGGAACCAGGATCCCCCCTGCCCATATTTCAGCCAGGGAAACGGCTGCTCCCGCCCACAACAGGAAGAAGTCAAACCCTGTCAGGTTTCGTTTATCCCTTGGAATCGGTTCAATGCCGTTCATGGTGTGCCTCCTTTTCTTTAAAAAATGTAACTACTAAGCCACCAAGCCGTTCGACAGGCTCACGGCCATGAGCGAAGTCGAATGGGCACAAAGACCCAAAGAGAAGATGAATATCGATTTAACTTGATAGCATAGGAATTTCCCTTTTTGAGATTGCTTCGCTTTGCTCGCAATGACAAGATCAGCTTATCAATGTCATTGCGAGGAGCAATAGCGACGAAGCAATCTAAATTTATAATTCCCAGTAGCGACTCGACTTGAGCTCGCCGAAGGTCTCGCCGAAAGTCTTGCTACAGGGTTACTGTGTAGTTCCTCCCCCTGGCCTGCGACGAGCTCAGCCGAGTCGATGAGGGAGGCTAGGTGGGGGTGGCAAAATCTCCGTTCACCCTCCCCTTTAGATACAGAAAAGGTACTAGTGAAGCTTCGCCTCAAACCGACAAGTAACGAATGGATTAAGACGTGACCCAAATTGCTTTAATCATGTGGCGTAGGGCACAAGGCGCATGGCGCACGGCCTTATGCCTTATGCCTTTAGCCTTTTCTCATATCATCATAAATCAATAACAAAAACTTGACACAAATTTTAAGATCTCAGGTTATGTAGAATTCCAGCTGCTCTACGCTCTAAAGGCCCATCCCCCTTTTGATCTTGAGCACCTTTCGTGCTACCTCGCCGGGATTTTTGCCGATGATCCTCACCATGGGCTCCTTGCCCACCTCTCCCCGGTCATAGATCACATCCGGCACCTCGCCCATCTTGAGAACCTCCTCCGTGCCCCACTCAAGGGATGATCCCTCCCGCTCCTTGACCTCTTTGGGCTCATCCGCCCTGTCGAAGCTGCGGACTTTAAAGCCCGCTCGCTCGCAGATGCGGATGATATCCTCAGAGAACCGGATGTTCATGACGGAGCGATACTCAGGATCGTGTTTCATGAGGGTCAGGATGATCCTGGCGACATGCCGGGAGCCACCGAAGGCGGGACCGGTGACGGCGGCGATTGAATCATTGAGCCTCGTGATTCTGCCGGGAAAGGCGGCCACATCCTCATGACTCTCTGCGTAGGGCAGGGCGTATCCAAGGTTGAATTGAACCTCCGGTATCAAGTGACCGATTTTGTTTTTCTTCAATGTTTCAAGTGCTGCTGCCAAGTCCCTGAGCACCTGGTACCGTGCTCCTTCCCTGGCGATCACGGCATAGGGGTTCGTCGGGCCGTGCCCCTTTCCCAGGGGAAGGGAGAACCGGATGGCCGTTTCCATAAATTCCTTGGCCCGCTTCACCGCATTCTGTATGCTTGTCCCTTTGGCGAGCTCCGTGGCGATTGCAGAGGCAAGGGTGCACCCGGTCCCATGGGTATTGTTGGTGGCGATACGAGGCCCGCGGAACTCGAAAAAGGCCGTCCCATCAAAAAGCACGTCTACGAGTTCACTCTCAAGGTGCCCTCCCTTTACCAGCACGTTCCTGGCCCCCATTCCATGGATGCGGCGTGCCGCCTCCTTCATGGCCTCGAGATGATCAACCTCTATGCCGGCGAGAACCGATGCCTCGGGGAGGTTCGGCGTCACTACAAAGGCACGGGGGATCAACTCCTTTCTGAGGGCCTCTTGGGCCTCTTCCTTGAGCAGGGCGTCTCCGCTTTTCGCCACCATGACCGGGTCCACAACCAAGCGCTTTACGCGGTATTGTGCGATCTTGGAGGCTACCAGACGCACGATCGCGGAGCTTGAGAGCATCCCTGTTTTGACCGCATCTGCTCCGATATCCTCCATGACCGAGTCTATCTGTTGTTCGATGAACTCAAGCGGCAACTCGTAAACCGCCTGAACCCCTACGGTGTTTTGTGCGGTGAGCGCCGTGATCACGCTCATGCCGTATCCGCCCAAAACGGTGATGGTCTTTAGATCCGTCTGAATACCGGCGCCGCCCCCGGAATCAGAGCCGGCAATAGTCAAGATCCTCTTCATGGCTGCTCCTTTGTTAGGATGAATGAGCTAAAGGTAAAGATGTAGCACGAGAGCAAAGCTACAAATCAAATCAAGTTTTTGGTATTCGGTTCATCGAGATCGATTTATATGAGGGGGTTGCGCTGACCGGAGATCATGGGGCGGAAAAAAGCCGTGATTCCAGATTTCAGAATTACGGCCCTTTGTTTTTCAACCGCGTTCCCTACGTCGGAATTACCCGGACAGGTTCAAGGGGTCATTCTGCTTACCCGAAGTGAAATCCATAAGGGCACAGCAGGAATTTCTCAGCAAACCAGCTCCCCCAGCATTTTTTATCTTTCTAGCCTAATCCCCCTCGCCTGTCAACAGGAATTTGCTGAAATCATTGCACGTCATACAAGGTTCAAATCCCAAAATCTTGAATGCGGTGATTTTTTCTCTTATCAATTGGACCACCGTACATCTTCCTCCAGAGGTGCACAACAAATTGTGCATGAATGCACAGCCCTTTGTGCATTTTTGCCATGCTTTCTCAACTTAACAGTTCTCTCCTTCACTCAATCGCTCAAATGACTGAGATGTTTGTGTCTTTGATCATGATCGTATTAAAAGCATAGAGGATAAGGATTTCAAGATGCCAAGGGAACGATTCATTCATTTTACATTCCCTCTTTTCAATGAAATGCAAGAGAAATCGTGCTGTTGGCATAGATATTGGATAAGAAAAGCATAGTCAGACAATGATTACGCTAGAAAGGAAGCATCGTATGCAGCGATTTTGATCATGGTGTAACCGCATCTCGACACAAACTATGCGGAGGTAATCATGATGTGTATCACGGTAAAGGAACGAAGGGTCGCTCTTCTCGTTGTCCTCGCTATTGTATCTTTTCTTACCTTCACAGCCCATGATGCCTTAGGTACTGGCGGACATGATTCCCATGGTACGGACAGACTTGACCGCCGTGACTTTGGCGGCCTTGACCACCGTGACTGGGGCGGACATGACTGCCCTGGCACGGATGGGATTATCAAAAAGCACCTTCCCTGTCATGAGAAAAAATGCATCAAGCTTGACAGACCAATACTGATTGCCCCAGAAGGTGAGATCACCACCAAAAGGCCCCTCTATGAGTGGCACCCGGTGGAAGGTGCGAATCGCTACGGACTCATCGTCTACAGTGCAACCACGCACAGAAAGCCTTGCTATATCAAATTCAATATACACGACACCCAGAAACTACATCCATTCTGGAAAAGCCTGAAATATGACACCAACTACTGCTTCATGGTCATAGCCTATAATACAAGGACCAAAAAGGTAAGCCCCTGGTCAGACAGGATGTGTTTCAGGGTGGTAAAAAATGTGGCACCCGTGGCCTCATTTACGGCCACGCCTGAATCAGGCCCCGCACCCTTGAGCGTGAACTTTGACGCATCCCAGAGCTATGACCCGGACGGCACGATTCAATCCTACGAATGGGATTTCAACCATGACGGTACCATTGACGGAGAAGGGGCAACCACCAGCTACGCCTATGAAGAAGCCGGCGATTACACCGTTATGCTCAGGGTCACCGACGACGATGGCGACTCCAATGAGACCACACTTCAGATCACCGTCACCCACCCGCTGCCTACCGTCACGATTACTGCCGATCCCTTATCAATCCCATCGGGTGAGTCCTCGACCCTGACATGGACCTCGACCTATGCCGATACCTGTGAAATCGAACCTGATGTTGGCAGCGTCGAGGTAAGTGGTTCAGTTTCAGTCTCACCCACCGAGACCACCACCTACACCATCACCGCTACAGGCCCCGGAGGCACGGAATCGGATAGTGTCACCGTTACTGTGCATGATCCTTCCGCCCCTCCCACGGTAGACTTTACCGCATCACCGGCAGCTATTGGGCAGGGAGATTCGTCCATCCTGTCATGGAGCTCTTACAATGGAGTGGCTGCCTACATTGACAATGGCATTGGTGCGGTACCAGTAGAAGGAACAACCACTGTATCTCCCGCCCACACTACCATGTATACCATCACCATTACGGGTTCCACCGGCTCTACCAGTGTCCAGGCCACAGTAACAGTAGCAGGTAACCCGGAATCCCAACCTGAGGGATCATTCGGGAAGCAATATGAGGACTTGATTCCCATTGATGCCACAGTGGAAGGGTACGATCCCAAGCGGTTCTCCCTCATCACCGGGCTGGTTCATTCCATGGAGGGGGCCCCTATTGAAGGTGTCTTCATCACCATCCATGGACACCCCGAATATGGTACTGCTTCAACCGATATCGACGGCCAGTTCTCCATTCCCGTGGAAGGTGGAGGGACTATGACACTCGTCTACCACAAAGAGGGACTGATCGCTGCCCAAAGAAAGGTCTATGTTCCCTGGAATGACATTGCAATCGCCAAAACAATTCAGATGATCACCGAGGACCCAGCGTCAACCACCATTACTTTTGATGGTAATCCGGAGACGATAGTGACCCATCAGAGCACAGAAGTAATTGATGAATTCGGAAGCCGTGCCTGCACGATGGTATTCACTGGGGATAATAGGGCATATTTAGTGGATGAGGAGGGCAACGAGATCCATGAACTCACCACAATCATTACCCGGGCGACTGAATTTACCACTGCTGAATCAATGCCCGCTATCTTGCCCCCCACCTCTGCCTACACTTATTGTGTGGAACTCGGTGTAGATGGTGCCCAGAGGGTGAGGTTTGAAAAGCCAATTATCACATGGATAGATAATTTCTTGGGCTTCGATGTCGGCGAGATTGTCCCTGTAGGTTATTACGATCGGGACAGGGGTGTATGGGTGCCCTCTGACAACGGTGTGGTGGTGAAACTCCTCGATACAGACAACGATGGTATCGTAGACGCCCTTGATGCAAATGGAGATGCTCTTCCTGATGACCTTAATAATAATGAA
>Ga0307435_1000277_pt1 | contig 23121 bp, 20 predicted proteins | sample SalMarWE160470MG_FD_202164 | JGI IMG/M metagenome (GOLD analysis project Ga0307435, IMG submission 202164) | Salt marsh sediment microbial communities from the Plum Island Ecosystem LTER, Massachusetts, United States - WE1604-70 | ecosystem: Environmental > Aquatic > Marine > Intertidal zone >... | reverse complement strand
GTTGATTACGTTCTTTTGTTCATACCCAATGAACAAATCTATTCATTTATACACAACGAGGACAGCTCCATCCTGGATGAAGGGCTTAAAAACAGGGTGATCTTTTGCTCACCCATCACCCTTTTTGCGGTACTCGCCGTTATCAGGAAGGCAGTGGATAACTTCGCCCTGGAAAAGACGTCCAATGAGATCTTATCCTTGTTAGGCATGTTTAAGAAGCAATGGGATGAATTCACAGGGAAGTTTGAAGTCCTCGGCAAGAGGATTGAGGATGTCCAAAAGGAGTATGAACTGCTCACCACTACGCGACGACGTCAACTTGAAAGACCCCTTCAGAAGATTGACGACCTACGAATGCAGAAAGGATTGCCCCTCAACATAAAAAACGAGTAAGGCGCCTCTATATATTTTCCAGAGCCCCATAGGCCCCTTGAATCCTATCCCGAAGAATAAAACAGAGCCTCTCTAGGATCTTGAACCCAAGGTGGGGATCGCTGAGCATCATCTCTCGAAGCGCGAGACCCTTGAAAGCGATTACACTCGTGGACCTTCTGCATCTCGTGGACGCCATCAGCGTATGAGATTGCCCAAGCAATGTTGACCAGCAACCCAAGGCCCTGCCTTTTCCTAAGAGGCTAATAATGACGTTTCCCCTTTTCGTTCCAAGATCTATTACCCTCTCTAAAAAAACGTGACCTTCCTCGATTATATAGAGCATGTCGCCGAGATCGCCTTGATTGAGGATGCTCTCTCCCTGCTTGTAGCTTTCAAAATGGCAGAGTGCGGCTACTCTCTCGATCTCTCGCCTATCCAGACCCCGAAAAAGGTCACAGGTCTCCAACACGTCCATGATTTTCGACCGATCGTTCATGCTGCCCTCCATTTGGATAAAAAGATGCTTCCTTCCTGCATCCCCTTGCGCGAAAACAGGCACCCCTTCTTCTGCATAAAACATCCGGAGGCTTCTTGTGTTACGCTTAGATCTACTCGGGGCCTGCCACCTTCATTCCAAGATCATGGGCCTCTCTTAATGCAGTGGGATGTCGTCTCACCGCTCCCTTGCCCTCTAGCCCCTGAAAGAAAAGACCACCTTCATATCTCATAGACAGGGCATCAAAGAAATACCGCGCTACCATCTGTGCGCCTTGAAAAAGCCGCTCACCCTTGGTCGCTCCCACTGCCAGTAAGTATCCCCTGCCCCTGATCTCCTGTATTCCGGTACCGAGCCCTCGCAGCCTTTTCCTCGACCACATGGCCTGAGCCCTATCAATCAATATCTTTAGCTGGGAACTCAGCCCATAGAAGAAGATAGGGGACGAGAGGATAATGATATCCGCATCATCAAGGAGAGCATAGACCTCCTGCATGTCATCCTTAACGACGCAATGACCGGATTTCTGACACCCGCCACACTCCACGCAACCCGATATATGTAAATCTCGCACATAGATCCTCTTGACTTCAGCGCCTCGCTCTTGGGACCCCCCGAGAACACTATCAAGAATGAGATCGCTGTTGCCTCCCTTTCTCGGGCTGCCATATACCCCAACCACTCTCAACACCATCACGCCTCCCCTGATCAAACCGGATCCCCTTACTCAGCACATGACCCCGGCGCTTCCTCTCGGCCATGAGCCCCTCGGCCTTGAGCTCGGGGCCGAAAGGCTCGAGGCCGAAGGGCAACCAACCTATGCCGATAGTATGCGGATTGGATTCATCCCGTTTTTCGGGACAATGGTCAAAGCATCATAAGGCCTGCCCTGGCGCGACGTTGCACATTACTTTCCTCGCTTGTAAAGAGCATATGCTATCCGTAGGCTTAAACATAGGTATAGCAAGCCAGGTCTGGGCCAGGGGCATAGCAAAAAAAGACATCCCCATGCTCTTTTGCATTGCAGTTTCTTAGGAGCGGTATCCTTGATATTTCCAGGAATTTAAGGTACCTTACTATAATCATAGAAGGGAACCAAATGAAAAATTACATGCGCGAGGACATGCCATGAAACGAGTCGCCTTCATTCCAGCCCGGTATCGATCAACTCGATTCGAGGGGAAACCACTTGCCTTGATCGCGGGGCGACCTATGATTCAACATGTCTATGAGAGGGCAACGAGGTGTCGAGATCTGGATGAAGCCTATGTCGCAACGGATGACCAAAGGATTTTTGATTGCGTCGTTGGATTCGGCGGCAAGGCAATTATGACGGACGAGCAGCATCGGTCAGGAACAGATCGCATTGCAGAGGCCGCTGATAAGGTGAGGTTAGCCGATCATGACATCGTGGTCAATATACAGGGCGACCAGCCCATCTTTCAGCCAACAATAATCACTGAGCTTATCGCACCCCTTATCGAGGATCCCACCATACCAATGTCCACTCTCATGCATCGTATCAATGATGAAAGAGAGCTCCACGACACCAATCACATAAAGGTAGTCGTTGACAACAAGGGATACGCATTATATTTTTCCCGTCTCACAATCCCTTTCTATCGCGATCGAGACTCAAGGACTTCTCACTACAAGCATCTGGGCATCTATGCCTACCGGAAACATTTTTTGATGACCTTTACGAAACTTCGCTACGGCGTATTGGAGGGTGCAGAAAAGCTTGAGCAGCTACGGGTATTAGAACACGGATATAGAATAAGGGTGGTAGAAACACCCTATGACTCAACGGAGGTTGACACACCAGAGGATATCAAAGCCGTAGAGGAAAAGCTGGCCAAATAAAGTGCCCCGATCATTGCAACCAGGGCACTTTAATGCATCCGGGGGTGCCGATACCACCTTATATATTTTTCTCTTTTCTCCTAATCTTATTTTAGGAAGGCTTTCTGTTGGCACGAACACCCCAGATGTTTTTATTTAAAGCAATTATTATGCCAGGTGTTTTCTAATTTAATAAATAATAATTTCAATAAATTACACCACAGCTCCTTTCTATGTTGCACGACTTGTGTTCATAATAACACAGATTTCTGTACACTCATGTGACAGGAATCCTACGGTCAGGATGTATCAATACAACCACGATCACTATCGAGTTGACTCACCTATCATGAAATGGTAAACGATAACCGGGGATAGATACAAGCCACAGCTTTCCTGGTAACTGCTTGAAAGCTCTGAATTTTAAGATAAATACATCTCTAAGCGGATCAACAACGGGCGTGGACTTCTTTTTCTTTATGAGCGAGGCCCTGCAAGAGGCCGGCAAGGCACGGAAAGAGGGAGAGGTTCCAGTGGGTGCAATTGTGGTAGGTCACTCACAAGAGATTGTAGCCAGAGACCATAACAGGTGCATATCGCTCACTGATCCAACCGCTCACGCCGAGATACTCGCTATCAGGCAGGCGTCAAAGATACTTGATAATTACAGGCTGAATCAAACCACGATATTTGTCACGATAGAACCGTGCCCCATGTGTATGGGTGCCATACTAAATGCCAGAATAGAAAGGCTCGTGTTCGGTGCTTTTGATGAGAAATTCGGGGCATCCGGCTTAATCAACGATTTAGCCGATAATAAGAAGATTCATCACAAACTCAAGGTCATTCCAGGCATCATGCAGGAGGAATGCAGGCAGATCATGCAGGATTTTTTCAAGGAAAGGAGATATGGGCCAGGAGAGGTACCGAAGTGGTCGTAACGGGGTCGACTCGAAATCGATTTGTCTCGTTAAGAGCGAGGCACGTGGGTTCGAATCCCACCCTCTCCGCCAAGAAACGGATTCACTATAAGCTTATGGCTCCACGCTGTTATGAGCTAGCAGAGGTATCTTTTTTTATCAAATGAGCGGTTCCTGGTTCAGTTTTCTGGGTTCAAGGGTTATACTTAATGTATAGTGTTGCCTTTATTGGTGACGCTTTAGGTGTGATCCATAGTAGGCTCTTTAACCCATCGGTTGAAACAGAACACATATCCATATCATTATAGTTACCTTTGTTAACAGAACTGAGGGCATTTCAATCGGGAACCGTGAACAATGAACCGCTCAACCCAGGTTTTACTATGCCATAAACACTTATATTTGTGCCAAGGTCCAGAAACCAAATGATGTCCGTTTATGCGGAATTGTGGAGAGATGTCCGAGTTGGCTTAAGGAGCGCGACCGGAAATCGCGTGTACCGCCAAAAGTGGTACCGGGGGTTCGAATCCCCCTCTCTCCGCCATATATTTTACCGGTAATCATGGCCTACGAAGTATTCGCCAGAAAATGGAGACCTCAGGTTTTTGAGGAGGTGATCGGTCAGGAGCATATCACGCAGACACTGAAAAGTGCCCTTCTCTCCGATCGATTAGCACATGCCTATCTGTTCAGCGGGGCTCGGGGTGTCGGAAAGACCTCGGTTGCCCGCATCTTTGCTAAGGCCCTCAATTGTGCGAACCCTCAAGAGGGAAATCCCTGCAACGCGTGCACCTCGTGTAACGATATAACACATGGTTCTTCAGTGGATGTCCAGGAGATCGACGGGGCCTCGAACAGAGGCATAGATGAGATACGGAATCTTCGGGAGAATATCAGATACCTCCCCTCTCATAGTGCCTATAGGATTTACATTATCGATGAAGTTCACATGCTTACCTTGCCTGCATTCAATGCATTGCTGAAGACGCTTGAAGAACCTCCGGCACATGTGAAGTTTATCTTTGCCACCACAGAACCTCATAAGGTACCGCTCACCATACTATCCAGATGTCAGCGATTCGACTTCAAGAGAATACCGCTGTCCCAGATTCAGGAGCAGATTAAAAGGATCACTGATAGCGAGGGGATTGAGATAAGCGACACCAGTGTTTCCATCATTGCAAGGGAAGCCCAGGGAAGCATGCGTGATGCAGAGAGCCTCCTTGATCAAGTGATATCATTCGCCGGCAAAAAGGTCGAAGAAGCATCAGTTATGGAGGTTCTCGGAATAATAGACAGGGATCTCCTCTTTAAGACTACGCAGGCAATCATTGACGGCAACGGCTCATCATGCCTTGATATCGTTGATGAGATCTACCGATATGGATACGAGATCAAGGAATACTACGGTGAGCTCATTGCCCAATTTCGAAACCTCGTCGTTTTTCTCCTCGCTCAAGAGCCTTCCAGGATTTTGGATTTATCCGATCATGAGCTGAACGAGACGAGAAGACAGGCTCAACAGGCAGGAATCGAACGGCTTCTCCAGACACTTAATTTCCTCATCACGAGAGAAATAGATCTTCGATACACCAGTAATCCCAGAATAGCGGTGGAGGCAATCTTGCTCAAGCTTTCCGGACTTAAAGAGTACCTTTCATTTAACGATCTTATGGGAAAACTCGAGGATCTAGAGCAGAGGCTTGATCAATCCGCAGGAGCCGCATTGGATCAAGGGTCTACAAAAAATCCCGAGCGAAAGGCATACGAATCCCCAAAAATGGTTCCGGATGATGGTGAACGGTGGAATGCCTTTCTACAGTATCTCAGCTCCAAGAACAGGGCAATGGCCAATATCCTCAAGGAATGGAGCCCCCCGACCATGAACGGAGACAGGATGGAGTTGTCCTATGGAAAGGGATCATTCACCGCGGGGTACTTTGATGACCCCGAGCGCTTTGAGCAGCTTGTAGCCTATGCCCATGAGTTCTTTCACTCGGACTTCAAGGTTGTTTTTAAAAAGCAGGACAGCGCAGGAAGGGCAGAAAATGGCATAAAGGAAGATAAGGTGCCGGAACAGGTGAGTGATATACTTGATATCTTTGAAGGAAAGATAGTGAACCACGATTGAAACACAGCGCGAGTCCTCTGTGGCGACTTTCGGTGAGGCAAAGCCAGCAGGAAGGGACTCATGCTTTGCCCCGTTACCTTAAAGGTATATTCGATGCATCACTTCGTGTATAAAGATGATGAACTTTATTGTGAACAGGTGCCTGTGGTGTATATCGCTGATCAGGTGGGAACACCGTTCTATCTTTATTCCCATGCGACCATTGCACGGCATTACCGCGTCTTTGATAAGGCCTTCAACGGCCTGGATCATCTTACCTGCTTCTCTGTAAAATCGAACTCCAACATTGCCGTCTTGAGGGCATTGGCGCAGGAGGGAGCAGGCGCGGATATCGTTTCAGGAGGTGAGCTTCTGCGAGCCCTGAGGGCCGGAATACCAACGGATAAGATAGTATACTCCGGGGTTGGGAAAACCCCGGGCGATATAGAACTGGCGCTTCAATCCGGTATTTTGATGTTTAATGTCGAGTCATCTCAAGAATTGCACCTGGTAAATCGGATAGCGGGGAACGTAAGAGGCAAGGTGGCAATCGCCATACGCATAAACCCGGACGTTGAAACCGAAACCCATCCCTATCTCACAACCGGAATCATGGAAAACAAATTCGGCATTCCCATGAAAGACGCATTACACGTCTATGAAATCGCCAACGGATTGGAACATATTGAAGTCAAAGGTATATCCTGTCATATAGGCAGTCAACTCACCGATATCCATCCCTTCACAAAGGCACTCGCATCATTACGTGGGCTCTTGAGCGAATTGAGAAACAGGGGGATGGCAATCGGGTATCTCAACCTCGGGGGAGGCCTCGGGATAACCTATAACGATGAAACACCACCTCATCCACATGAGTACGCCAGTGCATTGAAGGAGATGATAAAGAGGGATTCCATTACCCTCATCCTCGAGCCAGGCAGGGTTATCATCGGCAATGCCGGTATACTGGTCACCAGGGTTCTCTATACCAAATCGACGGCGAACAAGAGATTTATCATTGTGGATGCAGCAATGAACGATCTGATCAGGCCTGCTCTGTATAACTCTTTTCATGCGGTGCAACCGGTGAAAAGAATCAATGCAGATCCGATCAAGGCTGATCTCGTAGGGCCTGTGTGCGAAACCGGCGATTTCTTCGCCAGGGATCGGGCCATGCCCCCATTTGAGCAGGGGGACCTTATCGCCCTCATGAGCGCAGGGGCATATGGCTTTTCCATGTCCTCCAACTATAACTCCCGTCCACGGCCCGCAGAGGTGATGGTCAAAGAGGAGCAATTCTCTATTATACGGGCAAGGGAAGCTCTTGAGGAACTCTTGAGGGGGGAGTCAGTGCCGGAGTTTCTTTGAAAATGATTAAAGACTTCATAGAGCAACTAATGCACAAAGACGCCAATTTCAATTTTCAATCTTCATTTCTTGCTTATTGGCCTCTTGGTGGCTGAATAGCTGAATAAGTACTGAATATAGTGTAATGCATGAGGAGAAAAAGATGATACACATTGCTGTTGCCGGTGCTGCCGGCAGGATGGGCGGAAGGATCATACAGATGATTCAAAAGAGCGAGGGGTTTACGCTCTCAGGCGCTTTTGAGAGGCCTGATCATCCTTTCATCGGCAGGGATGTGGGAAGTATTACCGGTATAGGCGAGTCAGGCATCCAGCTCAAGAAGGATATCAGCGAGGCAGTGGAAGGCGCCGATGTGTTGATTGATTTTACCACACCTGAGTGTACCTTGCATGATATGAGGTTCATTGCCAAAACCGGCCAGGCAATGGTGATAGGAACGACGGGAATCACCGGTCAGAACAGGGAAGAACTTCAAGGCCTTGCAAAATCAATCAGATGCGTTATCTCCCCCAATATGAGTATAGGGGTCAATGTGCTCTTCAAGGTGGTTGGAGACCTCTCGAGAATACTGAGGGAGGGCTATGATATGGAGATACTGGAGGCTCACCACAGGCTCAAGAAAGATGCACCGAGTGGCACGGCACTCCATCTCGCCAATATTTTGGCAACAACAACAGGGAGAAATCTGGATGTGGACGCGGTGTATGAACGGAAGGGCTTCATCGGGGAGAGACGGGATGCCGAGATCGGTATCCAAGCCATCAGGGCTGGGGACATTGTAGGAGAGCATACGGTGATATTCGCGGGGGTCGGGGAGAGAATTGAGGTGACGCATAGGGCACACAGCAGGGATAACTTCGCGAAAGGTGCATTGCTGGCGGCCGCATGGGTCATTACGCAACCAAACGGTCTCTACGACATGCAAGATGTATTAGGATTGAGGGATACCAGCAATGTTTAAGCAAGCAGAGAGGATTTCCCAGTTGCCTCCTTACCTATTCAAGGAGATTGATGAAAAAAGGAGGCTGATGATGGGAAAGGGTGTGGATATCATAGATCTCGGTATAGGCGATCCGGATCTTCCCACCTCACCGCACATCATCGATGCTATGGCAGTTGCCGTGAAAGATCCAGCAAATCATCGCTATCCCTCCTACTCTGGAATGGAGGAATTCAGGTACGAGATAGCCGAATGGTACCTGCGGAGGTTCTCGGTGAAACTGGATCCGGACAGCGAGGTCATCGTACTCATAGGAGCAAAGGAGGGGATAGCCCATATCTCCCTTGCCTTTATTGATCCCGGCGACCTCGCCCTTACTCCCACACCCGCCTATCCGGTATATCATACTGGAACCCTTTTTGCAGGCGGGAAACCCTATTTCCTGCCGCTGCATGAGAAAAATGGCTTTCAGCCAGATCTCGCCGCCATACCGCCAGAGGTAGCGGATAAGGCCAAGATGATATGGATCAACTATCCAAATAATCCCACAGCCGCTGTTGCCGAGAAGGATTTTTTCGAGTCGATAGTCGCCTTTGCACGCAGATATGGGATAATGGTATGCCACGACCTCACCTATAGTGAGATTGCCTTTGATGGATACAAACCCATGAGCCTCCTCGAGGTAGAAGGCGCCAAGGAGACCGGCATTGAATTTCACTCCCTCTCAAAGACATTCAACATGACCGGATGGAGGATCGCCTTCGCCGTAGGAAATAGGGAAGCGATACAGGGGTTGGGAGCAATAAAAAGCAATCTTGACTCCGGGGTGTTCCAGGCTATCCAAATAGCAGGCATTGAGGCCCTCAAATCATATCGGGAGGGCATCTCAGAGACGGCAAAGATCTATGAACGTCGAAGGGATATCATGGTCAGAGGATTGCATGATGCCGGCTTCAAGGTGAATCCCCCAAAGGCCACATTCTATCTCTGGGTACCCGTTCCCCACCCCTACACATCGATAGATCTGGCAGCAAGGCTTTTAGATGAGGCCGGTGTGGTAGTCACTCCTGGCCATGGATTCGGCTCTGCTGGTGAGGGATACATCAGGATTGCGCTCACCCAGGATGAAAAACGACTGTCAGAGGCTGTTGAGAGGGTTCTCAAGGTTGGCCTATGATTTCAGAGGGAACCGTAGCCTACATAGGGATAGGATCCAACATGGGGGATAAAATCTCAAACTGTAGAAGCGCGATAGGGGAGATCAATCAATTGCCCGGATGTAAGGTTGCTGCCTGCTCATCGCTCTACAAGACCGAACCTGTGGGTGTGGCGGAACAGGATTGGTATATAAACTGTGTATCACAACTGACCACCTACCTTAATCCATTTCAGTTGATAAAAGCCCTCTTGTCCATAGAACATGCCATGGGAAGAAGGAGGAGGAGGCGGTGGGAGGCGAGAATAATTGATCTTGATATTCTTCTATTCGGTCAAGAAATTATTCGGTCCCGTGATCTGGTCATACCCCACCCTTTGATGCACGAGAGGCGATTTGTGTTGGAACCGCTCGCTCAATTAGCCCCTGAGTTCATGCATCCCGTCCTCAAAATGACCATTTGCCGCCTTTTGAAAGGACTACCGATGGGACCTTCAGTTGAGCCCGCAGGAGAGGAAGTTTGAAATTCTTTGTAAATACAGCATATACGAAGGAAATAAAGAGAACCAATAAACGCGTTTTGTTGAATGGCGCAACCACGAACCTTATCCTGGTAGCACTATTCGAGAGTCTGATACGGGAGATAGAATGAGATGCCTCAAGCCAGGGTTCTAGTATATACTGCGATAATCGTAACAGTGTGTTGCCTGATACCCTTGGGCTCCGCGACCTGCGATATATATAGATTCAAGGATGAAAAGGGCGTGTGGCACTTTACGAATATCCCCTCAGATCCTCGCTACCGCCTCTACATAACGGCCAGCGGATTAACGGCAAAGCCATACATCGCGAAATATGACGAGATCATCAATAGGGCCTCACGACAATTCGATGTGAACCCTCACCTCATCAAGGCTATTATAAAGGCCGAGTCCTCCTTTGAGCCTAATGCTATCTCTGAAAGTGGTGCTCAGGGTCTCATGCAGTTAATGCCTGCTACTGCAAAGGATATGAAGGTACAAGATCCCTTTGATCCTGAGGAGAATATCCTCGGCGGAACCAAATATCTCGGCCTGCTTCTCAAGAGATTTAAACGCAATATGAGATTAGCTGTTGCAGCGTATAATATAGGCCCCACTATAGTGGACAACCACAACGGTATTCCCCCTATCCCAGCGACGAGATGGTTCGTGGAAAGGGTTATGGCCTATTACCAGGACTATAGGGAAAAGAAGGATTAATCCCTATGCGGTGAGAGATGGATCGCTATCAAGGCTACATAGGCAATCTGCCGAATACCCTGAGCCTCATGAGGCTGGCACTGATCCCGGTGGTGGTGATCTGCCTGTATTTTCCCGGAAGATTGGGGAGCTTTTTGGCCGCTGTCTTCTTCGCGGCTGCCGCCTTTACCGATCTCCTGGATGGATTCCTGGCACGGCGATATAAAACAGTCACGCATGTAGGTAAATTCCTCGATCCCCTTGCAGACAAGCTGCTTGTATCGGTCACCATGATCATGCTCATACCCCTCGGGAGGATCCCTGCCTGGATAGTGATCCTTATTATCGCGAGGGAAATGGCGGTGACGGGCTTACGGGGCATTGCGGTCGTGGAGGGCAAGATTATCGAGGCGAGTTCCCTTGGAAAATATAAAACCGTATTCCAACTGGTCTCCCTTATATGTCTCTGCTTGCACTATCAGTATGTCAGCATTGATTTTCATGCCGTCGGAATAACCTTTCTCTGGATGGCATTAGTGCTGACCCTGTGGTCTGGCTTTGCGTACTTTCGAGTGGTCAAGAAGATCCTTATGTAGCCTTTGCTCAGATTTCTCTTGACAAAAGACAACATTTGCATACAATTGGAAACAGGCGGGAATAGCTCAGTTGGTAGAGCATCACGTTGCCAACGTGACGGTCGCCGGTTCAAGCCCGGTTTCCCGCTCCATGGATAGGCGGCATAGCCAAGTGGCTAAGGCAGCGGTCTGCAAAACCGTTTTACACCGGTTCGAATCCGGTTGCCGCCTCCAAAGCGCAAACGGTTGCTATTACGCAGTATCTCTATGGCATCAAAAAAAACCACGATACTCTTTCTTCCCGGAGGGTCAAACAAGGTAAGGAAGATCAAGGTTTCCTTGGGTTTCATTCGCCTCTTCCTCATCATCTTCGTTCTGATAAGTATAGGGGTCTGTTGGCTTGTCAATGACTACACAAAGATAAAAGTTCAGATCCCCGAACTAGATAGCCTGAAAAAGGAAAACAGTACTCAAAGAATCCAACTTCTTGCCCTCTACAAAAAGATTACTACTATCAATCATAAAATGGCCCAGCTTCAGGAATTCGACCATAAGCTACGGATTATGACAAACCTCAATCCCGTGGATGAAGAGGAACAGTTTCTCGGGCTTGGAGGGTCAGACCTCAATACCTTCACATTGGATTACCGAGCCGATGAGGTCAACAAGGAACTCATCTCCCAAACGCATAAATCCCTTGAAAATCTCGAAACGGAAATCGCGGTAACCTCTCGATCCCAAGTGGAGTTGAGCACTTTTTTACGAGAACAGAAATCCATCCTGGCCTGTACCCCCTCGATACGGCCAACGACCGGCTGGATTTCCTCGAGATTTGGTTACAGGATGTCCCCCTTTACCAATCAAAGGGAATTTCACAAGGGGCTCGACATTGCAACCAGGATCGGCACACCGATAGTTGCCCCCGCAGATGGATTGGTGGTGGTTGCGGGTAAGGAAGGCAGCCTCGGAAAAATGATCGCGATTAACCACGGATATAACCTCATGACGAGGTATGGCCATCTAGATAAGTTAGGTGTAAGCAAGGGGCAATCCGTGAGGAGGGGCCAGGTGATCGGAGAGGTTGGAAATACCGGAAGATGCACCGGCCCGCACCTTCACTATGAGGTGCTCCTAAATGGCGTCCCTGTAAACCCCCTCCGTTATATCCTGAACTAAGCCAACATTACATTCCCGCTCGATATATGCTACTGTAGCCATGATACAATACCCTTAATTGACAAAGTCGTAAAAAGTCTTTTCACCTGTCATTGCGAGGAGTCCTTCGGCTATGCTCAGGATAAACTCCACGACGAAACAATCTCGTAAATTCAACTACTTGAATTGAAGGAGATTGCTTCGCTCCCGCCCGCCTCACCTTGCGGACTCGCATGGCGGGCAGGTCGCTCGCAATGACGCCGATGCTGACTTTTTACGAACTTATCTTAATTGACGCTTGAATTTTTATCTATAAAAAGGTTTAATCAACAAAACAGTAAAAGAAGGAAATCGCTGGTATGCTTGGCAGTGTACTGAAAACGTTTATTGGAAGCAAAAACGAACGAGAGCTGAAAAAACTTGCCCCACTCGTTACACGAATCAATGAGCTGGAGGTGTACTGTAAGAGCCTGACAGACAACCAACTAAGGGACAAGGCAGGGGAATTCAAGCAAAGGATCGAAAGGGGTGAGAGTCTCGATGAAATCCTTCCAGAGGTCTATGCCGTCGTGCGAGAGGCCTCAGTGAGGGTTCTTGGCATGAGGCACTTCGATGTCCAGCTCCTCGGAGGCGTAGCGCTCCACCAGGGTAAGATTGCGGAAATGAAGACCGGAGAAGGGAAAACTCTGGCAGCCACCCTGCCCCTTTATCTTAATGCCCTCATGGGCAGGGGCAGCCACCTCGTCACAGTAAATGACTATCTCGCTAAGAGGGATGCAGAGTGGATGGGCGGGATCTATCACTTCTTGGGGATGTCGGTGGGGGTTATTGTGCACGGCCTGGATGACCGGGAAAGGAAGATCGCCTACAGCGCAGATATCACCTATGGCACCAATAATGAATTCGGCTTCGACTACCTCAGGGACAACATGAAGCTTTCAATAGATGACTGCGTGCAAAGGGAGCTCTTTTACGTCATTGTTGATGAGGTGGACAGTATTCTTATCGATGAAGCGAGAACCCCCCTCATCATCTCGGGACCCGTCGAACATAGCGAAGACGTTTTTTATTCCTTGCTCAAGCCCATGATCCTGAAACTCAAGGAGCAACAGGACAGGCTGATTAGAACTATCCTTAACGGGGCGGAGACGCGGATGAAGGAGGGGAACCTTGATGATGATACGATAGAGCTTCTCCTTCAGGTGAAGAGGGGAAACCCAAAGAATCAACAATTTCTCGGTCTCATAGCAAACGATCCGGGATTAAAGAAAAGGATCGATAGGATGGAGTCATTTCTCTCATCCCAAAAGGGCCTCTATGCATTGGACGAGGAGCTCTATTGTGTTATCGAGGAACAAAATCATAGCGCAACACTAACGGATAAGGGTCTTAGGCTACTGTCCGGGGATCAACAAGATGCCTTCGTGGTACCCGACCTGGGCCAAGGGATACATGATATAGAGAATGAGCCCCATTTAAATTTCAAGGAAAAGAAGAGGAAGATACGGGAACTGGAGGAACGATATAGGGAATCATCGGAGAGAATGCACGCCTCCCAACAACTCATCAAGGCATACTGGCTCTTCAATAAGGATGTGGACTACGTGGTCAAGGATGGACAGATTATCATCGTTGATGAGTTCACCGGCAGGCTCATGCCCGGCAGAAGGTGGAGCGATGGCTTGCATCAGGCAATCGAAGCAAAGGAAGGCGTGAATGTCGCGGAGGAGAATCAAACACTGGCGACCATAACCTTTCAAAACTACTTCAGGATGTACGAAAAGCTCGCAGGAATGACGGGGACTGCTGATACGGAAGCACCGGAATTCAAGAAGATTTACGATCTCGATGTATTCATCATGCCCACACACAAGAAAATGATCAGGATGGATAATCCAGATGTTATCTATAAAACCGAGAGGGAGAAATTCAAGGCGGTTGTCCAGGAAATAAAGCAATTGCATGACAGGGGTCAGCCGGTGCTGGTCGGGACCATATCTATTGAGAAGTCGGAGATGTTGAGCAGGATGCTCCGAAATGAGGGCATCAAGCACCAGGTATTAAATGCCAAGAACCATGAGAAAGAGGCGGAGATCATCGCTCAAGCTGGACAAAAGGGGACCGTCACCATATCCACCAATATGGCAGGAAGGGGAACCGACATTGTGCTCGGTGAGGCCATGGCTGAGCTGGGGGGATTGCATGTGCTCGGCACCGAGAGGCACGAGAGCAGGAGAATTGATAACCAACTTCGAGGACGCTCAGGGCGTCAGGGGGATGCCGGTTCTTCCAGGTTCTATCTCTCCCTTGAGGATGACCTAATGAGGATCTTCGGATCAGAGAGGATCTCCTCGGTAATGGACAAGCTCGGCATGGATGAGGGCCAGCCAATTGAACATGCCATCATTTCCAGGGCAATCGAGGGAGCTCAGAAAAGGGTTGAGGGGATCAACTTCAACATCCGGAAGAATCTCCTTGAGTACGACGATGTGATGAACCAACAGCGAAAGGTAATCTATGGACAACGGAGAGAGATCTTAGAGGACGACAACCTGAGGGAGAACGTGGTGGGCATGATCGAAGAAGTAATAGAGGATGCCGTGACGGCACACATTGATCCCAAGGTTTACCCAGAGCAATGGAATCTCAGTTCGCTATCCGATTGCCTGGATCCTATATTCGGATTCCTCGCTCACTTTTCCAAGGAGCAGCTCAACGAAATGACTCAGGCATCTCTGTTAGAGAGCTTGAAGTCGAGAGCCATGGATCTTTATGAGCAAAAGGAAAAGGAGATTGACCCGGAAACCTTTACCTTTCTTCACAGGATTGCTATGTTGAAGGCAATTGATGATATATGGATTGATCATCTCCTCGCCATGGATCAGCTGAAAGAAGGAATTGGCCTCAGGGGCTATGGTCAGATGGACCCCATCAAAGAATACCAAAAGGAGGGCTACGGGATATTCCTTACTATGGTGGAGGGGATAAAGGAAAATACCCTGAAGACGCTCTTTAGGTTAAGGATATCGGCTCAAGAACAGCCCGCCATTGCAGTTCCAAAAAGGCAAATGGTTCTCAGCCGTGGAGGCGATGGTGGGAGCTCGCCGGTCAGGCGGAAATCTCCCAAGGTTGGCAGAAATGATCCATGTCCCTGTGGAAGTGGAAAGAAGTATAAGTATTGCTGCGGCCGATGAAAAGAGAAAAGGGCTATTCGATACCGGGATTTCTCGCATCTGCGAGTTCTTGTGGTCTGGGAAAAAAGGGCGAATTGGATCTTGCACTGATCGTCTCCCAAAAAAGGGCGGCTGCTGCAGGGGCATTTACCACCAATAAGATTAAGGCCGCTCCGGTACTCGTAAGCGAGGAGAGGATCAAAAAGGGTTTTATCCGGGCAGTTATCGCTAATACCGGCTGCGCCAATGCCTGTACGGGTATTCAAGGCCTCAATGATGCTACCAGGATAGCGAATATCGTTGCCAAGGGTCTCAATATCGATCAAAGTGAAACGGTTGTTGCCTCCACAGGGGTTATCGGCTCCTACCTGCGGGTAGATCTCATAGAAGCGGCTATTCCGGGCATTATAAACAATCTATCCCCCCACGCACTTGAATCCGTGGCGCAGGCCCTCATGACCACGGATTCATTCCCTAAGATATCCTTTCGTGAGGGCACTGTGTGCGGGAAACCTTACCACCTCATGGGTGTAGCAAAGGGAGCAGGCATGATCATGCCCAATATGGCTACGATGCTCTCATTTCTCCTCTCCGATATCAACATTGACCCTGATACCTTATCTCAGCTCTTCCTGCCAGCCGTGGACGCCACCTTCAATCGAATTACCGTGGATGGCGAAACAAGCACCAATGACATGGCCCTTATCCTTGCCAATGGTCTTGCAGGAAATGGAGAGTTGGGGGAAAAGGACCTAGAGGCATTTGTCCAAGACCTCCATTCTGTAATGGCTGAGCTCGCGTATATGATCGCCAAAGATGGGGAAGGCGCCTCAAAGGTGATTATTATCGAGGTGAACGGGGCAGCAACAAAAACCGATGCACGAAAAGCCGCAAGGGAAGTAGCCAACTCCAATCTGGTGAAGACAGCGGTCTTTGGCAACGATGCCAATTGGGGGCGAATCATGGCTGCTCTCGGAAGGGCCGGAATCGAGATCGAGGAGCATAAGGTTCAGCTCTGGATCGAGGGGGTCAAGATTGTAGAGGGTGGAACGATGATCAGCGTTGAGGCTGAAAAGGAGGCATCTGAAAGGATGAAAGGGAAAGAGGTAACGATAACCATCCACCTGAATCAGGGAAGATGGGGTGACAGGATGATAACCTGTGACCTCACCTATGACTACATAAGGATAAACGCAGACTATCGGAGCTGACTCGGATATTCGATTGTCAGATCTCGATCTCCAATGCTATGCGGCATCTAGTTTCAAATTTCGAGCTTACAGGTGACAGATAATCAACGCATAACCATCGTTACGGGCGTAGCAGGATTTATCGGCTTTCATGTAGCCAGGGCACTCCTTCAACGAGGAGAAAGGGTGATAGGCATAGACAACCTCAACCCTTACTATGAGGTCTCCCTTAAAGAGGCCAGGCTACAGCAGGTACTGTCACATGGCCGCTTCGCCTTTTACCGAGATGATATTTGCAATCTCGAGATCTTACAGGAGATATTCTCTCATCACCATATAGAGAGGATCTGTCACCTCGCCGCTCAAGCCGGAGTAAGATACTCGATTCTGGATCCTTTTATCTACGAGAAAAGCAATGTGAAGGGCTTCCTTAACCTTCTGGAGATGGCTAGGAAATTCCCCGTTGCCAATTTCGTGTTCGCATCGTCATCCTCGGTATACGGGGGCAACAGAAAGCTCCCCTTTAGCATCGGGGATAGTGTCGATACCCCAATCTCCTTGTACGCGGCGACTAAGAGGGCCGATGAGCTCATGGCATATACCTATAGCCATCTCTACGGTATTCCCCTGACCGGGCTTCGTTACTTTACCGTGTATGGACCGTGGGGAAGACCTGATATGGCACTTTTTCTCTTTACCAAGGCAATTCTGGAAAGAAGGCCTATTGATATCTATAACTTCGGAAACATGAAAAGGGACTTCACCTACATAGCAGATATCGTGGATGGCACCATCTCCGCACTGGATAACCCGTTTCCATATGAACTTTTTAATCTCGGTAACTCCAGCAAGGTGGAACTCATGGAACTTGTCTCGATACTAGAGGGGGAATTGGGCAGGGAGGCGCAAAAGAACTTTCTGCCCCTGCAACCCGGCGATGTTCCTGAAACATATGCCGATATAGAGAAGACGAGACAGATCTTGGGCTTCAACCCAAAGACGCCAATCAGGAGGGGCGTGGGGGAATTTATCAAATGGTATAAGGACTACTATAAGGTCCGTTGAACACTCATAATACGCCATCGTTCCCAGTTCTATGATCAACTACGGGGACGCCTAAAAGGAAATTGACTTTGGATCGAAAAACATGTATGGTTCGTTATCTTTTTTTACCTTGGTCACTAAAGAACGTTACCGTTTCTGCCCTAGGCAACGGATGCTGCGGGTACGGAGTCCGAAAATCATCGCTACCCGCCTTTGTAAGGGCGAAAAGAGGTAGATGCAGGAACGCAAACAGTGGGAAAGCACGGTAAAATAACGGTCGTTATCGTAATATGCCTGTTATTGGTAGCCTTTTTTCTGGGCATTTACGTCACCGTTGAGGAGCAAATACCTGAAAATGCCGTGGTTGTGGTAACCTTAGAGGATAAGCGTTACCATTCCATTCACTTTGATTATGAAGCCGTGGCCGGCAAGACGGCTAAAACCATGCCACTCTCCGAGGCAAAGAGCCAAGGATTTACACCGCACCAACAATCTGTAAATCTCGGCTATTTCAAGGGTAACAGGCTTTTCCTTTACCAACACGTGCTCTCGAAGATCGGCATACAATACAACAGCCGATGGGATAAGAATGGTAACTGGCTTTGGTAGAAGTGTCATCTGCGATTCATCCCCAAAAGGAAAACGATAGAACTCCTAGACGTACCTCCTTTTTTCAGTTTGATCTCCTACTATCACTAGACGTCTTCATAGTTTAATACCAAATTGCATTCAAACTGATACTATTGATAGATGTCATTGCGAACGAATGTGAAGCAATCTCAATATGATAGATTGCCACGTCGCTTCGCTCCTCGCAATGACATGATTGCAATTTGGTATAAGATCTGGGCATTTGTGTCACCTTTTTGAAGGCCGAGGTACTCCCCATTGTCTAGACAAAAAATAGGGTTGCATAAGGTGTATTTTTGAAGCCTGCACAGGGCTAACTAATACCCTAAACCAATCAGCTGAGCTGGTGGTCCAAGCTGTGCTATGCGGGTACGTTGGAAATTTACAGCAAAGGAAAGAATCAATCACCTCTTCCGTTTTCTTAGAATTTCTTGCCCCTCATTCAATTATTGAGTATACGGAACCACCCTAGCACCAGCATTGATGGGCTCGCAATAAAGAAGCTCTGCCTGCTCCACCTACCTCACCTTCAGTTGCTATGGACCACTTAATCCTTGACATCACGACCCTATTGTCTTTATCTAGGATACGTAATTGCCGATAAGAGAGTATTCCTTTATAGTGCGCTGTCCCGTGTTTGTGCTGGATGTGACATCGCCGAGCACAGTGTATATCCACAGGGCCATCAAACAACATTTGTTTTCTTTGACATAGAGGTATTAATTTGATATAAGCTCTCAAATCATTTTTTGCTCCTTATGCATGAAATTTTATAACTTTTCAGTATGTTAACAGAACTATGAATCTATATCAATTACTGCGCCAGAATTTATCACATCCCAAATAAATGAAGACAGGAAACAAAAAGGCTAACTTATATATTGGCGCGCTTGTCGCTTCAATCTTTCTCTATCTCTCCTTCTTCCCCTTATCCTTTTTTGAATCGCTTGAAAAGGTGATCTATGGGATTGAGATGAGGCTCGACACAGCTCGCAACCCCGGGGAAAGCAGGGTTTCCATCGTACATATCGATGATAAGAGCGTACGCACGGTTGGTCAATGGCCCTGGCCCAGACATGTGATAGCCGAGATGCTTACAATCCTGAAACACAACGGAGCAAAGCTGATCGGCATCGATATTGTGTTCAGCGAAAAAGAACCAAATCAGCCCCTTGAGGAAGTACAGAATCTCTACAAAGAGATTACAGAGAAAAATTTTGAATTTGATGCGGGGAAAGCAAACGAGTGGATACTTGCCAGATTGGAGGAAATCGAAAACCGCCTGGACAACGACAGGACTCTCTTGGAGACGGTGGAGAAATCCGGAAATATCATCCTGCCAGTGCTCGGAACATTTGGAAAGTATGACGCCGAATTAGTGCTTCCGCCTGAGTCGTTTCTCAATGGTAAGACGATAAAAAAGGACACGATAGCAAAAAATGTAGAAGCCATACCCGTGAAGGAAATAATCGCACCGTTTCCAGAGCTCTCGAAGAGCAGCCATGGCCTGGGGCACATAAATTTCTCCCCCAATGAGTTAATGATGGGCAAGGCCCATATCCCTTTCATCAACTTCAGGGGGCACCTCATGTCTTCCCTGCCTCTCTCGCTTGCCCTGAACTATCTCGATAAGCAGCCTGGAGAGGTGATAGGAAAGGCCCGGGGGCTCATGGTAAATGAAAAGCCCGTACCTATCAGCAATGGGGAAATACTGATTAAATTTAGAGGAGGCAGGCAATCGTTTCCCTACTATTCATTCGCGGATATCCTTACCGTAAAAAAAGTCCCTGCTGTCTTTGAGGGCAAGATTGTCCTCATTGGCTATACTGCGGAAGGCGGGGTTTCCGTTGATACCCCAGTAGATCCCCACATGCCGAGGGTAGAGTTTATGGCCAACGTTATCGATGATTTCCTGCACGGCCGTTTTCTTACCCGACCTGATTCCATGGCATATGTAGAGGCCCTTATCTTGATATTGCTGGGGATGGTCTCTGCATTTCTCCATTCCCAACTAAGCTATGTAAACCGAACTGGCATAACCGCCGGCCTGATCTTTCTCGTGTTTTTGACCGCCGTCATTTTCTTCATGGTCTTTGCTGTATGGTTCAAGACCATCTACATTATTCTCACCCTGGCAGTGATCTACTGCGCCATAATGGGGAAGGACCTGCTTTTTATCGGTAAAGATGTTATCTCCAAGGATGCCATAGAAACCAATCGAATGCTTGGCATAAGCCTTCAAAGCCAAGGCCTGCTTGACCTTGCCTTTGAAAAATTCAGAAAATGCCCGCTCGATGATGAAATGAGGGATCTAGTCTACAATCTGGGGTTCGACTACGAGCGTAAGCGAATGCTCAACAAGGCCATTTCCGTCTATGAATATATCAACAAAGGGGATACGGGGTTTAAGGATCTCAATGAGAAAATACCGAATCTAAAAAAGATAATGGGTTCTCTGCCGTTGGGTGCCTACCAAGGAGAGAAGGAGGAGAAGATAGTCGTATCGGATGACCTGGAGGTGAAGCCCACTGTTGGAAGATACGAGATACTCATGGAACTCGGTAAAGGAGCAATGGGCACGGTCTATAAGGGCAGAGACCCAAAGATAAATCGGCTTTTAGCTATCAAGACAATTCGCTTCTCCGATGAATTCGAGGACAATCAGCTGGAAGAGATAAAGGGGCGATTCTTCAGGGAAGCCGAGTTAGCAGGAAAGCTCTCACATCCAGGTGTCGTTGCCATATACGATGTGGGTGAGGATTACGACCTCACCTATATGGCCATGGAATTCTTGGACGGAGAGGATCTGGATAGATACTGCAAGAAGGGTAGCCTGCTTCCAATTCGTAAGATCTTGGATATTATCGCTCAAACGGCCGATGCCTTAGAGTATGCGCACAGGAATGGAGTAATTCATAGGGATATTAAACCCGCCAATATCATGCTTTTGAGAAATGGCAGGATAAAGGTTACTGATTTCGGAATAGCAAAATCGATGTCTTCATCAAAGACGAAGAGCGGAATAATCCTCGGTACCCCAAACTATATGTCGCCTGAGCAAATTATGGCAGGCAATATAGATGCACGATCAGATATATTCTCCCTTGGTGTGGTCTTTTTTCAGCTTCTCACTGGGGAACTACCTTTTAAAGGGGGAAACCTCAATAGCCTCTTTTACCAGATTACTCAGGCAAGACATCCATCGCCTCACACGATAAATCCAAGGGTTATTAAGCCTTGCGAGAAAATAGTCGATAAAGTGCTGGCTAAGAAGCCAGATTATAGGTTGCAGACGGCCAATGATTTAGCCAAATATATAAGAATCTTAGCTCATAAAATAGATGCCCTGAGGGCGCAAAAAGCACAATGAGCGTAGGATTGACTCTCAAAAATAGGGGAAAATGGTGAAATTGCGTGCTTTTGGTATTTCCGATACAGGCCGGCAAAGAGATAGCAATGAAGACTATTTTGCCATGGATAACGCTCGCGGCTTGTATATAATAGCCGATGGCATGGGAGGTCATTCGGCAGGAGAAGTTGCGAGCAAAGTAGCTGTAGAGACTATTCAAAGAAACATAACAAATTGGATGAATAAAGAGATCCTGGAAGATGAGCTTTTCGATTTCGCGGATCATACCCTGGGCCGGATGGGGAACTACATATTGAGCAGCATCAAATTGGCAAACAGGGTGATCTACGAAATGGCCACCGAATATCATGAATACAAGGGGATGGGCACGACTATCGGAGTCCTTGTAGTCATGCCTTCTACCGTGATATCCGCCAATGTGGGCGACAGCAAGATCTATCTTTTCAGGGGCAGCGCCATGGAGCCCCTTTCCAAGGAACATAATATGGTAGCAGAACAGCTGGAGATGGGACTGATCTCCAAAGAAGAGGCAAAAAATTCTCCCTTACGGCACGTCCTTACGAGAAACCTTGGCTCACTTGAGACAGTAAATATAGATATTTTTGAGATCGAGCCCAGGGACAAGGATCGATTTTTACTCTGCACCGATGGGCTGACCGACCTAGTTTCGGATGAGGAGATATTGGCAATCATCAATCAAGGCGATGATCTGGAACATATCTGTCAGCAACTCATAGATGAAGCTAACGAAAGGGGTGGCCACGACAATACCACGGTCTCTTTGGTATGCATAGATCAACTAGGGAACGAAAGATCAGGGATATTGAAGAAATTTTTAACTCGCTTCATGAGAAAAAAATAATGATAACGCATGTTTTTTATGGTAATTACAAACAGAGGCTTATGTTATGGCAAGGATTATAGTAGTCTTCAACAAGAAGGTGATTAAAGAATATCCTTTCACCAAGGAGAGTTTCACCATTGGGCGCAATGACAGCAATGATATTGTGATCGATAACCTTGCGGTATCAGGTCTCCATGCCAGAATAGATAAAAGTGGCGATACCTATATGCTTACCGATCTACAGAGCACCAACGGGACATTTGTCAATGATAAAATAATCTCCTCCCATAAATTACAGCACAAGGATAAGATTACCGTGGGCAAACACCTGCTTTTCTTTGCAATGTCCCAAGAGGAACAGGCCAAAGTGAAAGTGGGAGAGCTAGACAGGACTATGATCCTTGATACCGCACAGCATAAGGAACTACTAGAGAAGCAGGCCAGAGAAAAGGGAGTGGAAGCAGCATCTCAAAAACAGATGTTAGGTATTATTAGTTTTATCGATGGATCAGGTCAAGACGAAATAAAACTAACGAAAAAACTCACCAAAATCGGCAAGGCCGAAACCTCAGAGGTACGAATCGGCGGTATGTTTATGCCCCCTACAGCGGCAACTATCAGCCGCAGGCCAAATGGCTATGCCATTACCGCAACGGGCGGAAAAACAAAGGTCAAGGTGAATAACGAGACAATAGAAGGTAGCCATTTTTTAA
>Ga0307435_1000276_pt1 | contig 23158 bp, 19 predicted proteins | sample SalMarWE160470MG_FD_202164 | JGI IMG/M metagenome (GOLD analysis project Ga0307435, IMG submission 202164) | Salt marsh sediment microbial communities from the Plum Island Ecosystem LTER, Massachusetts, United States - WE1604-70 | ecosystem: Environmental > Aquatic > Marine > Intertidal zone >... | reverse complement strand
AGATTATCGAAGGTTTACAAGATATCAGGAAAGGAACTTACAAATGACCTCAGAACAAAAAACATGGGAGAACTTAAAGACAGAATATCTGCGTCAGATTGAAAAAGCGTTGTCCTCGGTGAAACATCCACGCAAAAATGATGTTCTTGAAGATGTCCGCTCACATCTGGACAGGCGATTCGCTGAGCTTAAACCTGATGAGCAAATCTTGGAGAATTTCCAGGCTATTATCACTGACATGGGTCCGGCCTCTGATTATGCCGAGTTGCTCGAGCCGGATTCTATCCGCATGAACCAAAGTGCTAAATGGAAATATCTATTATGGGTCGGTCTTGCTGCCGTCATTATCATCTCTGCTGTGATTTTATTATCCATGATGACGTCCCACAAGGTACAAATTCTTGCGTTAGAACAGGGCAGGATTGAAGATAAAATTGATTATCCTTTTGTTAATGACCCTCAAGTCATCGGGGCCTGGAAGAGTGTCGATTATGTCAAAAAAGAGAAGGATTTCAAGCCTGGCAAAAAAAGCTGGAAAGGTGAGCTTTTTCTGAATCATCTGATATTTGAAGAAGGTGGTGACATTGCCGGCGGCCTGTTTACCTGGACAAAAGGGCTTGTGCTCAATGAGCGGAGCAAGACGGCAAGTACATACGAAATAAAGGAAATCGACGGCGAAACCTACTTATTCTTCCAGTGGAAAAGCGGAGATTACACAATTCGACATAAAACGCCTAAATACTATGTTTTGAAAAAAGTGTCCCTTGAGAGCGTGAAATCTGAGCCGATGCTCGGCAGGAAGGCTGATATACCTCCAACAAGTACCATAGATGAAAAGGGGCGCATCGTTGACAAGATTGACTATCCCTTTGTGAATGACCCGGAAGTGCTCGGGACATGGCAGAGCGTTGACTTCGTTAAAAATGTGGAGGATTTCAAGCCCGACACTCAAGATTTCAAAGGTGATTTATTTTTGAAAGAATTGTTTATCCTTGAGAACGGCAGGACAAATTGGGCTTTTACCTGGACTAAGGGACTTATTCTTAACGCCGGTAGTAAAACGGCTTCTAAGTATCTGATTAAAGATATAAATGGCACAAAGTATATGTTCTTCGAGTGGAAAAGCGGCGATTATACAATCCGACATACGAAACCAAGTTACTACGTACTAAAGAAAGTCGAAGGCAGGCTCTATGTTGAGAGCAGGACTGTAGATAAAATTGATTACCCGTTTGTCGATGACCCTGAGGTGATTGGGACCTGGAGGAGCGTTGATTTTGTTGACACAATGGAGCAGTTCAGTCCCGATAGAAAGCATTGGAGGGCCGACGAGCTGTTTCTAAAAGAGCTCATTTTTGAACCCGGCGGCAAAACAGCCAATGACTGGACAACTTGGACCAAAGGACTTGTGTTGGATTCAAACAGTAAAACCGCCAGCAGGTATATAATCAAAGAGATGGATGGATCAATCTATATGTTCTTTGAATGGAAAAGCGGAGACTATACGATTCGGGGAATGAAGCCAAAGTATTACGTATTGAAAAAAGATTAACAATCCTCTGATTAATCTCTCTGCTGACAAATGATGGGTTTATTGTGCGGATAAAAATATAACTTTTAATGCGAAAGGAGAATTAAAAATGTTTAGAAAGAGCTTTTGCAATTGGTTGATTGCTGGTTTGGTGCTGGTGCTGATAACCACAATTACATACGCAAACATCGGTGACAAGATTGCGCAATTGGATATCGATAAGGCAAACCTCAACGACGTGATTAAGATTTTCGGTGAACCCACAAAATATATATGGGGAAGCCAAATTCTCGATAAGGACAATTTGCCCAGCCGTTACGTAATTGTTTATCCAAACGATTTTCATATACTCATCTCTAATAATCAGGTTATTGAATTGCGGCATGAAGGCCCGGGAACAGGTTACGTCTGGCATGGCAAACTTCGAGTGGGTGACTCTCTTGAGCAGGCCCTTGGTGTGATCAGTAAGCCCACGACAATTATCGAAGATCAGGAAAACCAGTTTGAGGACGGCGTTCTCTATAAGGATATCAACGGTCGAAAAGGTCACTGCTATTATGCGCGGACCGACCAGGACGTTCGCCTATGGTTTGCAGATTACAAGTTGTTGGCTATATATATGACCCGCAGTGACTACAGCGACGGCGGCGGTAAAGTGATGAAAAAAGCTGATATCCCACCTACGAGCACTATCGACGAGAATGGACGCATCGTAGATAAGATTGACTATTCGTTTGTGAACGACCCCAATGTGATTGGTGCATGGAAGAGCGTCGATTTTGTTGAAACAATCAAGGCTCTTAAGCCGGACAAAAGAAGCTGGGCAGGTGAGCTTTGGCTGAATCACTTGATTTTTGAAGAGGGCGGAAAGATCACCGGGGGTTTATTCACCTGGACCAAAGGTCTGGTACTTAATGCGCGGCAAAAAACTGCAAGTACTTACGAGATTAAATTAATGGATGGTACTGAGTACCTGTTTTTCCAGTGGAAAAGCGGCGATTATACGATTCGGCATAGACAGCCGAAATATTATGTTCTGAAGAAAGTCTCTCTCGATACTGTGAAATCCGAGCCGATGTTCGGCAAAAAAGCCGATATCCCTCCGACAAGTACCATAGATGAAAACGGACGCATCGTTGATAAAATTGATTATCCCTTTGTGAATGACCTGGAGGCACTGGGAACATGGAAGAGCGTTGACTTCGTCGATAATATGGAGGACTTTAAACCCGGCAATCAAGAGTTCAAAGGTGACTTGTATTTGAAGGAATTGATTATCCTCGAGAGCGGCAAGACCAATTGGGCCTTTACTTGGACAAAGGGACTTATTCTTCATTCCGGTGACAAAATGGCTGCAAAGTATCTGATTAAAGAGATAGACGGCTCAAAGTATATGTTTTTCGAATGGAAGAGCGGCGATTATACAATCCGGCACATGAAGCCAGGTTATTACGTATTGAAAAAAGACTGACAGTTTTCTGCTTATGCTTTCGGATTCGTCACTCGGCCTATGAATAAGATGTTGCCGGTTTGATTGTCACGAATCCGGAAAACCGGTGTCTGGCTGGGCCCGACTGCTGTCAGTTTCATTGTCACGGCGGTCGCAGCCGCTGCTTCGGTGCCTTCCTCGTTTATATCGACGTATGCTTTGTGAATCACCGCTGAAATGCAAAGGTCTTTTTTACCGGTCATTCCTGAGAAATCTGCTGTGTTCGGCATAAAAGCGTCCGTCATTCCCATCGATTTCAGCACCGAAGCTAAGCTGAATTCGCTGGTCATCTTGAACTTCGGAATAAAAACGATGACCTCGCGCTTGTGCAGCTTGCTCAGCCACTGCGACAGGTTGTCCAGTGTAAATTCATGTTCGAATTCCTTAAGGCCATCTATTTCTTTCGGAAGAAAGACAATCATAGATAGCTCATTATCCACGTATGGCAATTCAAGGGCTTGAAAACTTTCGGTCTCGGCGTATGGAAATTGTCCCGTTTGGTTCATCATTGGCACTTCAACCTTGTCGCCGTTCAGCAAAGTAAATGGGGCGTTTCTTGTTTGCTCTTCTTTGAATTGACTTGCCCAGTTACCTTTAAAGTAAATGGCGTTGGTCAAGACCAGCCGAGTCATTGCATCCAGCACGCCCGGCTTAATCAACTCTTTTATCTTGTCCTTGGTTTTTTGTTCCACCCAGGCGTTTATGGTCTTGCGCGCGGCCTCAGTAGCTTCTACGAAATCTACCTCGTTGAGCTGCCCATCATAGTTGGCTTTGATAAGCTCTAAAAATTCCTTTAGGAATTCATAGCTTTTTTGTCCCCACAGCGCGTTAGCAACGGTAAGCTCGTAGCGGCCCTTTTCGCCTCTGGCATTCAAATCCTTCACGATTTTACCAAACGCAGAATGAAACTGCATCTTTTGCTCATTTGTTAGTGTGGTAGTAGCTTCATTAGGCGGCGTCGGAAAGTGCAGCACTTTAGCCATCTGCGATTCTGTTTGTCCCTTTGCGCCAGCGTAAGTCATCGCTAAGGCTGTGGAAATACTATATGGCGAAAAGAAAAGATTGCCTTGTTGTTCTCGAAGATTTGCATAAAGGTCAATCGCAAATTTATTATTTCCTTCCACGATTGCTTTTGTATCGCTTTTTTCGTCTGACATTTTTTGTTCTTGGCCAAAGCAGCCGATGGCTGTCATTGTACACACTAATATAAAACTATACTTAATCGTTTTCATTTCTATAGCCCTTTATTACTGGTACAGTATTATAGCCCTTGCAGGAGGAATGAGTCTATCACTACTATACGAAGGTTACGAGGAATAAGTTTATTTTGCCTGCGATTTCAATGCAATATTTTTCCTTGCTTTTACCGACAATGCTTATCACAATATCATTAACATAAGCGGGAGTTCACACCCTTGAAGGGGATTGGAAATGAAAGAAAATCAGGATACTAATGCTTTTGAGAATGTGAAGAACCAAATTGGCTTCTGCGGTATCTGGTGTGGAAGCTGTGTAGTGGGTAATGGCACCTTGCGGGAGCTGACCAAAAGGTACAAAGAGCTTATAAATGCGTATGATCTGAAAGATTGGGCTCCCAAGGATTTTGATTTCGACGAATTCTACAAAGGGCTTGAGTCAATACAGAAGAGCCAATTGTGTGCAGGATGCATCAAAGGCGGCGGCAGAGATAACTGCGAGATCAGAACCTGCGCCATGGAAAAAGGCTTTGAGGACTGTACCTCATGTCGGCAGTTCGGCCAGTGCAGGATCGAGCTTCTGGAGCACATGCGCTGCGGTGCTCGCAAAGCAGGGCTTTTTGTTAAAACTCAGGATGATGAAAGAGAGGTTGTTGAGAGGTGGATGTCAGAATTGAAAGCCAAGTGGCCCTGCTGCATACTATTCATCAATGACAAGCTGTAAGAGATTATTTTGAATGAGGAAATTAAGATGAAAATCTGTAAGTTTCTTATTATATTTTTAATGCTGCCTTCATTTTTGTTAGCATCACACAATAACGAGAAGAAAAACGAGAGTATGGAGAAATCAATGGCAAAACAGGGAAATGTGATGGAAAAATTTGATTTTTTATTAGGAGACTGGAACTTAGAATACAGGATTCCCAAAAGCGCGTTAAGCGAAGCTGCAACAGGCTCCGGGACAGGGACATTCAAAAGGGCCCTGGATGATAAGTATGTTTTTTTCGATTACTCGTGCACTATTTCAACGACTCCGGACGAAGTAGGAAAAGCACATGGAATTTTTGCCTGGGATGAAAAGGCGGGAGTTTATAGATATTGGTGGTTCGAAAATTCGGGCAGTTTTCTAAATGCAACGTGCAATTTTATAAATGATGACACTTTGTTTATGAATTGGCATGACACCTTGTTGATACAAACTTTCAGAAAAGTGGATAAGGACAAAGTGATTTTAAGAATGGAAAATCCTACATCCGAAGGAAAGTATGGACTAATATTGGAGGTAATATTCACAAGGCAATAGACGATTAGCCCTGCCACCTGCTTACCCTCCGTAGTATTAACGAAGGATGGGTGGGCAGGGCAGTCTTCTGTGGTGCCGATAGGTGAACTTTTTGCTTTTTATTTTTATTTTTCATCTTGTCCGACAAGACAATTCCGACCATAATAGCACCTGCGAAAGCGGGAAAATACACCTCTGATGAGACCACCAAAAAAATTTTAATAAACCTGTAAATCATATAGAGAGGATATTCAGGTTCAAGATATGGAAAATGAAAAACACACCAAGAAGGCTGTCGAAAGCGTTGGTGGGATACTCATTGGTATAATCTTAATCTGTTGGTTTATTGTATGGCCTGAAATCTTTCCTACGGAGATAGGAAGTTATCCTGCAATGAGAGCAGAGGATGGAAACCTAATACCCTTAAACAGGATTATATACAAGGTCAATCCATTAATGCAGACAATTATCTACTGGATGCCAGGTGTCCAAGAAACGCCCCAAAAACTTGTTAATTGCGCCGTCCGAGATAGGAAGAATTGGATTGGGTATTACACTGATGATTCAGGCGCTGTGGAGATGCGTAAGGGTAGGATAGTTACGGACGATCCTAATGACATTTACGTGGGTCGTTATCGTTGGTGGCTATTGCACTTCGAGATACTCCACTGATGTATAATGGCATTTAGCAAAATGGTGGGCTGAAGCCCACCCTACCTTACATATGTCGAAGGTATAAATTTAAAAGTCAGTGAATATATAAATAATTATCAAACTCAAAGGAGATGTATTATGAGTAAAAGATTATTTCTGTTCACCGTGTTAGCATTGATTGGTCTAATCATTTGCACCACTTTAATTTCGGCTGCTAATTCGCAAATCAGCACAGGTCCGGAGTTCAAGCCGATCCAGCTTTTGCCGCCGCAAACGGATGGCGGCAGGCCCTTAATGCAGGTATTGAAGGATAGAAAATCTTCGCGCGAATTCAGTGCCGAGAAATTGCCTCCACAGGCGCTTTCAAATTTGCTCTGGGCAGCTTTCGGAATAAATCGGCCGGATTCGAAAAGACGTACAGCACCATCCGCGCGGAATCGGCAGGAAATCGATGTCTATGTCGCAATGGCCGACGGCCTTTACTTCTATGAGGCAAAGACACACACGTTGCAGCCGATTCTGGCAAAAGACATCCGTGCTGCGACTGGGATTCAGGAGTTCGTGCCGGATGTGCCTGTGAACCTTATCTATGTGGCAGATTTCGCGAAGATGGGAGATTCGACAGAAGACGATAAGGTTTTTTATTCGGCTGCTAACACGGGCTTCATCAGCCAGAATGTCTATCTATACTGTGCTTCCGAAGGATTAGCGACCGTTGTGCGTGGGCTGATTGATAAGCCAGCTCTGGCAAAGGTTATGAAGCTGCGAGCCGAGCAGAGGGTCATCCTCGCACAATCGGTGGGATATCCGAAAAAGCAGTAGCAAACGAATATTACAATATCTGTGAAGATTGAGGTGAACCATGTTAACACAGGATGATGTGATTTATTTTGTGATTACGGATCGTTTTTGCAATGGCGATCCCAATAACGACCGGGACGTCGATCCTGCAAATCCCCAAGCCTTTCATGGCGGTGACTTTGCGGGTCTCAAGAATAAAATACCATACCTGCAGACCCTCGGAGCCACTGCAATCTGGCTGACGCCTGTATATGTAAACATTATCGACTTTTACGACAGCGCCGGCTATCACGGCTACTGGGCGATGGATTTTGAGCGGGTGGACCCGCACCTTTATAGCGCCAAGCCCGAATTGGCTGAAGGAAGCAGAGCCTACCTTAGAGAATTAGTGGAGACCTTCCATAATGCAGGAATTAAAGTGATTCTGGATATCGTAGTAAATCACACCGGCTACCATACGCCAGGATATGAAAGATATCCTTATAAAAGGTTTGAGCCCCGCCATTTTAATGCAGACCGTAGTGGTGACGCTAAAGAAGGCTGGCTCTCAGGCTTACCAGACCTCGACCACGACCAGCCGGAAGTCGGCGATTACTTCGTGCAAAACATACTTGACTGGGTTGAGGAGACCGGCATCGACTGTATTCGCATGGATACCGTTAAACATGTTGAGAACACTTTTTGGTATCTTTTCAAATCACAGATTAAGACGAGATATCCTCAGATGTCACTTATCGGTGAAGTGCTGGATTGGAATCCATTCTTTGTAGGCTGCTATCAGCAGCAGCATGATTTCGATTCTTTATTTGACTTTCCACTTTGTTTGGCTATCAAAGAAGCGCTTGTATGGGATAAGCCTATGACGAGACTCGCTCGTCCCCGGCTGCATCCGGATGAGCCTAAGGGCATACTGGATCAGAACAAAGCTTACGCAAACGCCAATCGTTTGGTTACTCTGCTGGACAACCATGACCTGGATCAGCGCATCACGACCGAGATTCTGGATCGCGTCGGCTATTGGGACCGCGACCTTGCGTGCAAGATTCTCAAGCTGTGTCTGTCTTTGCTTTTTACAACTCGTGGTATCCCACAGATATATTACGGCACCGAAATCGGTCTGGAAGGACGCAGCGACCCGGACAATCGCAGGGACATGCCGTGGTTTATGTTTGGCTCCGATAACAGACCCAGGCAGGAGCACTCCTTTGAGCGAGATGTTTTTAACCACGTCACTAAAATGATAAAGCTGCGTGCTGAGAACGATGCCATTCGCTACGGCTATCTTTTGACTCTATATGTCGATGACTTTCTGTATGCCTATATGCGCGAATTTCGTGGCAATGTTGTTATTGTGGTGATAAACAACGGGCATGAGCCAATGCCGGTTCCCGCATCAATAGATATTGCCGGCAATAGTAATATACCTCCTCGTATAAAACAGTTGCTTGCGGATGGTTATGCTTTGAGAAGCTACTTTGACGAGATGCCTGATGTTATGGTTAATTCAGGAAGGCTCGAAGTGCAATTGCCGGGTAAGTCGGCTGGCATTTACGTTCTGTAACAAGATTTTATTTTGCCGCAACTAAACCGATGTATCTTTTTCCATCCGTCGCCCGACCGGCACCACTCGTCATGGCGAAGGCCAAGCCGTAGCCAGACAGGTGTGCCGGCTAAACAATTGTTGTTTTCTATTCTATGTCATCTGTCCTCTATCGTCTGTTTGCACTATTATCTTATGGAATTTTAGCACGGCGACGGTAGAATGTCGCTTTTTAAGATGCAAGGCTATGAAAGCTGAATTTGTAAATAATCGAGCAAATCCTTTGCGCAGCGTCTGGCTGCTGTACGGTGCAGCATTTGCAATGTCCATAGCCATAAGCGTATGGTGGACGGCTATGCCCTTTGTCATCCGAAATATAGGCGGTACTGAGAGCCACGTCGGCTACGCCTGGGCTGCGAATATGTTCGGCTACATGTTCTGCCTGCTCCTGGCAGGCGTAGCACTGGGCCAGCACAACCCTAAAAACACCACACGCACCGCCGTCGCAGTCAACTTTGCATCAGCTTTGGTAATGGGTGTTTTGGTTTATGTCATTCTGTTAAAAGGGCTTGTCGGCAACTCAACTCTAATCTGGCTCGTAATCGCAGCCGGTACTGTGGCGGGAGGTGCAATGTCACTATTCTGGCCTTTTCTTATGAGCTGGGTTTCTGAAGACTTTGAAGGCCGGATACTGAATAGCCGGCTGGGAACATACAACGGCATGTGGTCCGCTGCTGCAATGATAGGTCCACTACTGGCCGGTGTACTCGTTGAGACAGGTACGCCGCTTCCTATCGCTTTTGCTGTAGGTGGTTTTATAATCTGCTTTTTATTCCTAAGCATCGCAACCGACGGCTCAGTTCAGACAACTTTATTCGGCGATGTTGAACACCGTCCAGTCGCTGGCTGTGAAGACAGAGCCGCCCTGATACGGTTCCGCTGGATGGCTCGGATAGTTCTATTTAGTTCCTGGGCCTGCCTGGGTGTTACTCGTTCACAGTTTGCGTTACTTTTTACAAACATGGGCTTTACCGAGACATGGTTCGGCATAATAATCACGGTGTTCGGCGTATGTAATTTTGCCATGTTGACAGCAGCTGGTAAATGTACCTTTTGGCACTTCAAACCTGTACTTCTACTCGCCGGGCAGGCGCTGCTTCCGTTGTCACTTTTGATGATCATCTATGGCCGGACGCTGTCGATATTCGTCCTGTCGCTTGTTATCATGGGCTGCAGTTTCGGTTTTGCCTACAGCTCGCATCTTTACTACGGCTCATGCGGTACCAAAAGACGCCCCGTGCAGATGGTTATTCATGAGGCCACAATCTCTATCGGTATCATCGTCGGCTCAGGCACAGGTGGATACCTCGCGAAGAACGTTGGCCTTTATCAGCCTTACTGGTTCGCTCTTGCACTTGTATCTGCTGGCCTATTCACCCAACTGACTCTGCTTTTACACAGTAAACTAAAGCAAAAAGAAGCCCCGCCGTGAGCGGGGCTAAATCCATTAAATGAAGGAGGTTCTGTTTATTTTTTCTCTTCAGTTAGTTTCAGTTCAATATAACGTCTTCGTTGTCCATCATGTACCAACAGGATAGCTTTGCCTTTCTCTTTTTTAGCCTGCTCCATCGCATCGCTGAATTCTCTGGTGTTTTGAACAGGTTTTAGATTTACCTCGATGATAAGCATTCCCTCTCTGAGCCCTTCTCGTGCAGCTTGTGAGCCGGGATCAACTCTGCTGACAATGACACCATTCTGGCCCTGGAAGCCGTAACGCTCAACCAATTCACCAGTTAGGTTCTGCGCGGAAAAGCCCAATGCATCGATACGCCCCGGCTGAGAGCTTCTTATAAGCTCCTCCAGGGGTGGCCGCTTATCGAGCTTGGCGGTAAGAGTCTTACGTTTGCCATCGCGCCACACGACAATTTCAACCTTGGTGTCCGGCTTTAACAACGCGACATTGCGACGAAACTCAGTCTGTGATTCCACGGGCTTTCCGTTAAATTCTAAAATGACATCGTTATGCTTTAAACCGGCTTTATCCGCAGCCGAGTCCTTTGTAATTTCAGAAATTATTACACCTTTTGCATCTTTTAAGCCGAGCAGTTCCACCAGTGATGGAGTTACGTCATCAGGCACTAGGCCGAGGTAGCCCCGCTCTACAGCTCCGCTTTCGATTAGTTGAGGATAGACTGCTTTAACCATATTAATAGGGATCGCAAAACCAATCCCTATATTGCCTGTTGTACCGAGAATGGCTGTGCTAATTCCGACTACTTTTCCATCAAGATTCAGCAGAGGGCCGCCGGAATTGCCGAAATTTATGGCCGCATCGGTTTGAATAAAGTCCTCATACGTTGTCAAACCAACATCACTACGTCCTTTGGCACTTACAATACCTGCGGTTACAGTATGACTCAAACCAAACGGATTGCCGATAGCAAGGACCCATTCACCAACTTCGAGCTTGTCGGAGTCAGCTAATTCGAGGTAGGGCAGGTCTTTGGCATCGATTTTTACAACGGCTACATCAGATTCGGGGTCTGCTCCTTTAATTTCGGCGGTAAATTTTCGCCCATCTGCCAGCTCAATCTCAACTTTTTCAGCTTCACCGACCATATGATTGTTCGTGAGAATATAACCATCGGCAGAGATAATAAATCCGGAGCCCTGCGCCGTCTGCGGAACCTGATATTCGCGCTGAGGAGTGCGTTCACGAGGCGAAGGTGAACGTCGGAAAAAGTAATCAAATAAATCATTTGAAAATGGGTCAGATGGCGAAAATGGGTCAGACGGTTCGCCGAACGGCCACTGCCGTATCGAGTATTGCCGAGTGACGGTCTTTTCAGCCTTGAGGCCGACAACGGCAGGCGAAGCCTTATGGGCGATGTCGGCAAAGGCTTTGCCCATCCTGCGTAAAGTATCAATGCTATTTGTATCCTGTGCATACGCTGAAAATGGAGCGGTAAAAAGCCACAAGATAAGAAGAGTTGAAATGAGAAAATATGCCCTTTTCTGTTTGAAAGCGGAAGTCTCCATGTTAAATCTCCTAATTTTTTAGATAATCATCTATACCCGCCAAAAGAAACACAATAAGGACAATTTATATAGTGTTTTTACGATTTTGAGAAGCGTAAGTTCACAACGTCAATGTTTTTTTATCTGAACATACAAAAATAGTAGATATAAAAGAAGTACTCCGCCATAGCATCAGACCATTTGTTAAAAAAAGATTTATGTATATGACAAAGCTAAATCGGTGAGCTTAATCACATAAGCAACGTTGACAATTGTCAACATTAGACCTGACCGACGCTGATGAGGCCACTATAAAGAGGTTGAACAAGGCAGCCAAATCAGCAATGTTCGTTTTTTGCAACATAGACTTCTAACCTGCATAACAGTCAAATCTTGGAAAATTAGAACAAAAGTTATTATCAGTTAACTTGCCCAGCCTCATTGGCTATTTTTCTGGATTAACAGTAAAATCCGACAAAAGACAAAATTTAAGTGCATACAGGTATGAATTTTGCTTGTTTTTTAATTTTAGCTTTATAGATTACAGTGATAATGAGTAGGTATTTCCGGGAGGAGGCTGTGATGGATGAGACTAGACTAGAAGACAAGCTCACCGAACTACTTAAAGAATTTGGAGACGCCACCGACCTGCAGGCCAGTAAGTTAGCTAAGCTTGCTGAACAGGCAAAAGTCAACCGAAAGCAGCTTGAAAACAGCATCAACCGACTGCAGGAGCTGCTGGATTATCTGAGGGTATGTATCAAGTATCAAGCATTCGACCTTGAAGCAACGCGAAGAGAAAACGATTACCTGCGAAAATTGCTTGAGGAAGAAAACCGATAAGACCAAAATCATAAAAGACACAAGTACCATCAATACAGCCCCAAAGCCAAAATGGTCCGGATAAATCCCAGGAAAAATCCACAAATCAAATAATAATGCCGACTATAAAATAAATCAGTCGTAAATCAATCAATACGCCGATAAAACACTCATTTCGCAAGTCCACTAATAAATATTGGACACCAAATATCTCTGCTAAAAGTAAATTTGTGCATTAGATGTAAACCGACACCGCAAAACAAAACTTTACACTCCCAAAGGAAGTTCCTTGAACTCAAAGGGAAAGTTTGTCGCACTTTTTGCCGATAAAAGACTAAGTTTGCCCCGTTAGAAACTCAATAAAAAAGGGGTCACCTTATTACATAAATGGGAGAAGAAGTCTCTAACGGGGTTAAATAAAGCCATTGTCCGAAAAAATGAACATAATCTTATTCTGAACAATATAATTAAATAGTTGTTTCTAAAACCCGAAAATAGCAGTGAAGCCTTTGACAGCTCGCACTAAAGCAAGATATAATGTTTCTTTGTGTTAGAATAAATATGAGACTTTGAAAAAGAAGTCTTTGACGGGGTAAAAGATGTTTGAGCGATTTACAGACCGTGCACGTAAGGTTATGGCGCTGGCCAATCAGGAAGCACAGCGATTCAACCATGAATACATAGGCACCGAACATATTCTGCTGGGCTTGGTTAAAGAAGGCAGCGGAGTCGGCGCTACGGTTCTTAAGAACCTTGATGTGGACATAAAAAAGCTTCGGCTTGAGGTTGAGAAACAGGTCAAAAGCGGGCCGGATATGGTTACGATGGGTAAACTGCCCCAGACTCCAAAAGCCAAGAAGGTTATTGAGTATGCAATCGAAGAAGCCAGGGCACTGAACCATAATTACGTAGGAACCGAGCATATTCTGCTGGGCCTGCTACGGGAAACCGAAGGAATAGCCGCTCAAGTTCTTATGAATCTGGGGTTAAAGCTGGAGGATGTCCGGCAGGAGGTACTAAATCTGCTCGGTGCAGGAGTTGACGATGGCCCCAGCGGCCTGGGAATGAAGATGGGGCCGACAGTGGGCCGAAAGGTAAAAAGCAAAACCCCGGCGCTGGACAGCTTCGGCAGAGACCTTACACAATTAGCTTCCGACAACGAACTTGACCCCGTAATCGGCAGGAAAAGAGAAATTGAACGGTTAATACAGATACTCTGCAGACGTACAAAAAACAATCCTGTACTGTTAGGAGAAGCAGGTGTCGGCAAAACCGCTATTGTGGAGGGACTGAGTCAACAGATAATACACAAACAGGTACCTGAACTACTCAAGGACAAGCGCATCGTAGTGCTGGATTTGGCAATGATGGTAGCCGGAACAAAATATCGTGGACAATTTGAAGAACGAATAAAGGCCGTAATTAACGAGGTTAAACGGGCTGCCAACGTTGTCCTCTTTGTAGATGAGCTTCATACTCTGGTAGGGGCCGGCGGAGCTGAAGGCGCCATAGACGCCTCGAACGTATTAAAACCGGCTCTTGCCCGAGGAGAAGTACAATGTATAGGCGCTACTACTCTGGACGAATATAGAAAGTACATCGAGAAAGATGGCGCACTTGAGCGGCGATTTCAAACTATAATTGTTGACCCGCCTTCAAAGGATGAGACCCTCGAAATACTCAGAGGCCTTCAGGACCGATATGAAACGCACCATAGAGTGAAATTCACTGACGAGGCACTTTTCCAAGCGGTGGAGCTATCCACAAGATATATCACAGGCAGATGTATGCCGGATAAGGCGATAGATGTAATAGACGAATCCGGTGCAAGAGTTCGGCTCAAGAATATGACCCTTCCGCCGGATCTGACAAAAGTCGAAGAAAAGATCGAAAAACTGCAGATAGAAAAAGATGAGGCAGTTAGAAATGCTGACTATGAACGGGCAGCAGCATTGAGGGATGAAGCTCAACAACTTTTGGATGAAAAAACACAACTGCAAAAGAAATGGTACGAGGAGAATAAAGAGGCGACCGGTGTAGTAGATACCGAAGTAATCGCTGAGGTTGTTAGCAATATGACCGGTGTGCCGTTGACGAAATTAGAGAAAAAAGAAACTCAAAGATTGCTTGAGCTCGAAGCTGAACTGCATAAGATTGTGGTTTCACAGGATGAGGCGATCACCGCTGTAGCTAAGGCTGTAAGACGGTCCAGAAGCGGTATGAAGGACCCGAATCGACCGATGGGTTGCTTCATACTCCTTGGACCCAGTGGAGTTGGAAAGACGCTGCTTGCACAAGCCTTGGCTGAGTTTATGTTCAGTGACAGAAATTCGCTTATCCGATTAGACATGAGCGAATTTATGGAGAAACACAATGTAAGCCGATTAGTAGGCGCCCCGCCGGGATATGTGGGCTATGAAGAAGGCGGACAGTTGACTGAAAGAGTTAGACGTCGGCCATACGCAGTGCTGCTGCTGGATGAAATAGAAAAGGCACATCCAGACGTCTATAACATTCTGCTGCAGATAATGGATGAGGGCAGGCTGACCGATAGCTTCGGACGAAGCGTTGACTTCAAAAACGTCGTCCTCATTATGACCAGTAACATCGGCGCCGAGCTGATTAAGAATCAAACCGGCTTTGGCTTCGGCAAGAAGACGCCGGAAGCAAATTACGAAAAGATGAAGGAAATCCTCCAGAAGGAAGTCGAGCGTCACTTTAGACCCGAATTTCTAAACCGAGTTGATGATGTGATAGTCTTCAAGGCGTTGACGCGGGAAAACCTGCAGACCATCGTTGATTATGAGCTTGTGAAGGTATTCAAACGGCTGACCGAGCACGGCTTGAAGCTGGAACTGAATGAGCAGGCCAAGGAATTTCTCATCGACAAGGGATACAATCCTGAATTCGGTGCCAGACCTCTGCGAAGAGCTATTGAGCATTACATAGAAGACCCGCTTTCCGAAGCCGTGCTGTCCGGCAAATTCAAAGGCAAAAACCTTATCAAGATCGATGTACAGGACGAGGAGAACTTAAAGTTTACAGGCGTTGAGGCAGAGGTGCCCGAAAAAAGCAAATCCACCGTTGCACAATCAGAATAGCCGGTTTACCTGCAGGTAGAGCCGATAAACATGATTATTCTGTTTGTATGATATCAGTCAACATTTTCAGCTAAGGGTAATAAAGCTATAAATATTCACCTTTCGCCCCACTTTTTAACATGCCCCTTTGACAATGCAACTTTTGTTTAGTATTATTCCTTGCCTTTTTAATTTTTGGCAATCGTGTAAGCAAATTTGGGTTGCAGGCTCGTAAGTATGGAAATTAAACCGTTCAAAGGATTTAGGTTCGATCCCAAGGTGGTCGGCGATGTGGGAAAGTGCATCGCTCCTCCTTTTGATGTGATTGATTCAGCCGAACAGCAGCAGCTCTATGAAAAAAGCGAATATAATATCGTGCGAATTACCAAAGGCAAAACCGAACCTTCCGATAGCGAACACGATAATCAATATACAAGAGCGGCTGAGTATTTGCAGCGTTGGATAAAAACCGGCATCCTGAAACAGGATGCAGAGGAAGTTATTTATGCTTATATCCAGGATTTTCAAATAACCGAGATGAAATATCAACGCTTAAGCTTCATAGCCTTGACCAAGCTGGAGGAGTTCGGTCCAAAAGTCAGGCCTCACGAAGAGGTTTTCGAAAAGCCGATGACCGATAGGCTCAATCTAAAACGGGCAACTGCTGCTCGGTTTGGCCTGGTTTTTATGCTTTATGAAGATAAGCAAAAAATTGCAGAGAAAATTATTGACAGCATAGCCGAACAAAAACCGCTTACCAACTTTACATTTGAAGATATCCGCCATCGCCTTTTTGCAATAACGGACCCAGTTGGTATTGACGCAGTAGTAAAAATGATGAGCGACAAAAGCTGTATCATAGCAGACGGCCACCACCGCTACACAACCGGCTTAACCTATTCCAAGGAAAGTTCCAACCCGGCAGCCAAGTATCAGATGCTTTCCTTCACTAATACCTGCCAGGATGGACTAAAACTCCTGGCCACTCATCGCATCGTTGGCAATCTTAAAAATTTTAACATTGGGAAATTTGTCAACAACCTTGGAAAAAACTTCAAAGTCACGGAGCTGGCATTTGACTCCGCCGGCGGCAAGGCTGGCGCGAAACATAAAATGATTAAACAAATGCAGACGGAATACAATAACAATAAAAACGCTTTTGGTATTTATGGCGGCAACTCTTTCTACGTGGCTGTCTTAAAGGACAAGCGAGCTATGGATTCGGCTGCACCGGATAAAAGTGACGCCTGGAAATCGCTCGATGTCTCTGTCCTGCACAAGCTTGTACTCGAAAAACTTTTGGGTATAGACGAGAAACAATTAACTAAAGATGGAAATGTTGAATATGTAAAAGGTGCTCCTAACGCTATAGACGATTCAATTCGTCTGGTTGATGCCGGACAAAAACAGGTGCTGTTTCTTTTGAATCCGGTTAAGATGCAACAGCTACAAATGGTTACTGCCGCCAGCGAAAGGATGCCACATAAATCAACTTACTTTTATCCCAAGATGTATACAGGTTTAGTGATTCAAAAAATATAATTTAATTTTTGGAGATACAAAAATGGTAGATTGGAAAAATCCGCCCAGATTGTTTATCCCTGGGCCGGTAAAAGTTAACCAAGAAGTTTTACAGCAGCTTGCCCGCCCGACATTGGGACATCGCGGCAAAGAGTATTCTCAACTGCAGGAGGAAACGGTGGACATGCTGAAAAAGATACTTTTCACTGAGCAAAATGTGTATCTTTTAACAAGCTCCGGCTCTGGCGGTTGGGAAGCATCAATACGCAACTGTGTTGATTTTGACGAGATGGTTTTGTGCACTTGTTGTGGAGCCTTCAGTGACAAATGGGCCGATGTAGTTAAAGCCTGCGGCAGAAACGTCGAAGTTCTAAAGGTCGAATGGGGACAACCCACTCTGCCTGAGATGATTGATGAAAAGCTCTCAACCGGCAAATTCGCCGCTGTCACCCTCATTCATAATGAGACAAGCACAGGCCTGACGAATCCGGTCGAAGAAATCAGTCGAATGATGAAGGAAAAATATCCTGATGTGCTGGTCTTTGTTGATTCTGTCAGCGGCATGGTTGGTTTGCCTTTGAAGTTTGATGAGCTTGGCTGGGATGTTGCATTTGCCTCGGTGCAGAAGGCTTTTGCCATCCCGCCTGGATTGGCTGTTGTTGCCGTCAGCAAGAGAGCTCTGGAAAAAAGCAAGAATGTTCCTAATCGGGGCTATTACTTCGACTTTCAGCAATATGCAAAAAGCAATGAGAAGAATCAAACACCGACAACGCCGTCTATTCCTCATATTATGGCACTTAACTATCAGTGCCAAAAATTGTTGAAAGAAGGCATGGAAAACGTCTGGCAAAGACACAAACAGATGGGTGATTTTGTAAGAAGCTGGGCCAAGAAGGAATTTGAGTTACTCTGCGATGAGAAGTATGCCTCAAACACTCTGACCACGATAAAGAACACCCGTGGCATCAATGTGGCTGACGTTATCAAGGCTGTTCAACAAAAACACAATACTGTTTTTGGCAACGGCTACGGCAAACTTAAAGACGTGACTTTTCGCATTGCTCACATGGGTGATATTACTCTCGATGAGGTGAAAGAGCTTCTCGGCTGGATCGATGAAGAAATCGGTTAAGCATTCGATATTTAGCCCCCAGGTTTCACACCTGGTTTTTTATTTATGCTGCACCAAACCTGCATCACGACGTCATGTGGTAGCTGAATTCAAGCACCTTGGGCGTAACCAGCTTGCGATAGTCATCCATTCTCATCCGTATTGCTTTTTCATGTGAGCCTGCCTGGAACATGATATGGTCGTCCTGCTCTAATGCCTTATCTATAATGGTGGGCATATCATATAAATTGCCGAAAGGCGGCTCTGCTCCCAGCTCACAGTCAGGAAATAGCTTTCCAATCTGATCTTCTTCAATCAGCTCAACCGATTTAGCACCCAACTGACTTTTTAGTTTTCGCAGGTCAATCTTGTAACACGCTGAAAGAACACACATTATGTTCTTTCCGTCAGCTATGACAACTACCGGTTTGGCTACGAATTTACCCGGTTCGTGCTCCTCTGCCGCCATGTGCTGTGCAGTAAAGGTTGGCTTGTGCTCAGTGACGTCGTATCGAACGCCCTCTTTATTCAAAAAATCTAACACTCGCATCTTATACCTCCTAAAAATCCCCCAAAATCTCACGCCTAATTGTTTTATCCACGAAGATTCGCCCTGTCAATTGCCAAAATAAAAATCGACAGTTAGGCTCTTAGATAATCCCCAGATGAACCAGAGTGCTAAATATTTTTGGCATTGGCATCAACCTTGTACGCAAGTTATACTCTCAAACGTTATGTTTGAGAAAATCCTGTCGTTTTATACAAAGTATTTTGCTGTCTGGATAATTGTCTTCGGCATATTAGCGTACCAGTTTCCAAAGCCTTTCCAGGCTTTGGGGCCGGGGATGGACTGGTTCTTCGCCTTGACGATGTTCGGCATCGGTGCGGTGCTAAAAATCGAAGACTTCCGGCGCATCGCAGCCAAGCCAGCTATAGTTTTAATTGGCAGCGTTGCACAATTTACAATTATGCCCTTGGGGGCGTTTGCGATAACGAAGATATTTAATTTGCCGACGGAAGTAGCAGTCGGATTGATACTAACAGGTTCGGCACCGGGTGCTATGGCAAGCAACGTGATGAGCTACATCGCCAAGGCAGATACGGCTTATTCGGTTTCGCTGACTACTGTTTCTACGCTGCTATGTCCGGTATTGACGCCTGGGTTGACATTTATTTTGGCAAGGTCCCGATTGGAGGTGCCTTTCTGGGATATGTTGTTAAGTGTCATCAAAATGGTGATAGTGCCGTTATTCATAGGATTTGGAGTAAGACACTATTTAAGAGGTAAGATTGAAAAAGTATTGGCTGTATTCCCGGCGATATCGGTGACATTTATTATATTTATCTGCTCATTGGTGATAGCCCTGAATAAGGGACGTCTGGGTCAGGTAACGGGGCTGATTTTATTGGCGGCTATTATATTAAATACCTATGGAATGTTGGCCGGCTATAGTGTAGGTAAGGCTTTTCGGATGGAGCTGGCAAGAAGACGGACGCTGGCGATTGAGATAGGGATGCAAAACGCCGGATTAGGGACGGTTCTGGCACTGAAGCACTTCGGCGAAGAGGCCGCCTTACCGGCAGCAGCTTTCGTCTTTATCTGCATCATTACCGCGTCGATAATGGCGGAGCTCTGGCGAAGACAGTCAAGTGAACCAATAGCACCAGTCCTCCGTAGTACTGCAGAGGGTAAAGAATAAATAATATTTATTAGCGATGAGCTGTTGCATTTTGCCGACAGAAAAGATATAATCTTTCACTAATATTTGGTTTTGTGAGTTCAAAAGGGCAGTCTTGTTTGGCTGCCCCTTAAGTTATGTATGCGTTCTCGACTGTGAAATTTGATTGAGGAGATTTTAGTATGGGTCCGAATTTGGCCATAGCGGGGGTGACGGGTGCGGTAGGACAGGAATTTCTAAAAATCCTTGAAGAACGTGATTTTCCGTTTGATTCGCTAAAAGTTCTGGCAAGCAGCCGGTCAGCCGGCAAGAAAATCACATTCAAAGGCAAGCAATATACAGTTGAAGAAATGACCCAAAACAGCTTCAATCGGGTTGATATAGCGCTATTCAGCGCCGGCGGCAGCCGAAGCAAGGAATTTGCGCCGGCGGCGGTCCAGGCCGGCGCGGTTGTGGTTGATAATACATCGGCGTTCAGAATGGACCCGGATGTGCCACTGGTCGTCCCGGAAATAAATCCGCAGAAAATCAAGGAGCACAAAGGTATAATCGCCAATCCGAACTGCTCCACCATTATCGGTATCGTGCCGGTCTGGCCTCTGCATAAGGCCAATCCGGTCAAACGTATGGTGGTCAGCACATACCAGGCGGCAAGCGGAGCAGGTACGCAGGCGATGCAGGAACTTGAAAGTCAGTCGCGTGAGATACTTGATGGCAAAAAGCCGACCTGTAAGGTGTTCCCTTACCCGATAGCGTTTAACGTTTTCAGCCATAATTCCGAGCTGGGGCCAAATGGCTACAACCTGGAAGAGATAAAGATGGTCCGCGAGACCAGAAAGATTTTCGACTGCCCTGATATTGCGATTACCTGCACATGTATTCGCATTCCAGTATTTAGGGCCCACAGTGAGAGCATCAATCTGGAATTTACCGACCCGATTACGCCGGATGAGGTCAGGGACTTGCTGAGCACTGCGCCCGGTGTGAAGGTTTTGGACGACCGTGAACACAATCGTTTTCCGATGCCCATTGATGCAGCCGGCAGGGATGATATTTTCGTCGGGCGTATTCGGCAGGATGAATCCATACCTGAGAATCGCGGCATAAATATCTGGATCTCCGGTGATCAGTTGCGAAAAGGTGCAGCCTTAAATGCCATCCAAATTGCGGAAAAGTTACTCTGAGCGGTGCCGATGGCCGTTCGCAATATAAAACTGACGATTGAGTACGACGGCAGTAACTATCACGGCTGGCAAATCCAGCCGGAACGAAGAACCATTCAGGGCGAGCTTATCAAGGCAATAAGCGAGCTGATCGGCTGGAAGGTACGGGTCTGCGGGGCCAGCAGAACAGATGCCGGAGTCAGCGCCGTCGGACAGGTCGCTCTTATCCAGATTGATTCGCCCATACCAACTAAGAACCTTGCCAAAGCGATCAATGACAGACTCCCTTCGGATATTGCAGTTCGTGAGGCTGTCGAGATTCCGATTGGGTTCGACATTATCGGTGTTGTAAAGAACAAGTTGTATCAGTACACAATCTACACCGGCAAGACCCCGCCGGTACTGCAAATAAGGCACTGTTGGCACGTTCCGGCCAAGCTCAATATCGCTGCGATGGCCGAAGCAGCTAAAACGCTGGTCGGAACGATGGATTTCAAATCATTCGCAACAGCAGGCGATAAGCGAGAGAATAAAGTGCGCACAATCTTTCGTTGTGATATCACCGCTGCGGATGACTGGGTGTATATTGATGTGGAAGGAGACAGTTTTTTGTATAATATGGTCAGAAATATCGTAGGCACGCTCGTCGAGGTTGGCATCGGCAGATGGAAGCCGGACAAGATGAGCGAGATTTTGCAGGCAAAAGACCGACGAGCAGCAGGGCCGATGGCTCCTGCTGCCGGATTATGCCTGATGAGAATAGAATATTGAAGGTTGTTCATATAATAACCAGGTTGATTCTCGGTGGTGCGCAGGAAAATACGCTCATAACCTGTAAGTTACTGGCAGAACGCGGACACGATGTCACGCTCATTACAGGCCCGGCTATAGGCCCAGAAGGCGAACTCTTCAATCAAACAAAAAATCAGAAATATAAAGTAATTGTAATCGACCAGCTTCGGCGTGCTATTGAGCCGATAAAGGATTTTATAAGCTATAAAAAAATTAAAAGGTATCTTCGGGTTATTCAGCCTGATATAGTTCATACTCATTCGGCAAAGGCAGGTATATTAGGAAGATTTGCAGGCTATAGCCTTAAAAATGAATGGGGGCAAAATCTGCCGGTGGTAATACATACAATTCATGGGCTTGCTTTTCATACATATCAATGCAATTGGCTCAATAAGTTTTACATCGCTGTCGAGAAATCCGCCGCTAAGCGCACGGATTTTTTCATAAGTGTAGCCGATGCGATGACTGAGCAGGCATTTACTGCCGGCATCGGCAGGACTGAGCAGTTTGTCACTGCTTACTCAGCTATCGAGGAGGATAGTTTTTTGCAGCCAATCCCACCGGGGCAGATAAAAGAATTTCGCCGTAAATACGAGATTTCGGAAGAATCAATCGTGCTTATCACTATTGCAAGACTTTTTATGCTTAAGGGACATGATTATATTATTGAATCAGCTAAACAGCTCGCAAAGCGATTCGAAAATGTTGTCTGGCTATTCGTTGGTGACGGCAATCTTTCTGATGATTATAAACAGCAGGTCCGGCAGCTTGGATTAGCTGACAGAATCAAATTTACCGGCCTATTGCCGCCCAGCCGGATTCCGCTTGCCATACAATCCTCGGATATTCTTGTGCATTGCTCTCTACGGGAGGGACTTGCACGTACTCTGCCGCAGGCAATGCTCTGCGGAAGGCCTGCCATATCTTTCGATGTTGACGGCGCAAGAGAAGTTGTAAATGAAAATACCGGTCGGCTGATCGAACCTAAGAATATCGAACAATTAACTAAGGCATGTGCGGAATTGATAAAAGATAAGGATTTAAGAGAGAAGCTCGGCTTACAGGGGAGAGAATCTGTGAAGGAAAAGTTTGCGCCAGAAACAATGGTCGATACTATTGAAGCTGTCTATAGGAAACTGATTCAAACATAATTTATGGCTTACGCTACCAACGGGAAAGTAATTAATAAAATGAGTACCAATCTAAAACCCTGGTGGCAGAATTGCTACGCACCCGATGACAAGAGTTCTCTTGAGGATAAAGAGTTGCTGGCCATTGATACGATGGAAGACTCTATCGCCCCGTTGGATAGCCAGGCAGTAGCTATAAGGCAGCTTATCACGCGTTTCGAGGCGTGTTACCATGAGGCTGACAAAGAGGCGGAGCGTATTATCAAAGCCATAGGTACCGGGCGCTGCCCGAAGGAATCGCACACGCGACCGCCAAAACGCAAAAAGGAATTGCAGAATGCCCGCCGCA
>Ga0307435_1000275_pt1 | contig 23185 bp, 14 predicted proteins | sample SalMarWE160470MG_FD_202164 | JGI IMG/M metagenome (GOLD analysis project Ga0307435, IMG submission 202164) | Salt marsh sediment microbial communities from the Plum Island Ecosystem LTER, Massachusetts, United States - WE1604-70 | ecosystem: Environmental > Aquatic > Marine > Intertidal zone >... | reverse complement strand
CTGTCCCCGGGGACAAAGCGTGCCGGTCAGGTTGAGCAGTCGCCAACGTAGTTACCGGGCGGACTTCGACCCGTCGCTCTGTCTGACCTGTCCGTTTCATCTCGAAGGGCGCTGCCCGGCTCAGCCCGGGAAAAAGCACCCCTCCTTCCGCTTGACCTTTCTTGCCTCCCAGATCGCAGTGGCCAAACGGCGACGCAAAATGCAGCTGAGCAAGCAGGAAGGCAAGAACCGCCGGGCAGCCCTCGAAGGCACAATCCGGGAAGTGAAACATCCTTTCCCGACCGGCAAGTTGCCGGTCAGAGGTCTCTTCCGCATGACCTGTTTGATAGTCGGATCGGCTGCCATGACCAATACGCGCCGAATTCACCATTACTGGGAAGTGAAAAGAAAGGACGAAAGGCGGAAAATGGCCGCAGAAATGAGTGCGAAAGCTGCCCCTGAACAGCAAGGTAATTCTTTTTCCTCGTTTCTGAAGGCGCTTTTGACCGGCAAGAGATCGTTTATGGCGCTGTCAAAGGCCTACATCGGTTGTTAAAGAACTGTAATTGCAGTGCAATCATCTATGTTATACTGCTGAGCATCCAACCACAGCCATCATTTTATCTTCAGGAGCAAGAAAGTATGAAGGATTTCCTTTCGATCGCCGATTACACCCCTGAAATGCTTCAGGATTTGCTCGATTTTTCTGTTGAATTAAAGCATGAGTGGGCTGGTGGCGGCAACCCACCTTTGCTGAAAAATAAAGTTCTTGGCATGATCTTCCAAAAACCCAGCCTACGCACCCGAGTTTCCTTCGATATGGCCATGCGCCAGCTGGGCGGAGACGCTCTTTACTTGTCGCCCAATGAGATCGGTTTAGGTCAACGTGAAGCTATCGCTGATGTTGCCCGGGTGATGTCTGGCTATGTGGATGCTATCATGGCCCGCGTCTTCGACCACCGGCATGTTCTTGAACTTGCTCACTGGTCAACAATCCCAGTGATCAACGGTCTCAGTGATTACAGCCACCCTTGCCAAGCACTTGGAGATGCCCTCACTATTCAGGAGAAATTGGGCCAGCTCAAGGGTTTGAACGTGACTTACGTGGGTGATGGTAATAACGTGGCTGTTTCCTTGATGCATATTTGCGCCAAATTAGGCGCTAATTTCACCATCGCTAACCCTGAAGGCTACGATATGCCCTTACCTGCTATCGAAGAGGGCCGGCAGTTCGCCCAAGAGAGCGGCACCACTATCACCTTGTTGCGCGATGCCCACATCGCGGTTAGATCCGCAGATGTGATCTACACAGATACCTGGACCAGCATGGGGCAGGAAGAACAAAGCACCATCCGTGAGAAGTTATTTCCTCCTTATCAGGTCAACACTGCCCTGGTAGGCGAGGCCAAGCCAGACGTGATTGTCATGCACTGTTTACCGGCCCACCGCAATATGGAAATTACGGATGAAGTTGTTGATGGACCACACTCTGTGATCTTTCCCCAAGCCCATAACCGCTTGCATGCTCAAAAAGGCATCCTGGTTAAGCTGTTGGCCGAATAAATCCTTCTTGAGCAGAAGAACCCACATCGGGCGATGGCGGTCACCGGCGCAGCCTTATCAGTTCAAAAAATTCTGTGGGAAATAAGCCAGTCTCCTTTTACGAGTGTTAGATTACATAAATATCCTGACAATAATTTTGTTGGGTTACCAGGATTCTCCGAGGTGAAGCAATGAACATAGGCGTTCCTAAAGAACGGCGGCCATTTGAATATCGCGTTGGTCTTTCACCTGCAGGTGTGCAAATGCTCACCAAGAACCAGCATACCTGCTATATAGAGCATAATGCCGGTCTCGGTGCTGGCTTTAGCGACCGGGACTATGAGCAAGCTGGCGCTCGTATCGTCTATTCACCCCATGAAGTCTTTGGCCGTTCGGATTTTCTGCTCAAAGTCGCTCGACCTTTATATGATGAGATCGAATGGCTGCGCCCCAACACGACTATAGCTGGTTTCCTCCATCTGGGGTCTGCCCGACAGGAAAAAATCGATTTGTTACTCCAAAACCAGATTACCGCCATCGCCTACGAGCAAATCCAACTGCCCGATAGAACTGTGCCTGTCCGGCGGCCATTGAGCCAGATCGCGGGACGCCTTGTGGCACAGATCGCTGCCAGATTGCTTCAGAATAACGCGGGTGGCAAGGGTATTCTCTTGGAGGGCATTGCTGGGGTACCCCCAGCCGAAGTCGTGATTATTGGAGCTGGGATTGTCGGCACTTATGCTACCCGAGCGTTCATTGGCATGGGCGCACATGTATCGGTCTTGGATGCAAATTTAACCGCCCTGCAAAGGATATTTGAACAGCACAGCGGAATTGTAACTATGCTCTCGAACCCTCTCAATGTGGCACGCGCCTGTGCATTTGCTGATGTGGTGGTCGGAGCGGTCCTAGTACCCGGCGCAAATACACCTATCGTGGTAACGCGTGAAATGGTTCAGACCATGAAGCCACGCTCGATCATCATGGACATCAGCATCGATGAAGGTGGTTGTGTTGAAACTTCTCGGCCAACCACCCATGAACATCCCACCTTTATCGAAGAAGAAGTAATCCATTACTGTGTTCCGAATATCCCCAGCGTAGTTGCCCGCACATCCACTTATGCTTTCATAAATGCTGCTTTCCCTTATATTCTGGAAATTGCCAACAAAGGTATTGAAAATGCCATTGGTGAAAACAAAGCCATCCAGCATAGCGTTGTCGTCCATAAAGGAAAACTACATAACATATCACGTCTGAACCCTCAAGAGGCGGGGTGAGGTATGGAACTCAATCAGCGTTACCGATCCCATATTGTTTCTGCTGATGAAGCTGTAAGAAAGATAAAATCTGGCAATCGCGTATTTCTTACAGGCAACTGTTCTGTCCCGCAAACGCTGCTGGCTGCCTTGGTTGATTACGCCCCTGAGTTGCAGGACGTCGAAATCACCCAGGCGCTATCCATCGGTCCAGCCGATTACGTAAGCCCCGAAATGCAAGGGCATCTGCGGGTAAACACCATGTTTGTCAGCCCTAATGTACGTAAAGCGGTGCAGACAGGTCGTGCTGACTTTACTCCGGTCTTACTGTCCGAGTTTACCTTGCTTTTCAAGCGCGACCACCTTCCATTAGACGTCGCCCTAATACACGTCTCCCAACCGGACAACTACGGTTTTTGTAGCTTTGGTTTAGAGGTAGGGCTAACCAAAACCCCGGCCGAATCAGCCAAAATGATCATTGCAGAAGTCAACCAGCAAATGCCGCGCACCCTGGGTGATTCGTTCATTCATGTCAGCAAACTTGATTACATCGTGCCCGTTGATTACCCCCTTACCGAAATGCCCATGGGTGATGGTGAAGCCAACCAGGTTATCGAAAAAATAGCCAGCCATATTGCTGAGCTGATTCCGGATAGCGCCACCATGCAGATGGGGATCGGTGCCATTCCCGATGCAGTGTTGAAATATCTTTTTGAAAAGAAAGATCTGGGGGTGCACAGCGAGCTTTTTTCAGATGGCGTTATTGACCTGGTAGAGGCGGGTGTCCTGACCAACGCCAACAAGACCTTACATCCCGGTAAGATCATTGCAGGCTTTATCCTTGGCACTCGCCGGCTCTATGAATGGGTGGACGATAATCCACTGATAGAACTACATCCTACCGAGTATGTCAACGACCCCTTTGTAATCGCCCAGAACGAACGCATGGTGGCTATCAATTCCGCCATCGAAATTGATCTGACCGGCCAAGTGTGCGCTGACAGTATTGGGCCGAAAATTTATAGTGGGGTCGGCGGGCAGATGGACTTTATTTATGGAGCCTCGCGAGCGAAGAATGGCGTGCCCATCATCGCCCTGCCCAGTACAGCCAAACAGTTCAGCCGGATAGTGCCAATGTTGAAACAAGGCGCAGGCGTTGTTACCTCCCGCAACCATGTTCGCTATGTGGTGACCGAATATGGCATTGCCGATCTATATGGCAAAACTATACGCCAACGCGCCAAAGCCCTGATTAATATTGCCCATCCTCAATTTCGCCAGGAGCTCACCCACCAGGCGAACGAATTGAACTATATTTGATCCGGGCAGGCAGCAACAAATGAGGCCGGGTATAGTCGTCACCAATGGAGGCAACATGGATAGACGCACAAAAATCGTGGTAACCCTGGGACCAGCCAGCAGTGATCGGACTATGATTGAACGGCTGATCAGGGCAGGTATGGATGTGGTGCGTTTGAATTTCTCTCATGGTAGCCATGAAGAACATCAAGCTCGCATCAAAATCCTACGCAATTTATGCCAACAGGCTAGCCATCCTATAACGCTGCTTCAAGACCTGCAAGGTCCTAAAATCCGTACTGGAAAATTGGAATCAGAATCTATCATGCTTGACCAGGGTCAATCTCTGATACTGACAACCGAGAAGGTTCTGGGCAATAAGAAAAAAGTGTCGGTAGATTATAACGATTTACCCCAGAGTGTCAGACCAGGAGGGCGTATTCTCCTCGATGATGGCAATTTAGAATTGGTGGTGGTCTCCATTGCAGAAAATCAAATCGATACTAAAGTTGTCCTGGGCGGTGAGCTCAAACCACATAAAGGTGTCAACCTACCTGGAGCGAATCTGAACATCCCTGCTTTTACTGAAAAGGATGAAGCAGATCTAAAATTCGGCTTAGACCAGCAGATAGATGCTGTCGCCATGTCTTTTATACGTTCGGGACGGGACGTACTCAACATTCGCCAGGCCATTGCTCGCTTGGCTCCTGATCGCAAAAACACACCGATTATCGCCAAACTGGAACGACCAGAAGCGCTTATTAACTTGAATGAGATTGTTAGAGCGGCTGACGGTGTTATGGTCGCCCGCGGCGACCTGGGCGTAGAAATGCCTCCTGAAGCAGTGCCCATCGCCCAAAAACAAATAATCGAGGTCGCTAACAAGCACGCCAAATTGGTCATTACTGCCACCCAGATGCTTGATTCGATGATCCACAACCCACGACCAACCCGCGCCGAAGCTTCTGACGTAGCGAACGCCATCTTCGATGGTTCCGATGCGGTCATGTTATCCGGCGAGACCGCTGTGGGAAAATATCCAGTACAAGCTGTCGAGATGATGGCTGCGATCATCCGCAACGCGGAAGCCCAATTAAGCAAATGGGGGCATTGGGACGGCAATCTGAGTGAGGTCGCATCAGATGAGATAGCCCTTGGTGATGTCACCCATGACGACGCTTTATCCATTACGCGGGCAGCTCGTGAATTGGCAGATGATCGTAATGTCGCCGCCATTGCGGTTTTCACCCAAACTGGACGCACTGCTGAGCTTATGGCCAAAGCACGCCCCCGCGCCCCGGTACTCGCGTTTACCCCCGATAAAAGCACCTATTTCCAACTACCCATGCTTTGGGGGGTTATCCCCCACCTGGTACCTTTTGCTAACACCTTAGAGGAGATGCTGAAGGTGGTCGAAGAAACCATTGTCATGGCCACTTCGATTCGACCCGGACAACAAGTTGTCTTGATCTCGGGCTTCCCGGTAGGAGCTATGTGCCCTCCCAATCTTGCCTTACTACACACTATCGGAAAGCGCTAAGTAAAGGTGAGCAGGTCTCGATTGATCAGCCCCTGTGAGGATACTCGAACCATGGATGGTGAGGTCATCGCTGTAACTGGTGCCTTTGGTTATACAGGGAAATATATCGCCAAGAGATTGTTAGATTCAGGAAAGAAAGTCATCACCTTGACAGGTCATCCAAATAATCTTGATCCGTTTAGGAATCAGGTGAGAGCATACCCCTTTAATTTCGAATATCCCGATAAGCTGGCTGAAAGCCTGAATGGCGTCTCCACACTCTATAACACCTATTGGGTCCGTTTCAATCACGGGAAACAAAATTACACCCGAGCTGTTCGAAATACTGAAACACTGATACAAGCCGCACAACATGCCGGCCTTCGCCGCATTGTTCATGTCAGCATCACCAACCCATCCGAGGATTCGCCTTACCTATATTTCCAGGGAAAAGCGCTGCTTGAAAAGACCATCCAAAATTCAGGGTTGACATACGCCATCCTGCGGCCAACCGTGATCTTCGGTCAAGGGGATCTCTTGATCAATAACATCGCATATATGCTGCGAAAATTCAAGATCTTCCCAGTGCCAGGATCAGGAGAATACAAACTCCAACCGATTTATGTTGAGGATTTTGCCGATATAGCGGTCAGATTAGGAGGCTTGCAGGAGAACCTCATCCTGGACGTTGTCGGCCCAGAGGTGTTTACTTTCAATAGATTAATTCACTTAATTGTAAGAATGATCAACCAGCGGGTATGGTTGGTTCACGTCCCCCCCGAAGTCTCCCTGTTCTTATCGGGAATGGTGGGTCTTGTCTTGCGAGATATACTGCTCACCAGGGATGAGGTACACGGATTAATGGACAATCTCCTGGTATCGACTGATCCCCCAAATGGTCAGACTTCTCTAAGCACATGGTTAAAAGAAAACGCAGGCCAGATTGGCCGGCGCTATGCTTCAGAATTAAAACGACACTACTAGCAACAGCGGTTTTAGCTCATAAACGAAGTCTGAAGAATGGGGTGCTTAAGGCAAAGGACAAACATCGTGAGGTGTGTAGTCCGGATTTGCATAACCAAAACTCAGCGAGCCTAACGGGGTAAAAATCTGCTCATCATGAGTTGCAGCAAATTCCCTTGCGACAGCACAAGCTGCTGCGAAATCATTGTTTTGATAGGCGCTTTGGAATGTAGCAGCCATTTCCACATAAGCATGTTGTGGCGTGCCAGCAGGATATGCAGACGCCAGCTGCTTAAAAGTCGTCTGAGCGAAGTCATCCTGACCCTGCAACAGATAAACGATGGCAGTTTTAAATAATGCATAAGCACCCAGATCAGACCTCTCCTTCTCAGGATCAACCCAATCATCGAGTGTTGTATCGTGGACCACCCGACCATAAAGCTGCAGCGCTTCCGGATAATTTCCCTGTCTTGTGGCAGATTCGGCATCATAAAGGACGTGGATGCGGTAATTTGATGGTCCCATAATATCTCTTCCAGGAACCCAAAGCCCGCTATCGGGATGATAACTCCAAACGCGGCTGACATTGCGTTGAGGTCCTGCTCCCACTGAACCAAAACCGCTTGCTACGATTTCTATCTGATAATATCCATCGTTTTCCGGATCACTGATGTGTATGTCTGGAAAGGGTAAATCCGTCGAATTTCCTTCAAAACGATTCCTAAAGCCACTTCCATTCCAGACTTGCACCTTAACGTCTTCAAAGCATGTCGAAGCTCCACAAGTCGGTGAACTCTCCACGAGCTCAGCGCGGCCATCAGCATCTAAATCCTGAAGATAACGGATACCTGGTGCACCCCAAACCTTTTCTGAAATCTGTTCATATTCAAGTTTATACTGACCATTTTCACAAATATAGATAAGTAATTTCCCACTGGGGGGAATGTTATCAGAGGAAGGGTTAAAAATTGAGACAACCATATCTGTTTTTCCATCCCCCGTCATATCGGCAGAGGCTACCCCGATCGGTTGGTTTTCAACACCAGCCTCGTACAAAGCCTGGTCCAGTTCCTTAGGTGTGGCACCGCCGTTGATAAATCCCTGAATAGATTCAGGATAATTATTGAAAGAGGTGGTATCCAAGGTTTGAGGTGATTTGGTTAGTACACAGCGCGGCTCCAGGGAAATCTGGCTTGGGATTGTTGTTAGCGTAACTGTGTTGGTCGGCGTTGGCGAGATTTCGATTGTTGGCGTGGCCTCCGCTGGCGTTGGAGTGAGAGGCAACGGGGTTGCCAAAGGCGTCGCTGTATCGGCTGTTGAGGGCAGATTACAGGCAGTAACCAGGAAAATCAAAATAATAAGGAAATAATCCCAACGGGATCTCATTGGTTCTGTCCTTTTACGAGGGTTTGCATGCATTCATAATTTGCATTTTATCGGAAAAACATTATACTAGAGAAGAGAGTATAACGTATCTTGTCCTAAAATGATGGTGGCCTGAAAGTCCATTTTGACCCACCCATCAAGAAGTTCTCGAAGAGATTCTTGCATGTCCAGAGAGATTGCTTACCGGCCAGGTTGGAGATCTGCAGAACCAGGATTACTTTCCCGTTACCTTCCTCCCATACCTTTAGGAACAGGGGCTAACTGGTTACGTGATAATATCCCTTTGGGTAGTTGGGTACTCGACCCATTTGGGGCTTCTCCCCAATTGGCCATTGAAGCTGCTGATGCTGGCTATCGGGTTTTGGTTGCTGCCAACAATCCAGTAGCCCGATTTTTATTAGAACTATCTACACAGCCACCGTCTGAAAACGAATTACGCACCGCACTCGCCCAACTGGCGGCTACACGAAGGGGTCATGAAAGATTGGAACCTCACATCCGCAACCTGTACCTTACAGATTGCGCTCAGTGCGGTCAAGAGGTTATGGCGGAAGCCTTCCTCTGGCAACGTAATGCCCCCTCACCCTTTGCAAGAATTTATTCCTGTCCATATTGTGGTGATAAAGGAGAACGATCTGCCACTGCTGCTGATGCGAGTAGAGCCGCTCGGTTCTCTGCAGGCGGATTGCACCGGGCGCGCGCCCTTGAACGGGTGGCTCCACCCAACGACCCGGATCGGGCTCACGCCGAGGAGGCCCTAGCTGCTTACCTGCCCCGGGCTGTTTACGCTATCTTTACCCTGCTCAATAAACTTGAAGGTTTTTCCCTCACACCTGAGGTTCACCGCCCATTGATAGCCCTGTTGTTGTATGCTTGTGACCAGGCAAACACCTTATGGCCTTATCCGACCGCCCGGGCAAGACCCCGCCAGATCACAGTTCCACCTCAATTTCGGGAGAACAACCTTTGGTTAGCTCTGGAAAAGGCTGTCGAACTCATTGCTTCTTCAAAATCTACAATCCCCCTGGCCATTTGGCCAGAACGCCCGCCAGCAAGCGGAGGAATAACCATTTTTGAAGGCCGGCTGAAAGATCTTATCCAACGCAAAGCAACCATATTCGATCCCGATTCTCCGGACATATTGAAATTAGGAGGGTTACTGGCAGCTCTGCCCCGTCCAAATCAAGCCTTCTGGACTCTTTCGGCTTTGTGGGCTGGCTGGTTATGGGGTCGAGAAGCTGCAGGACCTTTTAAAAGCGTTCTGCGTCGTAGAAGATACGATTGGGCTTGGCATACATCTGCCCTATATTCAACGCTCAAAGCCTTGGTTCCATTAATTTCCGAAAAAATTCCCTTCTTGGCGTTAATGGGGGAAGCAGAACCGGGTTTTCTATCGGCAGCGATGGTCGCATTCGAAACCGCCCATTTCGAACTGCAGGGAATAGCGCTTCGGGCCGAAATGGACCAAGCACAAATGGTTTGGTCTTACTCAAAACCATTAATTGCAGAAAGCGATTCGTTAGATGATTTTGAAAAAAAACTTCCTGATCTGGCTGCTGATACCGCTAGACTTTATTTACTAGAACGCGCCGAACCTGCTTCTTATATACATCTTCACACCACAGCTTTAACAGAGATCTCTGAAAAACGCCTGCTGACTTACATCCATGGTCGCTCGATCTTAGATCTTTACAGCACCATCCAGGAAGCCTTTGAGGAGGCCTTCACCTATCGCAGAGGATTTCTTCGGTATGGCGGCAGTGAAAAATCATTAGAGGTAGGTCAATGGTGGCTTCGAAATACTCAAGATCTTTACACTACTGCTACACCCCTGTCAGACCGCCTGGAAAATCAGGTCGTCCATTATTTAATAAGCCACCCTGGTTGTAGATTTTCAGATTTAGACGCAGCCCTATGTGTTGATCTGCCTGGCTTGCTCACTCCAGATATTGAATTGGTTCAAACTTGCCTAGCTTCCTATGGCGACCAGGAGCCACCTGAAAGCGGTCAATGGCATCTCCGGGAGCAAGACCTACCAGAAAATCGTCTCGCCGAAATCATGTCTATGCGAAAACTATTGTGCGATCTCGGCAGCCATCTTGATTTTGAGATCCAAGATGAAATCCCCTTGCTTTGGATAGATCAAAAAGGGCGGGTCGCTTATGTTTTCTACGTGGTAGCATCAGCTGCCATTGGGAAAATCGTGTTTACAAATCCATATCCTCCCCAGAAATCACTGATTGTTTTCCCAGGAGGCCGGGCAGCCATCGCTGCCTATCGGCTGCGCAATGATGCCCATCTGAGTCAAGTCATAAACGATGGCTGGCGTTTTCTAAAATATCGTCATCTTCGGCGGCTGTCGGAATCAACCATACCTACTCGAGAAAACCTAGTTGAACAATTGAGCCTTGACCCTCTCACGGATACCGCTCCCCAAATGCGCTTGTTATAGTACCTCAGATCAGGGCAATGATGACGACTAATAAAAGGAGCATGGTTCCTTAAAACACAGTACAACTCCTGAGTGGTAGCGGAGCAAAGATATGTACGTACGAAGATCACCCCCATAGGGTTATTTTCACTAGCCCCCACACAAAAGTTACTTACGGTGCGGGTGGGCTGAGGGTGATTGGTGCTGGTTGTGTCCAAGTGATGTCTACCGGGGTTGGTGAAGGGGGGGTCGTGTTTGTGGGAGTTGCTGACTCCGTTGGGGTAGGTTGCTGAGTGGGTGTCGGTGTTATCGTGAAGGTAGGTGTCGGGGTTGGGGTGTTGGTTGGAGTAGGCGTGGGTGTTGGAGTTTCTGTCGGCGTGGGGGTGGGTGTGGGCACCTGTAAATTTAAGTGCAACTTTTTTTCAGCAAAAGTTTCGTGTACACTGTTCACTACCAGCCTTAAGGTCACTTCTCCCGAGGGTAATTCACTTACATCCCACCCATAAATCTTACCTGCGGGATCCACCTGTGAATTGTCTTCCTTTAATCGCTCCCATCGAACGGGATCATCACCCAATCCATAATCCAGCACGTAATTCTCGAAATCACCGGTAGCGCCAGCCTGCCCAAATATCTCCAGAGGGTTCGTTTTGATCATTTCGCCTTCTTGCGGGGCAGTAAATTGAAGCAGTGGGTGAGCGTCATCAGTCTTACATGCTCTTTCTGGAACAAAGAAAATTGGCTTGGATAAACCCAATTGCTCGACCCAGTTTTTACCTTGTGTATCTTTTTTGATCCACTTAACCGCCCACGGGTCGGTCACATTCAATGTTAATTTTTCATCGGTGTAATCATTACAAGCTGGGGAGGCTGCCAATCCCGTCCAGGTATCGATGAAAACTTCCTTCCACAAGTCGTCTTCTTTGGATAACGGAGGTTGGTCAGCTGCGAAAAACTCACTGCGCTGATTCGGGCACCACTTAGAAGGCTCTGTGCCAGAAAGCGAACAGATCACTCTTTCAACCACTCCGGCTGGTTTTACGAAGGAGGAAGGATTCCCGCCAGTTAGTTGTTGGATTGCGGTTTTCATAACCTCAGACCATATCGGTGCTGCACCAGTTAACCCAGATGTGTTCTGCATGGGTGTGTAGTCTGCGTTACCGACCCAAACACCCACCGCAATGTCAGGCGTGTAACCCAAAGTCCAATTATCACGAAAATCGTTAGTCGTACCTGTCTTGGCAGCTGCCTGGAATGGTAGATTCAATACCGAATTAGGGCCAAAGGCAGGCGTACGAGCCTGGTTATCCGAGAGAATCGAGGAAATCAAATACGCATGTTCTGGACGTACAATCTGTTCACCATTGGGGGGTTGGTATTCATAGACCATGTTGCCATTGAAATCCAGTATACGTGTGATGGCGACAGGCGGAAGCTTGCGACCTCCATTGGCGAAAACCGCGTATGCCCCGGTCAGTTCCAGGAGAGAAACTTCCCCACCACCTAATGTGAGTGATAAACCATAATCGTCGCGAGTGAGCGTCGTGATACCCAGCCTGCGGGAGAAGGCGATCAAACCGTCTTCCGGTGGTGTATCGGGGCTGTCATAAATACCGACAAATTGTAAGGTTTTCACCGCCGGTATGTTATATGAATTGGCGAGAGCTGTCCTCACCGTTACCGGTCCATGAAAGCGTTCATCATAATTGACCGGTACGTAAGGTGGTCTTGAATCGTTTGGGTCCCCCGATGGCGGAAATTCAGAAGGCACATCCCAGATCAAGGTCGCAGGTGTCCAACCCTTTTCAAATGCAGCCAAATAAGTTAAAGGCTTTATCGACGATCCGGGTTGGCGCGGGCTGACCGCCATATTCACCTGCCCATCAATATTTTCATCATAGAAATCTGCCGATCCAACCATCGCAAGGATTTCCCCGGTATTTGGTCGTATGGCAACTAGAGCACCGTCTGTGGCGTGTTTATCCGCCAGGGAATCAACCTGAGCCTTGACGATTTTTTCGGCTGCATCCTGCAAACCAGGATCCAGGGTCGTATAGACGGTGAACCCTGAACGATAAATTGTCTGAGCGTCGAATTGGGCCTCCAGCAAAGAACGGATATAGTTTACCCAGTGTGGGTATCGGATCTCCACGTATGGAGACTTAAATTCATAATCTTTCATGTCATCCGAGGCGGTAGCAACCGACAAAGCGTCCACACATACACGCTGAGGGCTATTACTCACATAAATGCAACCCTGCTCTTTACTCGCCTGATACATTAAGAACAAGGCCTGCTCCTGCCGCCGTAAAGTGACCTCACGGTTGGTATATACGTCATAAACCGAGGGCGCTTGTGGCAATCCTGCTAAAAATGCTGCTTCAGATAGAGTCAACTTATCAGCCGATGTTCTGAAATAGGTTTGGGCGGCTGCTTCGACACCATAGGCCAGATTCCCATAATAAATTTCGTTTAGATATAGTTCCAGGATCTCATCTTTCGTGTACCGGCGGGTAACTTCGGCAGCCAGGATGGCTTCCCTTACCTTGCGTTGGTATGAACGTTCATTCCTTTCTTCGGGCGAGAACAACAAGGCACGCGCCAGTTGTTGAGTAATGGTTGAAGCACCAGAAACGGTATCACCACTCTGGTAATTCTGTAGAAAAGCCCGCGCAATCGCCATCACATCGTAACCCGGATGACTATAAAATTCTTTGTCCTCCGTCGCAACTGTGGCGGCTACAAGATACGGAGATATTTTGTCAAGCGGGACATATGTCCGCCGGCCAGCTGTAGGATCTAATATCTCGTAGAGAGTATTTCCATTGCGATCAAGAATGCGAGTAGTCTCGAATTGAGCGGAACGCTGGCGTAGATCGTTTAGATCCGGTAAAGTGGCGGCAATGCGATAATATTGGAAGAGCGCAAAGGATCCAACACCAAGGATAATAACCACCAGAATAAATAGAGCCAGGATAACTAGACGCACCAGGCAGCCCAACCCTTTTCGCCAGTTGATACCCTTCTTGGTGAGCGGTTGACGCATCTGTTCGTAGCTTGGAGAGATCTTGGTGGCGCCACCCATCTGGTGGTTTCTATATGCTGAGGGGGTGACTCGGGTAGCGTTTATATCGATTTCATCTACACGGCGGGGTAGGGGCATACTTTCGTTGTCTAACGCTGGGCGGTAAGAAGGTGGGGTTACACCTGATTCAGTATCAGTATGAGAAGTAATCGAGGAATGCCCTGTCGCGATTGGGTGAGTGTCCTCCATAGATTGTGAGGAAGCCTGTGTTTCAAAGGTATTTGAGCCTTCCTCGGTGGGTGTGATCGTGGGAAGGTCTTCATCTTCCTCCCTTTCACTTTCTGGCTGCTCCCGGGAGGCTTCCGAGCTATCGTCTCGCTGGACCTTTCCTCCAACTAAACCAGCCTCCCCCTCCTTATCTTCAAGAGGTTCATGCTCGCCTTCACTTGAATCGAGTTCTTCTATAGAAGCACGATTAAGAGGCAGATCCTCAGGGATCTTTTCTGCTTCTTCTTCTATGTCCGATAACAAACGCCGAAGACGCTCGCCAGGATTTTCTTCAGGGTTGTTGGTATTAAGATCAGGCATAATTTCTTCGTTTTGACCGCTATGGACCAAGTAACCAGTTATTAACCTTATCCTTCAGGTCTACCAGCTACTAAAACCTTCCATGTCCCCCTACAGACAGTCTCATTGTTTTGATTCATCACTTCTAAATGGATGTCAACAGCTCCACCGCTAATCCGAGGCAACGCCTTGGTCTCCAATATTTCCAACTCGACACGAATCGTATCGCCGATAAACACTGGTTTCACGAACTTCCATTCGCTGATCTCTCGAAAATTGATTACAGTACCTTCCATGAACCCGGTTTGTACTGCCAAGCCGGATACGATTGCCAATGTGAGCAATCCGTGAGCAATGCGTTTTCCATAAGGTGTGGATTTGCTGTACGCCTCGCTTGTATGTATCTGGTTATAATCACCTGAAAGACCTGCGAAATTTACAATATCTGCCTCCGTGACAGTGCGGGTTGCAGAGAAGATCTTCTGCCCTATTTGAAATTCCTCAAAATACAGGCCGCGCTGGACCGTTACCATATTGTTCATCAAGGAAGCCTCCATTTGTTAGAATTTACGAATTACCATAGCCAGGGTTAAGAGCACGATTTGTTATATTCTAGCATAAACCCAGACTGAATCACCCTTTGACCATTTTGGCAACTACCCGTACAATTTAGCCATGCGAGAATGGAAACTCGATAAAAATAATCCTAGTTCTATAACCCTGGCTGCAGATGCCCGGCTAGCTACACCAGATTACTGTAATGATCAAATCTGGGAACTTCACCTGCACGGAGGTGATCCTGCTGCAGTGGCACTGCAAACCACTTATGGTTTACGAGCCCGCAACATGCGCATCTTTCCTCGCTTCAGCGAAAACGACACAAGTCGCATGAATCCAAATGAGTTCGCCTCGCAACCCGTCATTCGCTGTTTTTATCCGAACTTCCTAGAAGTCGTATTTTCACCAATTCAAGATATAGACGTCGTCGCAGAGTATTGGGTTCCCGAATCCCAAATCGTTTCGGGACGTCTGCGCATTACAAATCGATCTACCATCACTCGCCAGGTAAGTTTGGAGCTGGTAGCGATGCTCACATCTGCTGAAAGTGGGCAGCGCATGGCTCCTATAGAAATGCAAGCCACACCGGTACTTTGCGGACAAACAGGTGGTCTTTCTCCAATTGTATTTATGACCGGAGGTCCTCTGATAGCGCCAGGCCCCTTCCCTGCTTTGATAATTGGTCTAGATTTAGATTCCGGCTCCTCCCGGCAATTCGTCTGGAGCCAGGCTGCCTACCCCACACCGGAGGAATCCTTCGAAAGAGCTCGCCGGCTAGCCTCCCGAAATTGGGAGGCTGAACGCGCCCAAATTGAAATGCTCAACGCTGGGCAGGTCGAGATCTACACTGGTGATCCCAATTGGGATCTGGCTTTCGCTTTATCCCAAAAGATCGCCTATAGTTTTTTCATGGGTCCTACGGCTTATTTACCATACGCTTCCTTTGTATCTGCTCGCTCAACGGACCAAGGCAATTCCATTCGGGGAGATGGCAGCGATTATGGCCCCATGTGGAACGGCCAATCACCTCTCGATACCTACATCTTATCGAGCTTGATCTTGCCCGGCTACCCTCATCTCGCCCAAGGTCTATTGTACAACTATCTATCTATCCAAGATGAAAATGGTTTTATCGATTGGAAACCCGGTCTTGGTGGGCAAGCCAGTAATAGATTGGCCACACCTATATTAGCCACTCTCGCCTGGCGTATCTACCAGGCCACTGAAGATATAACCTTTTTAGATGAGGTTTTCCCTGGCTTATTGCGGTTTTTTGAGGCCTGGTTCACACTCGAACGCGATCGGGATGGAGACGGCTTGCCTGAGTGGGACCATCCTATGCAATCTGGTTTCGAAGATCATCCCATCTTTTCGCGATGGCATTCTTGGGCTCAAGGCGTCGATATCACCACTGCGGAAAGTCCGTCATTGTGTACTTTCCTGTACCGGGATTGCCAGGCGCTTATCCACATGGCAGAAACCCTAAGGCTTACCGAATGCATCCCCTCCCTTCGTTCGATCAGTGAGAAATTACACGAAGCTCTGGAAGCCTGCTGGGATGAGCAAGCTAATACCTATCGCTATTGGGATCGAGACACCCACCTTTATCCCAGCAAGGTCGATCTGGCAGAGGGGCATGGCTCTGGTAAGATAATTCTACATAGGGAATTTTCCAACCCGATCCGGGTTCAATTTCGCCTGAAATCAGCAGGGGAATCGACCAGGCGCCCATTAGTTTTTCTACATGGCACTAGCCCATCCGGAAACCATCGCATCGAACGGATACCAGCTGATAAATTCCAATGGTTCCTTGGATTGGGTAATGCTACCAGTGAGCGTACTTACGCCGCTTTGGATTATATGGAAATCCAGGGATTGGAATCCGATGATCACCTATTGGTTCAAAGCACAAATTTTGCATGTGAAGACCAGACTTTGTTATCGCCCATCTGGGCACACATACCTGATCAGAGGCGCGCAAGCGACTTGATAGAGAAGGCTATTACCAATCCAATGCGTTACTGGCGTCCTTTCGGCATCCCCGCATGTCCTTTGCCCCTGCCCTCGACTGATGCAAGTACATGCCAGAACGTCCATCTGCCCTGGAATATCATGATCGGAGAAGGTCTGGTAGCTTACGGCTATCGCGCTCAAGCTGCGGAACTTGTTACCCGCTTGATGAGGGCAATCACCCAAAATCTAATGTCAAAAGGAGCCTTTTCCAGGTATTATCATGCGGAAACCGGTGAGGGCATTGGGGATCGCGATTCTATTTACGGATTGGCCCCCATGGGTCTATTCTTAAAAGTTTTAGGCGTCCGCTTAATTTCATCTCACAAAGTAGCTTTAGTTGGCTCGAATCCATTTCCCTGGCCTATTACGGTAAAATATCAAGGACTTACGATCCTTCGCAACCAAGAAAATACCCAAATAATCTTTCCGGATGGTCAGACTGTCACTGTTGGCGACTCAGAACCGCAAATTATTTCGCTCGAATAAATACCCACTCTTCTAATAAATTAGTGGGATAATAATCAAGGTCAGTTCCTGTATTTTCCAAACTAGGAAAATATTATCCTACGTGGCACCGGTTTAGAGACCCGATGATCTTAATAAAAAAACCTCGCCTGGTAAAAACCATCCTTGCAATCGCCATAATTGCTTTTCTCTCAGCCTGCACGACTTCCCAATTTGGAACAATTACTCAACCTAAGGATCAAGGCGGAGCTACTCCTGTGCCCTCGATAAGCTTGGGTTCAGAAACCTCAGAAGGGGGATCAGTAGAAAGTGTCGGAACTACAACCGAGGACGAAACCATTATCGTCATCGAAGAGATCGTCATCGCCTTACTTTTTATTGCCACCGTTGTAGGGATTCTCGCCAGGAGATTACGTGTCCCTTATACCGTTGGATTAGTACTGATGGGACTAGCTCTCGCTTTGCTACCCCAGGTCAACGTGGATGTTCCCCGAAACTTGATCCTTGGATTGCTGGTACCGCCTCTTATTTTCGAAGCAGCTTTTCATTTGAATATCAACGATTTACGTCGAAACTTGGCGCCAATCCTGGCTTGGGCGATACCCGGTGTTATTCTCACAATGTTTATGGTGGGAGGCGTTGTGGCGTGGGGAACAAAATTACCTATCACCCACGCTCTCGTTTTTGGAGCAATGGTGGCTGCTACCGATCCTGTAGCAGTGATTGCCCTTTTTGGCAGCCTTGGTGTGCCGAAACGCCTGCAGGTGCTACTAGAAGGTGAAAGCCTTTTCAACGACGGAACCGCCATTGTCCTCTTCGGGCTTATGACTACAGTTGCCCTCACGGGACAATTTAATTTCGGCTTGAGCCTGATCGATTTTATGCGTATCGCCGGTGGGGGTTTGTTAGTGGGACTAATCCTGGCTGGATTAGTCTCTCAATTGATCATCCGTATCGATGACCACCTGATAGAAACTACCCTGACCAGTGTTTTAGCATTCGGATCTTATCTAGTGGCAGAAGAAGTATTTCATGCGAGCGGCGTCTTGGCTGTGGTCGCTGCCGGTTTGGTTAACGGTAACATTGGTCCAAGGGGCATGTCACCTACCACTCGCATAGTAGTATTCAATTTCTGGGAGTATGCTAGTTTCCTGGCAAACTCTTTCGCCTTCTTGCTGATTGGCCTACAGATTGATTTGCCAGTCCTATTTACCTACTGGCAACCCATCGCAACTGCCATCCTGGCCGTACTGGTTGCCAGAGCAGTGGCTGTATATGGCTTTGCCTGGATAGGGAGGGACATCCCCTTGAAATGGCAACACACCCTATTCTGGGGTGGTTTACGCGGTGCGATTTCCTTGGCCTTGGCTTTGGGACTCCCGCTTGCTCTTGGAAGTCGTGATCAATTACAGGTGATGGCTTTTGGCGTTGTGGTTTTTACCTTGCTCGTTCAAGGTTTTAGCATGGGTCCATTGGTTCGGGCTTTACGCCTCAACCAACGCAGTGCGATGCAAATCGAATATGAACGCCGGCACGCCCGTGCTTTTGCAGTAAAGTCAGCGTACGATCATCTTGAAAATTTAGTCGAAGATGGGTTAATCTCAGAGCATACCTGGCAAACCCTGGCCCCCATTCTGGAAGAACATAACCAGTCGCTGGTGCAAGCTGTCAAACAAGTCATGGTAGCTGATCCAAACGTTGAAGCTGAAGAACTCGATATCGCTCGCCGTGAGGCCTTGCGCGCTCAACGAAGTACACTCTCTGACTTATTTAAGGATGGCGTCATTTCGGATGGAACTTACTCTCAACTTGTCGGCGAAGTGGATGCGGCTTTATCGGACCCAACCTCTAAATGGCCTGAACTGATTCGCCATCGAGACAATCGTCGATCATCTATCGATCGGCTTATGGCAGTAGTGATTCAAGAACAGGATTATGAAAACGCCTTAAGTGCCCTGACTAAGCTGGGAATTTCCATCACGCACCTGCCAACAGTTGGTGGGTTTCTGGGACGCCGGAATGTTACCTTGCTGATCGGTTTTGAGAAGGGTCAGGAAGTAGCTATCGTGAGCGCCTTAAAACGTAGCTGCCAGCGTCGGGTGGAATACGTCTCAACACCCCTGGAAGGTACACCTCTACCCCTCCCTACCCCAGTATCCATAACGGTGGGGGGAGCAACCATATTTATATTTGATGTCGATCGATATGAAGAGTGCTAACTACAGGAAGCTTTCCAAAAAGCTTCCTACCTCCGCCATCGTAAAGACCGGCCCATCTACACACACCAGCTTCTCACCCAAATTACAGCGACCGCACTTACCGATCCCGCAATGCATGCGCGCCTCCAGGGTGATGTAATTCTGTTCTGGGGAGAAACCCATCTTATCGAGCATCTTGCTAACATAATAGATCATGATAGGGGGACCACAGGTGATCGTGAAAGTATTTTCAGGCGACGGAGATACCTTTTCCAATAAATCGGTTATCAGACCGACATTGTGATCCCAGCTCTGATCTGGTTCATCAACAGTGAGATGCAGTTGCGTCTCAGGCGCGCTGCGCCATTCACTGTATTCATCTCTAAAAACCAACAGATTAGGCCTTCGAGCAGCCCAAAGTATGGTTAAGTGTCCATAAGCCTCACGGTTATCCAGCACCGTATGGATTACTGCCCGTAACGGCGCACCCCCGATACCACCTCCCAAAAGGGTGAGATCCTTTCCTTTCAAATCCTCCATTGGAAAACAATTCCCCAAAGGGCCACGCAAACCTACAATGTCACCCTCCCCCAATTCATGCAATCCGGTAGTAACCGAACCCAATCTTTGAACGGCGAATTCAAGCACATTTCCGCGTTCTTTCGTGGAGGCTATCCCAAAAGGTGCCTCACCCAAACCGAAAGCTGAAACGAAAGCAAATTGGCCAGGTTTGTAATCCTGAATGACACCATTGTTCCCATTAAACATTCCCACACCAAAAAGCTTGATTCCCTCAGCCAAATCCCTGACTTCGACCAGTTTACCGAGGTAGGGGGTCATGGCGTTTTGTCCTTGAATTTGTGTGGCTGCTGTCATGAATTCACCTCCACAAGATGTTGTAATACTTCGGTTATATCGATATTTACAGGGCAGGCATCCACACAGCGTCCACAACCAGTACAGGCAATTGGACCATATTGTTCTGGGTAGTAATAAAATTTACAGAAGAAACGATTTCTCATACGTTGCCCTTTAAGAGGGCGCGGATTGTGCCCTCCAGCAATGCGTCGATAGGCTTCGCTTGCGCAACTATCCCAACAACGAATCCGTTCGAAACGATCAAATCCAACGCCAGATGGTAGCACTTCATCTCTGATATCAAAACATCGGCAGGTAGGGCATACATATGCGCATATACGGCAGCTCAAACAACGCTCGGCCAGCTTTTCCCAATAATCATCTTTGAAAAAAGGTGGCCATGCTTGCGTCTCCAAGTAAGCTGGTGAAGAGGCACTATTGAAATCCGGATAGACCCTTCGCTCAGTTTCTCTTTCATCCCAATTATCGAGATCATGCCAGTCAGATGGTAGGAGATCTCGCCCTTTCTCGGTGATGACCTGCACTTCATATCCACCCTCACGCTCAACCAGCATAATATCTACATCTCTGGGATCATCCAACTCACCACCTAAACTCTTGCAAAAGCAGCTCTCCCCCATTTCCTGGCAGGCTAGTCCGATCAGGGTCGTGTTTTCTCTTCTTTTGGTGTAATAAAGATCAACAGGATCCGTATCTGTGAAGAGTGTATCGAGCACCTTCAAGCCGCTTGCATCGCATGGACGCACACCGAAAATCACCTGCCGATTATTCGGTAAAGTTTCTGTCAATCTGATCTGTTGTCTGTATTTTTCAATGACCATCAACCGATCAGTAGCAGGGAACAGCCATTCCTTGATAGACATCTCTGGGCGCGTAAAATTAAACACAATATCATTGCTATGGGCAACAGGTCGGTAGAGCAACACCCCACCTATCTCTCGTGGAGCGATGAGGGTGGCTTCCTTCGCAATTGCTGACAACCAACCATCTAGTTTTTCTTTCGAGATCAGGGACATAATTACCCCTCCACTCCCCTCAAGACTGTTAATAATGGCGAAGGTCCTAGCGCTATTCCTGCCCTGAAATCGTATAACGATTCCATTTCTTTGGCCAACACTCGATTAAGCAAGCTAATCGGGATATTCATCGGGCATACTCGCTCACACTCGTTGCATCCTACACAACGACCGGCGAGATGATAGGCGCGTCCGAGGTGAAAAGCGCGTTTTTCGTTAATTCCAGTTCCCATGCCAACCCAAAGAGAATCGTCCCGCTCATACAAGCATGTCGGGCAGTTACAGAGCGGGCAGACCTGTCGGCAGGCATAACAGCGTATACACCGATCAAATTGCTCAGTCCAAAAAGCTGCCCTTTCAGCAGGAGAAAGCGACAAGATGCCTTCTAGTTCATCATCACCAGGGGATTCGGGAATTATTGAGGAGTCGGGCGGGTCACCGATCAAAAAATCGCAAAGGACCGGCGTCCGCTCCGTGCAATGTACGCACCGATCTTGCACTGAAAACTTCTCAGGCAAATGGTGAGAGGCGAATTGTCTCGAAGCCCCCTCTTTGTTGAATATACCTTCGCAAGTCATTCCAATCACATAAACCTGCTCGCGATCGAATTGATTTTCAGACAACAAGACATTTATAGCTCTGCTATCGCACGGTTTTACCACTATGGCCACCCTCTGGCGTTTTTCATCCGAACTGCTTTTTTGGCTCGGGTGAAGTTTCTGACGCAGGTAGGTAGCCAGATTATGGCTGCAATCTTGATTCCAAACTAACCGGTCAACTTCATCTACATGGTGAATAAAGGCGGGACGAGTACGCCCGCGTGGTCCCACCTCATAACCAATTACACAATTGACCTGATCTTTAGCCAACAGTTCCCTGGCTTTCTCTTGAATAGCCTCAGTTTTTTCTACATATTGATCGAATCGTGAAGAGAAGGTAGCTACCCTCGGCTGGCTCATCTCAGCACTTCGGCTGCCAACATACCTCAATCCTGTACTTTCGGTGTGGTTTTGCCATTTGGTAGGACCCAAAGCACTCACTTCCTGGGTGAATTCAGTCACAATTCTGCTAAAACGCTCCCCTTCTGAAGCAGAAACCCAATCTAGACGTAACCTTTCCGGTTCAAGGCCAGTAAATTCCATTAAGGTTTTAAGGATCGGCAGGCGTTTTGCTGTACGATGATTGCCGTTGTCATAGTGACATTCCCCAATATGGCAACCTAGAACCAGCACACCATCTGCACCCTGGTCAAAAGTACGCATGATTAATTCTGGTGACACTCGTCCAGAGCAAGGGACGCGAATCGCCCGCAGGTTGCCAGGATACTTTATGCGTGAGATACCAGCGGTATCAGCGCCGGTATAACTGCACCATGTACACAGGTAGCCAACTATCTTCGGTTCAAATTTACCATTCATCCGTCCACCTCTGCTGCTGCAGAAAGCTTTCTCAAAGCACCCTCCATCTCCGCCAGGATTTGGTGGTCTTCGAAATGTATCAAGGTGATGGCTTTGTCTGGACAGGCTCCTACGCAAGTACCGCAACCCTTACATAAGTATTCATTTACAACCGCGACGCCATCTACCAGCGAAATCGACTCGTATGGACAGGATTCCACGCATTGTCCACAACCAGCGCAGCGCAAATCAGTCACCTGAGCGATAGAGGGTTCCAGAGACATAGTCCCTCGATCAATCAAGGAGAGCGCGGCAGCCGCAGCACCACCAGCATAAGCGACGCTGTCAGGGATATCCTTCGGGCTCTGGCAGGCTCCTGCCAAGAAAATACCTTCGGTAGAGGTTTCCATAGGGGCCAGCTTGGGATGTTTTTCCAAGAAAAAGCCATCCCGGCTGCGGCTGATTCCAAATAAACTGGCCACATGAGCTGTATCTGACTGGGGTTCAAATCCAGTCGACAAAATGACCATATCTACTTCGATATGATCAGGCTGATTGTAGAAGCTTTCATCCCATTTCACCAACAATTTGCCATTATTCCCTTCAATAGAAGTCACTCTTCCGTGAAAAAAGTGAACGCCTTTCTTCTTGGTACGGTTATAAAACTCCTCGTAATCTTTTCCAAAAGA
>Ga0307435_1000274_pt1 | contig 23192 bp, 11 predicted proteins | sample SalMarWE160470MG_FD_202164 | JGI IMG/M metagenome (GOLD analysis project Ga0307435, IMG submission 202164) | Salt marsh sediment microbial communities from the Plum Island Ecosystem LTER, Massachusetts, United States - WE1604-70 | ecosystem: Environmental > Aquatic > Marine > Intertidal zone >... | reverse complement strand
GAGCCAGACTTTCAGCATCACTCCGGACGCGGGCTATGTGATAAGCGATATCCTGGTCGATGGCAACTCGGTGGGGGCGGTATCGAGCTACACCTTTGAGGATGTCACCTCTGACCATACTATCCACGTGACCTTTAGCGTTATTCAATACACCATTACCGCCGGTGCTGAGGTCGGCGGCAGCATTTCACCCGGGAGCGCTGTGGGCGTCAGTCACGGCCAGAGCCAGACCTTCGACATCATTCCGAGCGAGGGCTATAAGATAAGCGAGGTCCTGGTCGATGGCAACTCGGTGGGGGCGGTATCGAGCTACACCTTTGAGGATGTCACCTCTGACCATACCATCCACGTGACCTTTAGCGTTATTCAATACACCATTACTGCCGGTGCTGAGGTCGGCGGCAGCATCTCACCCGGGAGCGCTGTGGGCGTCAGTCACGGCCAGAGCCAGACCTTCGACATCACTCCGAACGAAGGCTATGCGATAAGCGACGTCCTGGTCGATGGCACCTCGGTGGGGGCAGTATCAAGCTACACCTTTGAGGATATCACCTCTGACCACACGATCCAAGCGGTCTTTAGCGTGATTCAATATACCATTACCGCCGGTGCTGAGGTCGGCGGCAGCATCTCACCCGGGAGCGCTGTGGGCGTCAGTCACGGCCAGAGCCAGACCTTCGACATCATTCCGAGCGAGGGCTATAAGATAAGCGAAGTCGTGGTCGATGGCACCTCGATGGGGGAGGTATCGAGCTACACCTTCACCAACGTAACCGACGACCACACGATCCACGCCAACTTCAGGTCGACCTATGAGCCGCCCCCAAGATATGAGCTTACCCTGGCAGTATCTCCTGGGGTGGGCGGAACGGCGACTGACGGGACCGGTACTGCCTCTCACGAGGAAGGTGATACCGTGGCAATAAGAGCATTAGCCACAACGTGCTACGACTTTGTTAGCTGGACAGCACCTGCGGGCGTATTAGCTGATGCATATGCAGCGGAGACCACCTTCACCATGCCGGGTCAACCTGTGACCGTCACCGCTAACTTCGAGTTCATTGGTGGTAATCCCGCCAGGGAATTGCCTGACCAGGTACTGCCGGGAGAGAAATTCGCGGTAACCGTGACCTTCATTGCTCCATCTGACGGTTTTCACGCCATTGCACTAACAGATGTAGCTCCTGCTGGTTGGGAGGTCAGCGTCAATGTGCTCTGGGCTGACCCGGAGGCGACGGCGGTCCACACTCCAGCCGCTGAGACAGCAGCATATGTCTGGTATGGAACTTATGATGTCTGTGTAGTATTCACCACAGTGTATGAGGTCCGGGTACCGGTTAATGCCGAGCCTGGCACTTACACCTTTAGCGGTTCTCTCCAGTATTACATTGAACCGCACCCGGCCCCGCCTTACGAGCAAGAAGTCACCGGTGATATCCAGGTACGTGTAAAGGAGGGTGAGACAGTCAGGATTGCGGGGGTGACCAAAGAGGTTGGTGGTGCCATCTTGCCCGGGGCAGCCGTTACCCTGTACCAGAATGGTGAGGCAATAGCAAATGTCATGAGTGACGAGAGTGGGAACTATGAGTTCGAGTTTTTAGAGCTTGGGGATTATGAGGTGGTGGTCAGCAAGGCAGGATTCAGGGACGAAACTCAGTCTATCTCGGTAACCACGCTGGCAATATATACCCTTGATTTCGTCGGTGACCATGGGCTTATTTCCGATGCACCCACCATCTCTTACGTCCTGGCGTGCATGAGTCTATGGAAGTTTGGCGAGCCGCCTTTACAGTTGAGCACGTTCAGGGTATTGGATGTGGTAAGTGCCTGGACATATCCGATAACCTAGGAGTAAAAGAGAGGTCGGCATGGACTTTCCCAGAGAGCGCAGCACGAAATTGAACCACAAGCTGCCCAAGCTGGGAGGACGGGTATTGTCGATTCTCTTGATTGTCGGTCTACTCGCTATTCTGGGCGGCACGGCGTGTCAGGACGAGCCGCCGGATACGACAACAGCGCAACCTGAAAGGGAGTTGCCGGCCGTAGTGATGACGGGAGACGAATTCTGGGTAACCGTGACCTTTGCCTCGCCTGACGATGATTTTCATGCCATAGCACTGACCGATGTCGCCCCTGCCGGCTGGAATGTGAGCGTTAATCTGACCTGGACTGAGCCGCAGGCTTTGGTGGCCCACACTCCGAAATCTGATTGGGCGGTATATATCTGGGAAGGGCCTCGTGATGCCGGTTTAGAATTCACTGCAGAGTATAAAGTCCGGGTGCCTGTCGATGCCGAGCCCGGGACCTACACGTTTAGTGGTTCCCTTGAGTATTATATTGAACCATACCCAGCGCTCTCTTATGAAGAAGAAATCGCCGGTGACATCCAGGTGACGGTCTCCTAGAGCTTGTAGCCTCATACCGACGCCTGCGTGGCTGGATCACTTGGGGCCACCCCCTTCTGTATCGTTAGCATCTTTTTATCCCGCCAGGCGACTTCACTATTTTGGGGAAGTAATCAGGACTTGACGAACGAAATGGGTGAGATTGGGTAGCACTGATTAACTATTACTAATGGGTGATTGACGTCCAATAAGAGCGCACTTAGAATGAGTCAATGTGAGCTAAAGCCAAACAGCTAAGAGAAGGTGTTTAAAAATAAGGAAGGTTCGGTATGCACGAAAGGGATTTTGATTTTCGAAGCACTGATAATGGGAGGCGGCAACTGAGAAGTAGGAAGATGCTTCTGCAGGTTTTACTCTCTTTTGTTCTGCTGTTCAGCCTAATTCTTCCTGTGTCAGTTGCTGGAGCGAATGGCACCTCCTATCATGGTACACTCTATACCACCGCTGAGGGAGTCCTGTGTCAGCGAGGATTGCCGGACACGGTCAAGGCGGGAGAAGAATTTGCGGTAAACGTGACCTTCGCTGCCCCGACTGACCGTTTTCACGCCATAGGACTGGTTGACGTGGCCCCTGCCGGCTGGAATGTCAGCGTTGATGTGGCCTGGACTGACCCGCAGGCGATGGTGGCCCACACTCCGGAACCTGAGATGGCGGCATACATCTGGGCAGGCCCTTATGCTGTCGGTGTAGAATTCACTGCAGTGTATAAAATCAAGGTCCCAATTGATGCCGAGCCCGGGACTTACACGTTTAGTGGTTCTCTCAGGTATTATGTTGAACCACACCCGGCCCCCTCTTATGAGGAAGCAATCACCGGTGATATCCAGGTAGACGTCGTAGAAGAAGTACCCGCGGCCACGATAGTCAGAATAGTGGGGGTGATCAAAGAGGTTGGCGGTGACATCTTGCCCGGGGCCGCCGTTATCCTGTACCAGGATGGCGAGGAAATTGCTAACGTCGTAAGTGACGAGAATGGACACTATGAGTTCGAGTTTTCAGAGCTTGGGGATTATGACGTGGTGGTCAGCAAGGAAGGATTCAGGGACGAGACTCAGTCTATCTCGGTAACAGAGCCAACGATATATAACCTCGACTTTGCCGGCGACCACGGGCTTATTCCAGACGCGCCCAGCAAGTCTTACGTTCTGGCATGTACGGACCTGTGGAAGTTTGACGAGCTATCTTTTCAATTCAGCACGTCCAGGCTGTTGAAGTTGATAAGTGCCTGGAAATCTCTGTACCTGGGGTTGTAGGAAGCTGGTTCTACCGGAGCACGTCTTGCATCCACCTTGCATCCTTTTCTTAGTTTTGCTTGGACGTCTTTCCAGTCATTATCATTTCCTTTCCAGCACCCTCTTAAGGTTTTACTCCAAAAAGTGTATACTTGGAAGAGACTAACTATTGACAATTTGTCAGATAGCGGTATAATCGTTTCTTAAGAGTAGCCTCTGTAAGAAAGAGGGCTTTAAGACTAACACCAAGGTGGGTGGTCAGGTGTGTGCGTCAGAGAGTTGCAGTAGTTCTCACGATGCTTGGTTAAGCGCATATAGACATCTGAACTGGGCTCTTTTTTCTTGCCGCAATATAATCAACTCTCCCTTTCAAAACCCAGGATTGTTTAAAAATAGAGTTGCCTGATTCATCGGGCAGGGCCTGATAAATCAAGCAACTACAAAAATACGGAGGTGAAAGGCTTCCAATTTGAAAATTTTAGGAAGGAAGAGAGAAAGTGAAGAATAGAATACTTTTTATCTCGTTAGGGGTCGTGTTAGCTCTCAGCGTGGGTTTTATCGGCTGTGGAGGCGAGCAGATACCGGAGGTAACGGAGTACGGTCTGACTATCTCCAGCACGGAAGGAGGTTCAGTTACCAGCCCTGGAGAGGGGACTTTGACCTATGATGAGGGAACAGATGTTGATCTGGTGGCCGAGGCTGATGAAGGCTACACGTTTGACGAGTGGATTGGTGATGTGGGCACCATTGCTGATAACAAGAATCCTACCACTACCATCACCATGAACGGAGACTACTCTATCACCGCTAACTTTAAGGAGATACCGGAGCAGCCAACCACACTCGTAATTGGTACGGCAAGAGATACGGACGAGGATCTGGCTATTTTTGAAAATATAGCCGCCGGACCAGTTATGAGGGAATTCGTTGAGCAAGTCAACCTCGCGGGCGGGGTCCACCTAAGCGCATATGACACAGCCACCGAGGACTGTTATGTACCTCTGGAAATAGATAGACGCGAAATTAATGTTGCGACATGGGACATAGGGGAGGTGACGGCAGAAATTTGCGCCGACATAGCTGACGGTGATGTTCACTTTCTGTTTGGTGCCCCTTGGACCGATTATATTATCACTCAAGCCCCTATCGCCAATGAGGCCGGGGTGGTACTACTGACCTTCGAGGGTGGTTCTGCGCCCATCCGGAACGACCCAGAGAAACTTGCTAGTTGGCCCTATGTGTTTATCCCCCTGAGCTATTCCGACTGGTACCAGTTGCCGGTTCTATCTGAAATGCTCGAGGCTGAGCTTGGGAGAACCCCGAAGGCGTACGTAGTTCATATTTGGGGTGAGCACGGCGAAGAGTATCTCGCCGTGGCCGAAGATAACTTCGACGTCGTTGGCGATGTTGGAGTTCCGCTTGACCCCGCAGAGCTGGACGCAGAGGAGGTAGTCCTTAGTGCTATAGCTGCTCTGGGGGACCCGCAGAACCCGAATTATGACCTCTTCTGCGGTTTTTGCTATCCCTGGCATGTCGAAGCCCTTACTCAAGCAAGCATAGACAACAACTTTAACCCACCAGCTATTGTATTCGGACCGGGCGCCAACTTCGGGCCTTACGCCTACAGTTTTGGCGACCCACCAGCCCCGTCTCTAGTGGACGGAATACTATCTTTCACGACTGCCGCTTACGATGCAAACCCGGAAATTCAGGCTGTATATGACCTGATCGCGGAACGGATAGATGATGATGCAGGCGATCCTCTATCAGGTTTTCCAGGTTTGCCCGGTGTGTTACAGCTGGATTATTGGGGAACTCCTTGCTACTGGGCAGGCCTGGAGATGTGGCTGGAGGCTGTAGAGCGTGTTGGATACGTTGACCAGGAAAAGCTGAGAGATGCTCTTGCTGCTTTAGAGGATGGCCCGGCAGATACGATTCTAGGAGACTGCTGGTTCCGCATGTACGGGGCTCCTGGTGAAGGTGGTGGAAATTTGGATTACCTTTGCCATCTCGGTGAGATTGGTCAGTGGCAATCCGGGGAGTTTGAAACAGTAGGATATGACGGGATTACAGATGACCTGCCGAATTACGTGGTTACCGGAGACTTCATGTTCCCCATGACGGACCTGTGGAAGTGGCTCGAGGATTAAGACTAGACAGAAAGCAGGGAGTCTAGATATGAAGATAATACTTCGTTCGAGGAGACGCCAGTATGTGGCAAGAGTTGGCACCTTGTTGATTACGGTAGCCTTAATTGCCGGGATGTTAGGCTGTGGTGGTGGGTACGACCTCACCATCTCCAGCACCGAAGGAGGGTCGGTAACCACCCCTGGAGAAGGGACTTCTACCTGTGATGCAGGAACGGTGGTCGACCTGGTGGCTGTGGCTGATGAAGGCCACCTGTTTGTCGAGTGGACTGGCAATATAAGTACAATTGCCGATGTCGAGGATGCCACAACTACCATCACCATGAACGACCACTATTCCATAACAGCCGAGTTTGCTGTCAAGCAGTATGACCTCACCATCTCCAGCACCATGGGTGGGGAGGTAACCACCCTTGGAGAGGGTACCTTTACCTATGATTACGGCACGGTGGTTGACTTGGTGGCAGAAGCCGAGGAAGGCTACCAGTTTGTAAACTGGACGGGTGATGTCAGCACCATTGCCGATGTCGATGATGCTTCAACCACCATCACCATCAACAAGCACCATTCCATCGCTGCAAACTTCGCCAAGGAAATATGGAATTGGCATGATTTGGATGCCATCAGAGACAATCCGGGCGACATTTACATTCTGATGAACGACCTCGATTCCGTTACTGCCGGTTACGAGGAGCTAGCAGCCGCAACAGCCAATGGGGGAAAGGGCTGGGCGCCAATTGGAAGCCTCTCTGTTGACCCCATTACTTACAACATCATCGGCCATATTGACCCATTTACCGGTAGGTTAGATGGTCAGGGATACGGGATAAGAGACTTGTTTATTGGCCGCCCTGAAGAAGATGGTGTGGGGCTTTTCGGTTGCGTTGGTGGGGGAGTCATCGAGAATCTTGGCGTGGTGAACGCCGCAGTAACTGGTCGTGTCTATGTTGGCGGTCTGGTGGGAGGAAATGGTGGCACTGTGAGCAACTCCTATTCCATAGGCAACGTGACTGGCGAATGGGATGTTGGTGGTCTGGTGGGAGAAAATGATGGCACTGTGAGCAAATCCTATTCCGCAGGCAGCGTGACTGGCGAATGGGATGTTGGTGGTCTGGTGGGAGAAAATGATGGCATTGTGAGCAAATCCTATTCCGCAGGCAACGTGACTGGCTATAATACTGTTGGCGGCCTGGTGGGAGGGGATTGGGGTACTGTGAGCAACTCCTATTCCACAGGCAATGTGACTGGCGCTGGGAGTGTTGGTGGTCTGGTGGGAGTAAATCACGACGGCACTGTGCGCAACTCCTACTATAGTTACGATAAGGTTCTTATCAGTGGCCGGAATATAATCACTATTGGAGCTTTGTCCGATGAAGACTTTGAGCAATGGCTGGCCAACGATAAGTTTTTGGATGTCAATGAAAGGCTTTCTCAAGAAGATGGTTACTATCTGATAAACGATGTCAATGACTTCAAAAGCCTGCTGGCATTTGGTCAAGATGGTGCCTTGAAATTTAAATTGAAAAACGAGCTGGATTTAGGCGATGAGCCCAACTTCTACGTCCCGTATCTGGCTGGAGAGTTTGATGGCAACGGTCGGAAAATCGCGAATTTGAGCTTCAGCTTTGATTTCGTCTCGCAAGTTGGATTATTCGGATACCTTGCCTCTGGTGGAGCAGTCACTGGAGTGAGTGCCGAGAACGTAAACATAACTGGCGATGGGATTGTTGGCGGTCTGGTGGGAGAAAATGATGGCATTGTGGGCAACTCCTATTCCACCGGCAATGTGACCGGCGGCTCTTCTGTTGGCGGTCTGGTGGGATGGAACGGAGACCACGCCACTGTGAGCAACTCGCATTACGCCGGTATTGTGAATGGCAGGTGGGATGTTGGAGGCCTCACTGGAGGTAACGGCGGCATTGTGCGCAAGTCCTATGCAACAGGCAGTGTGACTGGCATCGGGGTAGTTGGCGGTCTGGCGGGATGGAACGATGGTGGCATCGTGAGCGACTCCTATTCCACAGGTGATGTAACAGGGGATTCGCATATTGGCGGCCTTGTGGGACGGAATAACGGTCCTGTGAGCAACTCCTTTTCGAGCGGGAATGTGGCTGAAAAGTCGTATTCAGGTGGTCTGGTGGGAGATAATCAGGGCCCTGTGAGCAACTCCTTCTGGGATATCCAAACTAGCGGACAAACTACTTCCGGTGGCGGGGCAGGCAGGACCACGGCGGAAATGCAGGATATCGCCACCTTCACAGGTGCTTCGTGGGACATAATCGCAACTGCTCCTGGCTCGACTAACACCACCTACACCTGGAATATCGTTGATGGGCAGACTTATCCCTTCCTGAGCTGGCAGTCCGTTGGCTGAATTCCGGGAGGACTAAACTATGACTCTAAGGAAGTGAAGTATGAAGATAATACCCAGTTCGAGGGGACACCATTATGTGGCAAGAGTTGGCATCTTTTTGATTACGGTAGCCTTGATTGCTGGGATGGTAAGCTGTGGTGGCGGCGGTGTTGAGTACGACCTCACTATTGCCAGTACCGTCGGAGGTAATGTAACCACTCCCGGCGAAGAGACATTTACCTATGACGAAGGCGAGGTGGTCGACCTGGTGGCTGTGGCTGATGAAGGCTACCTGTTTGGCGGGTGGACAGGTGATGTGGGTACCATTGCTGATGACAACGCTGCCGCGACCACCATCACTATGAATGGAGACTACTCCATAACGGCCAACTTTGAGCAAGAGGAGGCGGTATACTTCGCCGACCTCAACATGGAGGCAGCTATAAGGGAAGCCATCCATATACCCGAGCGTCCCATCTACCCCTCGGACTTGAAAGGACTCACCTCGCTTGATGCGGACCAAAGGAATATTATCGACCTCGCTGGGCTGCAGCACTGTACCAGCCTGACCTCCCTCAACCTTGAGGGGAACCAGATAGTCGATATCTCGCCCCTGGCCAACTTGACCGATCTGATAGTGCTCTGGATTCCGGATAATCAGATAGTTGACATCTCGCCCCTGGCCGACCTCGTCAACCTGACGAGCCTCGAGCTTTCGTATAACCCGATAAGCGATATCTCACCTCTGGCCAAACTCACCGGCCTGACCTACCTCGACATTGAGGAGAACCACATAAGCGATATCTCGCCCCTGGCGAGCTTCACCAGCCTGACCCACCTAGACCTTGAAGAAGGCCAGATAAGCGATATCTCGCCCCTCGCGAACCTCGTCAACCTGACGAGCCTCGAGCTTTCGTATAACCCGATAATGGGCGATATCTCCCCTCTGGCCAACCTCACAAGCCTGAGCCACCTCTACCTCGGGTCGAACCAGATAAGTGATATCTCACCCCTGGCCAGCCTCGTCAACCTGACGCGCCTCGAGCTTTCGCATAACCAGATAAGCGAGATCTCGCTTCTGGCCAGCTTCACCAGCCTGACCTGCCTCGACATCGAGGATAACGAGATAAGCGATGTCTCACCTCTGGAGAACCTCACGAGCCTGACCCACCTCGATCTTGATGGTAACCAGATAAGCGATATCTCACCCCTGGCCAATCTCACCAGCCTGACCGAGCTGGAGCTTGGGTCGAACCAAATAAGCGATATCTCGCCGCTGGCTAACCTCATTAGCTTGACGTATCTTCACCTCTGGGATAACCAGATAAGTGATATCTCGCCGCTGGTTAACCTCACAGGCCTGACCGAGCTGGAGCTTGGGTCGAACCAAATAAGCGATATCTCACCGCTGGCCAGCCTTACCAGCTTGACAGATCTGTGGCTCGGGAATAACCAGATAAGTGACATATCGCCGTTGGCCAACCTCACCAGTCTGACAGATCTGTGGCTGCATAGTAACCAGATAAGTGATATGTCGGCGCTGGCTGACCTCACTCATCTGACCCAGCTCGACCTTTCGGGAAACCAGATAAGCGATATCTCAGCTCTGGCTAACCTTACCGACTTGGTTGGACTCGGGCTAAGCGGCCACGATATAGACGATATCTTGGATGTCGTCGACCTCAGCAAGCTCGCCCGGCTCAATCTTCGGGATACCCAGATGAGCGACATCTCGGCCCTCGCTGGTCTCATGGAGCTGAGGGAGCTTTACCTCTGGAATCACCAGATCAGCAATATCTCGCCTCTGGCCAATCTCACGAACCTGACCAATCTCGACCTTGGGTTCAATCGCATAAGTGATATCTCACCTCTGGCCAATCTCACCGGTCTGATAGAGCTCTGGCTCTGGGGTAATCGGATAAGCGATGTGTCGCCGGTGGCTAATCTCACCGGTCTAATCTGGCTCAACCTTCAAGATAACCGGATAAGCGATATCTCGCACCTCGTCAGCAATCTAGGGCTTTCACTAGGAGACGAGGTGTATTTGTCGAACAATCCCTTGACTTCCATCTCCATCAACACTTATATCCCCCAGTTGCAGGCAAGGGGTGTGACTGTTGAGTATTAGAAATCAGGCCGTTGAGCCAAAGCGACAATATGCCTGATGTAGAATTGCATAATTTCCCCTTCAAATTCAGGATGCAATCTATATATGCGGCCGCGTAGGTATCCGCCTTCGAAGTAAGGCGGAGATAAAGTCCGCCACTACAATTCCTCGTCAGGGCGCCTGTAGTTTGAGAAGGTTGTGATTTGCATTCAGCGTGAACCTTTGGCTTGCCGGTCAAATTGGCAATGATTTATTGAGGTCACTATAATGAGGCTTGATTGGCTGACGAGGGACAACCAATGAATCTTTCTCTTTTGCTTTCTTTGCTCAAAGAAATGCCTGCCTACAGGCAACTGGTGAGGGAGCTGTCGACAGCTAAAGGTGGGCAAAAGGCAAGCATAATTGATGCCGCCAAACCTTACTTGATTGCCGCTCTTTACGAAGAGCTCGATTTGCCCCTCATGGTGGTGACCAGTCAGCCCGAGAGTGCCAGAAAGCTTCATGAGCAGCTTCGAGCCTGGTGTTCCCCTTCAGCCGAGTTGCATCGTCTCCCCGAGCTCGACTTCCTGCCTTATGATAGCTCTCAGCTATCGGCTATCAGCTACCAGATGATGGAGAGGTTGAGGGCATTAGCCACCTTGGCCCTTTATGAAGAAGGCGATAGACCTCCTTTGGTAGTGACCTCAGCCCTGGCAATCGTGAGTAAAACCATCCCGCAAAGGGATTTTGTGGCAGCCTGCCATATTCTGAAGCCGGGCATGGCTGCCGAGCCCCTGGAGCTGCTGCGCCGGTGGCAAAGCATGGGCTACGAGATGGAGGACGTCGTCGAGGTACCAGGGCAGATGAGTAAACGGGGTGGCATTATCGATATCTTTCCCCCGTGCAGCCAGTTGCCGGTTCGAATAGAGTTCTTCGGCAACCAGATAGAGAGCATGAGGTGCTTCGACCTGGAAAGCCAGCGCTCAACCAGCCCTATATCCTCGGTGATTGTCACCCCGGCCAGAGACCCAGCACTCAATCTTGTTGAGTGCTGGGCAGGAGCTGATAACACTGAGGTGATGGATGGAAGCGTCTTGGATTATCTCGGCGGCGATGCCTTGCTTGTTCTCGATGACCCCGAAGGAATTGAACTTACCGTCACCAGGCTAAACGAGGAAACTCGAGAATTAAGAGCCGCAAAGATGGAAAAAGGCGAACTGCCTGAGGACTTTCCCCCACCTTACCTTACCTGGGAGGAATTAGAGGCGCGGATGAAAGAAAGGCATCGCCTGGCGCTGGAAACATGGGATGCCGCCCGGGGCTATGGACAGGCTTTGCAATTCGCAAGAGCCCAGAATTATGGAAGCCAGCTGGAAAGGTTCCTCAAAACAGCCAGGCAAGTGGTGGAACAAAAACAGCGCGTGGTCGTAGTCAGCCATCAGGCAAATCGCCTGGCTGAACTTCTCCAGAAAGAGGACATCCATGCTTCGCCGACATCACAGATAGAGCAGGTACCTCCGCCCGGTTCAATCACTGTGCTCCAGGGCTCACTGGATGGAGGCTGGCTACTTGATGACAGGCTGACCCTTATTACTGATGTCGAACTTTTCGGCTTTGTGAAGCAGCCGCGAGCTGGGAAGAAGAGGCCAATACCTCACCAGTGGTTTCTTCCTCAGTTGGCTCCCGGCGATTATGTCGTCCATGTCGACCATGGCATCGCCAGGTTCCACGGTCTGGCCAGGAGGTCCTCCGACGGAATGGAGAGAGAATACCTTGTTCTGGAGTATGCTGCTGGTGACAAGCTCTATGTGCCTACCGAACGGATAGACCGCGTCAGCCGTTATATCGGTGCCGGCGACCAGGCACCGCACTTGAGCCGCTTGAGAACACCGGAATGGCAACGGACAAAGAAAAGGGTTAAGGAATCGGTGGCGGAAATTGCTCGAGAACTGCTCGACCTTTATGCTGCCCGGGAATTAGCTCCGGGCTTCGCTTTCTCTAAAGATTCACTATGGCAACAGGAGCTGGAGGCATCATTTCCCTATATGGAAACGCCAGACCAGATAGAGGCAATCATGACGGTTAAAGAGGACATGGAAAAAGCCAAGCCCATGGACCGGCTCATCTGTGGAGACGTGGGCTACGGCAAGACTGAGATAGCCTTGCGGGCTGCCTTTAAGGCGGTTATGGATAATAAACAGGTAGCTATTCTGGTACCGACTACCGTGCTGGCTCAGCAGCATTTCATCACCTTTACCGAGAGGTTGCAAACTTTTCCCTTGAGAGTGGAGATGCTGAGCCGCTTTTGTCCGCCGGAAAAAGAAAGGAAAATTCTGGAAGGCTTAGCCAACGGCACTGTAGATATATGCATTGGCACTCATCGTCTGTTGCAAAAAGACGTCATATTCAAAGACCTGGGAGTGGTGATAATCGACGAGGAGCAGCAATTCGGCGTGGTGCAGAAGGAAAAACTCAGGCAGATAAGGAGGGAGGTGGACACACTGGCTCTTAGCGCTACTCCTATCCCGCGCACCCTCCACATGTCTCTAACCGGAATCAGGGATATGAGCATCGTGGAGACGCCTCCCGAAGAACGCCTGTCTGTCCAGACCTACGTCGGGGCTTATGATGCCGCACTGGTCAGGCAGGTGATATTGAGAGAACTGGAGAGGAATGGTCAGGTCTTCTTTGTCCATAACCGCGTTCAGAGCATTGCCTGGGCTGCCAGCAAATTACAGGATTTAGTGTCCGAAGCTCAAATAGCCATAGCTCATGGGCGAATGCCTGAAGAGCAATTGGAAAAGGTCATGACGGATTTTATCGCTGGCAAGTATGACATCCTGGTGACCACCACTATTATCCAGTTAGGTCTGGATATGCCTAATGTCAATACGCTGATTATCGACCGGGCTGACAGGTTCGGCCTGGCTCAGCTTTATCAGTTGAGGGGCAGGGTGGGTCGCGGTATCAACCAGGCTTATGCTTATTTCTTCTTCGACGAGGGGGGGCAGCTGACCCCCCAGGCTCATAAGAGGCTCAGGACTATCTTCGAGGCTACCGAGCTGGGTTCGGGATTCGGTATTGCTATGAAAGACCTGGAAATTCGGGGGGCGGGCAATCTTTTAGGTGTCAAGCAAAGCGGTCATATCACTGCCCTGGGCTTTGACCTTTATTGCCAGTTGCTGGCTGAGGCGGTGGAGGAGTTAAAAGAAAAGCAAACTGGCGAAGCGAGGAAGAGCGTAATTGCCGGGGAAGCGAAGGAATTGCCCAGCATAGCTCTGCCCTTAGACGCCCACATACCGGAGGAGTATGTTCCCAATCTAAATACTAGATTGAGCCTTTACCACAGGCTGGCCAGGGTGGAGCATATCGAGGAAGTAGAGGACGTGGCCCGAGAATTCAAAGATAGATTCGGTCCCTTACCTGGGCCTTTGGAAAATCTTCTTTACATTGTGAAAATCAAGGTTCTGGCTGCGAGGGCTGAGGTAAGCTCTGTTTCCACGCAGGGAAGGCAAATTGTAATAAAGCCCCACGAAACTGTCATTGCGAGCGTAGCGAAGCAATCTCAAATCAAAGGCTACGATGGCGCGGTTAAAATTGGCGCCACGCAAATCAAGTTAGACACCAGGCTCTTGGGGAACAGATGGACAGAGGTGCTGGAGGAGATACTAAGGTCTAATTGCACCTAAACCCACTTGAAAGCTATTTATATTTCTGAGTTCAGCAAGTTGCTGAGCAGAGAGTATGTGGAGCAGCACTTTCTCCTTCCTGATAGGATTGCCGATTATCTCATGGCCATAAACATGGTTATAAGTGGGGCTGTCAACAAAGAAGTCAATGCTGAAAGCATAATCAGCTTTTCTCCCTGGTTCAACTTGAGCAAGCGGAAGAGGGTCCAATCTTTGTAGTTGCCTGATTGATTAGGCACAATCCTACATTTTTGTCCTGGCTTTCACTGCCCTCTTACCATTTTTCTTAACAGAGAAGTCGCTTTGCCTGGGGAACTAACGCTGAATCTAGCTACCGAAGCGCCAAACCCCACCCTTATGGACCACGCCGTAGAAGGGAGGACCTTGAAAGTATCCTCATCGGTCCAATCATCGCCCAGCGCCAATATAAAGTCCCAGTTCTCTCTCGAAATCCATCTCGAAGCCGCGCGCCCCTTATTTATGCCGGTGTTTTTCACCTCCACTACCTTACTTCCTACCAACAGCTGAAGGTTTAAATTGGCAATTGTATTTGAGAGATTGTTGATCAGCTCCCGGGCTCGAAGCTCACCTAGCCTGGGGTCAGCTTTTCTATAATGCCAGACAAGGGAGAACTCTTTTTCTTCAATGAAGGAGCCCGGGGTTCTATCCACCCATGACTCGAGTATCGGATATATCTCTTCTTTCCACTCACTTGTCAGGGTTTCTATCATTTCCCATCCTCCACCCTTTTCTTTTATCCACGCGCCATGTTCAGCCACCAAACCAACATTGAGACCGCCGAACCACCCCTCCAGGGTATCTTTAGCGCATCCACTTATGAGCACTACTTCATTCCCAGGATTCTTGGTAAGCTTTTCAAGCAATCTCAGGAGCTTGGCTCCAGGCATTGCTTCCACTGGTTTGGGTGAAAAAGGGACAAGTGTGCCATCATAATCCAATAGGAGTAATGCTTTATCGCTCTCTTGGAAATCGCTGGCTAATTTCTTCTGCATCTTATAGGGCAATGTCTTTTCCTCCATCTCACGTTGAAGTTGCTTGGTGTAAAGCAGCTTATCCGTAAATTCATCTGCCCATCGCACCACGGTGTAACGACGCAGGCGTTTCTGCATTATGCGGTTGCGCTCTATTTGCTCTTGTTCTGGCATTTCCAGGGCTTCTGCCAATGCCTGGACAATCTCTTCCTGGTTATTGGCATTTATTATAATCGCCTCCCCCAGCTCTTGAGCAGCTCCGGCAGTCTCACTAAGTATTAAAACCCCTTTCCCGTCTGTCTTAGTTGCCGTGTATTCTTTGGCTACAAGATTCATCCCGTCTCTGAGAGGGGTAATAAGGGCAACATCGGCCAGGCTGTAAAGGGCGGTGAGGGAGTGGAAGGGTGAAAAGCGGTACAGGTACCAGACTGGCATCCAGCCTATAGCCCCATGTTTTCCGTTGATTTCACCCACAAGTCCGTCCACCTGTTTCTTCATCTGCATATAGCGTTCCACTCCTGTGCGTGAGGGGACTACCAGCAAAACAAAAATTACCTTCCTCTTGAACTTCGGGTTCTTGTCCAGAAACACACTGAAAGCTCTCAATCGCTGGGGGATGCCTTTGGTGTAATCCAGACGGTCCACTGAAAGGATTACCTGGCAGTCTCCTAGTTTTCTGCGAAACCTTTCTCTCTCCTTTTGCACCTTTGGGTCCTGGGCAACGCTGGAGAATTGTTCATAGTTTATTCCCATGGGAAATGCATCTGCCCTCACTACCCGATCGGCTACAGTGGTCTGTCCCATAGCCACTTCGTAACCCAATAGACGGTGCACGCTGTCCAGGAAGTGCCCGGTGTAGTCATAGGTGTGAAAACCTGCAAGGTCTGCGCCTAAAAGTCCTTCCAGAATTTGTTTACGCCATGGTAACAAGCGAAATATTTCAAAAGACGGAAAGGGGATGTGGAGGAAGAAACCTACTGTTGCCTTTGGCAACCTTTCTCTCAGGAGCTTGGGGAGGAGCATTAGGTGATAATCGTGTATCCAGATAATATCATTAGGTTTGGCAATTTCAGCAACTGTGTTGGCGAAAGCCGTGTTGACTCGTTCATAAGCCTGCCAGAAATTTTCACTGTATTCCGCATAGAGGGGGAAGTAGTGAAAAAGGGGCCAGATAGTTCTGTTGCAGAACCCGTGGTAGTAGGCTTCGACATCGTACTGCGAGAGAGAAACCGGGTAACAGTTTTCAGATAGCAATCTCGCCACGATATCTGTTTCATCTTTTATTTTTTTCCGGCCTATGCCCGCCCATCCTATCCAGATGCTGTTGCAGGATTTGTACCACGAACTTAGACCTGTAGCCAGGCCACCAGCACTGGGCTCAATGTGCAAATCGCCTTTCCTCTCCTGAATAGTGAGAGGCAGCCTATTTGAAACAATCAACAACCTCTGCATGATTTTCTACTCCAATTCCACTTTACAATCATCACCTATGAACAGTCTTACCTTCTCAGAGTTTTTCCCCTGTCCAGTTAATATCGTATTTCTACCGATGACGCTGTCAGCCAGGTGCTGGATTTTCAAAATTTGGCAATTTTCCAGTATTACCGAATTCTCCAGGTATGAATCCTCGACCACCGTCCCAGCCCTGATGTTGGTGAAAGGTTTGATAAGGGAATTTTTTATACGACAATTTGCCGCGATAAATACCGGACCTTGAACACGGCTGCTTTCTAAATTTGTTCCCTCTCCGATTTGGACTCTGCCGACGATGAGGCTTTGCGAATCCACTTCTCCTTTAATATCCCGCTTCAAAAAGGCATCAAGAATAACACGATTAGCCTCGATGAACCCATCATTGTTGCCGATGTCAAGCCACCAACCCCGGAGAAGGTGGCTTCTAATCTCCTTTCCCATCTCCAAAAGCTTCTGGATGGCGTCGGTTATCTCCAGCTCCCCCCGCCAGGAAGGCTTTGTCTGAGCTATAGCTTTGTGAATCTCAGCGGTGAAAAGGTAAACTCCGATTATGGCCAGGTTGCTCTTGGGTTTCTTGGGCTTTTCTACCAGATGTACCACTCTTCTTGAAGAGTCGAGCTCAGCTACGCCAAAAGCCCTGGGGTCGGGCACTTCCTTGAGGAGAATGCTAGCATCTGAGTTGGAAGTGTGGAACTCGTCTAGGAAATCTTTGACGCCTTCCTGGATGAGGTTATCGCCCAGGAACATAAGGAAAGGTGAATCGCCAAGGAAGCCTTGGGCTACCTTGACAGCGTGCGCCAGCCCCAGGGGTTCAGGCTGGATGATGAATGTAATCTTTCCTACCCACTCTGAGTCACTATCTATGGCTTCTTCTATGTAAGGGCCGGAGTCTGGAGAGACAACGATGCCGATATCTTTGATGTCAGCTTCTTTTACGTAGTCCAGCACGTGGAATAAAATCGGCTTGTTGCCCGCTGGCAGGAGGTGCTTTGGGATAGTGTTAGTTAGTGGCTTAAGTCTTGTGCCTTTGCCGGCAGCTAAGATTAAAGCTTTCACCCAGCCACCCCCCTATCGTACCTGTTGGTTTGCCCACACATCTTCCCGACCAAATATGCCCTTTCAGCTCTAGAAGCATCACTCGAGATAATTTAACGCACAAGGCATGGCTTTATGAAGTTTATCGCATCTATATGGGTTGGGTCAACCCTGTTTAGCATTATCCGTAGATAAAAGAATCGCGCAGCAGCCCGGCAGCGAAGCCTCTTTGTCAAGTCTGCAATCGGGGATGAGGCCCCTTTATTTAGGTTTTAGGCCCTTTCAAGAAATCTAAATTTCTCGGCATTGATTTCAGGGGCATTTCAGAACGCAGTTCAGGGACTTCTTCATAATTTTTATTTTTGATCCACCCGGCTTGCGTGTAATAATACGAAAATCCTCCTTTTGTTTCAATACTTTCATAATCAGCTTTGTATTCTTTTGATATCCAATTTCCCATTTTCAATATTTTTGAAGCAGGATTGATTGTTACATGTCCATAAAAGGAAGGAACTAAAACACAATCCCCCTTCGTTGCTTTTACATAGCAAACATCCTGGATTTTCCCTTCTCCTTTCTTTTGCATCAAGAAAATTCCTTCTCCTTCCAAAACAATATATAGTTCTTGATATCCCCCGATGTGGTAATGTCCTTTTGTTTTTACGAATTCCTGGCCCAGCATCTTGGGTGAAATTGTCGTAATATCATATCTTAAGCCATCTTTCTCCTCGATGCCTCGCTCCATATAATAAACCTCGAAGTTGGGGGCGGTTCTTGCCCATGCCTTGTCGTAAAGGACCGTCCTCATATCATCCAGATATCGAATTTCCTTTTCTATTCCCATATTCCTCCTCGTTTTATGCACTGGTTTCCTAGAATTTTGCTGTTTTAAGGTGATTCAGCATTCCTGACTTATCGAACTGCCGGTAAACTGAGGCGTTATCTAAATCAACCATCTTAACCCCCGGTAGTTTGCTATCTGTGCCCTAATCGGCTGAGCTGTGGTTCTCGTTTAGAAGAATACTCCAATTAAGTGATTCAGGCAATCATCATGACACGCGGTAGCTAGTAAACAGTCTCTTGATGTTATCATTGACATCTGAATAAACTAACGGTAACCTTATTAAAATAGCAAAAGTTACTTTAGGATGAGATGGCCGTGGCTGAAGACAAGAAGAGAGTACTTATCCTGGGTGCCGGAGCGGCGGGGATCGGCGCTGCACTGGAGTTGAAAAAGGCATCCGCTGATGCGCCGGGGTTGGAGGTAACACTGGTGGACCAACGGGATTATCATCATCCCCTGCCCTTTATATGGCAAGTAGTCAGCGGGAGCATTGAGCCCAGTCATATCTCTTTCCCCTTACATGCCCTGCTGAGAGGAAAGGGTGCTGCGGGACCGGTTAAGTTCAGGCAGAGCCGGGTGCAGGGCATTGATGTGGAGAAGAAGGTGGTCAGCACCGATGATGGGGAGTTGGAGTGGGACTATCTGGTGATAGCCCTGGGCAGCACTACCAATTTCTTTGGGATGGCCGATGTAGAGGAAAATGCGCTAACCTTCAAATCTCTGAGGGATGCTGTCAGCATCCACAATCGCATTTTGGATAACTACGAGGCGGTATTGCGGGGAGGAGAGGAAAAACGCCGGCGTGAGCTGCTTACTTTTGTAGTGGTGGGAGGCGGACCCACCGGGATAGAACTGGCGGCGGCTATTCAGGACTTCGTGCGCAAGGCGCTGATACGGGATTACCCTTCCCTGGCGTCCCAGACCAGTGTGCTCCTGGTCGAGGCACAAGACGCTCTCTTATCTGGCATGAAGTCTAAAATGTCGGAACTGGCTATCAGCCGGCTGCGCTCTCGAGGGATAAAGGTTTTATTGAAAACTCGTATTACCAAGGTCTGGTCGGGTGGTATCCAGATTGCCGATGGGCAGACTATACCGACTCGCACTGTTATTTGGGTAGCGGGAGTGAAGCCGGTGGCCGTTGTGGAATCGCTGCCTTTTGAGAAGGCGAAGGGTGGGCGCATCGTGGTGAATCGATATATGGAAGTCCCGGAGTCACCCGGGGTCTACGTACTCGGGGATTGCGCTTATTCATTACAGGAGAATGACTCGGTGCCCTATCCCCCGACCCAGCAGGTAGCTATGCGACAGGGGCCGGCCTGTGCCAGGAACATCGTCCGCGCCATGCGAGGTGAGGAACAGCGTCCCTTCCGTTACAAATTTAAGGGACAGGTTGTATATATGGGCAGGAATCTGGTGCTGGCCCAGTTAGGGGACCGTGTCTTCGATGGTTTCGCTGCTGCGCTGCTGCGGCGAGTCTATTATCTATGGATATTTATCTCATATCTCGGGCTGCCGACGGAATTCAGGAGAAAGCTGAGTGCCGTTCGTGGTTGGATACCTGCCTACTTTTACCGTCGCAATACGGCTCACCTGGAATGAGCGGCGGATGCGGTCAGGGAAAATTAAAACTCTGCACTCCCGGTAAATCTTAGCCACAACCTCTCCCCATCGGTAATGAACTCGATGGTGCCATCCTCATCTGTGCGATAAACATTGTCCTCGCCCAGCCTGTCAATCAGTCTCTCAACCACCTCAGGGGTGGGATGTCCAAATGGGTTATCTGCCCCCACCGAAATCACCGCCACCTCAGGGTCAACCGCAGCCATAAACTGGGAGGTGGTGGAAGTCTCGCTGCCATGATGGGCTACCTTCAGCACGGTGCTTTTCAAATTAGCTCGCTGCCCGATAAGCTCGAATTCAGCTTCTTCTCTGATGTCGGCAGTAAACAGGAAACTGACCTGTTCCCAACTTAGTCTCAGCACCACTCCGTTGTTATCCACATCATTGCTCGTCTCTTCAAATAAGCTTTCCGGCGGATTTAGCACCTCTATCTCGATTCCGTTGCCCAAATCGATCTCCTGTCCGGCCCGGGCTATGTTATATTCGATTCCTTTATCTTCAATAAGCCTGAGCCATTCCTGATAGATAGAGGAGTTGTAGGATATTTCTGGGTCAAGCACTTGCTTCACTTTGTACCTCTGAAGGATCTCTACCAGGCCTGTGACATGGTCGGCGTGAGGTTGAGTGCAGATCACGAGGTCTATCGTCCTATCCCAGAAGGGAAGCTTCTCGCCCAGTTCCAGATTGATTTTCTGGGGGTCAGGACCACCATCAATGAGTATATCCTGTCCATTGGGCGTCTGAATCAGGATGGCATCTCCCTGTCCCACATCAAGAAAACTCACATGAAGCCTGTCATCAGGCGTGGTCAGGGCTACAGACCATACCAGGATGGCTACTACCAAAAGGGGAAGGATAAGCCATTTTGGAGAAAAGCCGGGGCGGAGCTTGGAAATGCCTTCGGCGACTTTCTTTATTCCTGAAGTTAATCTGGAGAAAAAATCAGCCAACTGGTTTCGGTGGTTGAGGGATACTATAACTCCCGCCAATATAACATAGTACCCCCAGATATGCCAGGTGGGAATAGTGACTACCTCTAATGAAGAGTGGGGCAGGGCATCAAAGCCTTGAACTACCAAAATGAGATAGCTGAGGAAAAGCCAGGCTAGCCAGCCGAGTATTTGAGCCGCAAGCGAAGCAAGTAGTCCCACGAAGGCGACTAACGCTGCCGTGACTATGATAAAGGGCAAAGCCGGCAAGGAGAAGAAGGTTGCTGGCAGGGCAACCAGGGAGAAAATGCCAAAGTTATAGGCTACAAGCGGCCCAACTGCTAAGATAGCTGCCAGAGTTACGGCAAAGCCGTCGGTTATCATACCGCCTACGGCCACAATTCTTTCCCTGGCTCCAAATAAGGAAGCAACGCCCTTTCTCCCCCACGCTTGGAAGTAAGGATAGAGGAGAATAAGCCCGGCCATAGCTAAAAAGCTGAGTTGAAAGGAGACGCTCCACAAGAGATAAGGTTGAACTCCCACCATCACTGCGGCAGCGAATGCCAGGGCAATGATGGCGCTTCGCTGTCTTCCCAGATATTCGGCTATTAGAAACAGGCTTCCCATGATTGCCGCTCGAATTATCGGCGGATGCATCCCGGCGAGCAGGGCATAAAGCCACATAAGCGCCAGGGTTAACCAGATATATATGGAACGCCGCCTGCCAAAGACCATGATGCCAAAGCTGAGGAGCATGGCAATAATGATGCTGATATGTAAGCCGGAAATAGCCAGCAGGTGCGCCGTTCCCGTCCTGGAAAAGGCTATATAGAGGGAATCAGGTATGTTGCCTCTCAGACCCAGCAAAATAGCCTGAGCCAACGAACCTTGTGGCTCGGGCAAAGCTCTGGCTAAGGAAGCAGAGAGACGCTCCCTCAAAGAATAAATCCACTGCAACGGCTTGATGCCCTGGCCATGGCCCAGGACTTCCACCCCGGGATAATAGATAACTGAATAAATTTCCTGGTGTTCTAAGTAGCTTTTGTAGTCAAAATCTTCAAATTGGAGAGGCGTCTCCAGCTCACCGGTTACCTTGAGTACATCCCCATAACGGTAGTTTGGGTATCGGGGTACTCGAATCAAGGCAGTTCCCGATACCTCCTCTTTTCCGCCATTTACAATTATTTCGCTGGCGGAAAATGTCAGCAGGCAATACCTATCCCTGATGTCAGGCTCCTCCGACACCATGCCTTGAATCTCCACAACCCCCGCGTCGTTGTAAAAGCAGAGGGAATGCTCATCTACCGGAGGCAAGCTTGAGGGGAAGCGAAGCCCGCCGCCGAGGAGGGCAAAGAGGCATAAGCCGGTTACTATTAATGTCTTCTTGCTGTTAGGGAGGAAAGGTATAAGCGCGAAAGGGATAAGTCCGAATGCGAGGGCAAGCAAAGGCGGGCTAAGCTTTGAACCCAGGAATATCCCGGCCACCCAGGCACAACTAACATAGAAAAGCCACATAGAAGAGCCCGCCAATCCTGGCAGCTATGGATGACCTAGTTTACCAGTTTGCGTTGACAAATTGCCAAAAACACAATACAGTTTTGTCAGGCAATACATACAATAATATAAGTTAGAGCCTCAAGGACGACTAGATGAAAAAAAAGGATTTTCTCTGGGTTCTCCTGTTTCCTGTTTACCTGACCATCGGCACTATCAGGTATGAGGGAAGCCATGCCTTTGCTGCAATTCCTGAGGGGCTTCCGGAATTCACCAGGGTGAACCCCGATCTTGCTGCGGAATTAATCGAGACTTTGAGCAGAGACGAAGATGGGTCTGTGCGAAGGGCGGTGGCAAAGGGGCTTCCGGAATTCATCAAGGTGAACCCCGATCTTGCTGCGGGATTAATCGGGACTTTGAGCAAGGATAAAGATGGGTCTGTGCGATGGGTGATGGCAAGGGAGCTTCCGGAATTCATCAAGGTGAACCCCGATCTTGCCGCGGGATTGGTCGAGACTTTGAGCAGAGATGAAGATGGGTCTGTGCGAAGGGTGGTGGCAGGGGGGCTTCCAGAATTCATCAAGGTGAACCCCGATCTTGCCGCGGGATTGATCAGGACTTTGAGCAAAGATGAAGATGGGTCTGTGCGATGGATGATGGCAGAGGGGCTTCCAGAATTCATCAAGGTGAACCCCGATCTTGCTGCAGGATTGATCGAGACTTTGAGCAAAGATGAAGATGGGTCTGTGCGAAGGGCGGTGGCAAAGGGGCTTCCAGAATTCACCAGGGTGAACCCCGATCTTGCTGCGGGATTGATCGAGACTTTGAGCGGAGATGAAGATAGGTATGTGCGATGGGTGGTAGCAAAGGGGCTTCGAGAATTCATCAAGGTG
>Ga0307435_1000273_pt1 | contig 23197 bp, 22 predicted proteins | sample SalMarWE160470MG_FD_202164 | JGI IMG/M metagenome (GOLD analysis project Ga0307435, IMG submission 202164) | Salt marsh sediment microbial communities from the Plum Island Ecosystem LTER, Massachusetts, United States - WE1604-70 | ecosystem: Environmental > Aquatic > Marine > Intertidal zone >... | reverse complement strand
GCAATGCTTGACGCTGCTTTGGCAGGAGTATGAAGATGGATAACTTTGAGCCCAAAATTGTTGGCTTTTGCTGCAATTGGTGTGCCTATGCCGGCGCTGATCTTGCCGGGATAAGCCGATTCCAATATCCACCGAATTTAAGAATGATACGGCTAATGTGTTCCGGAGCAGTAGCGCCTGTGTATATTCTGGAAGCTTTTCAGCGAGGAGCCGATGGTGTTTTTATAGGGGGATGTCACCCTAGAGATTGTCACTACATGGAGGGGAACTACAAAACATTAAGGAGAATTTTGCTTCTAAAAAAGCTGTTGCCCCAGTTTGGAATCGAACCAGAACGGCTAAAGCTGGAGTGGGTTTCCGCTGCCGAGGGGCAGCGATTTGCTCAGGTTGTCACTGATTTTACTTCAGAAATTAAGAGGCTCGGCCCCAGTCCCTTGAAGGGGGATGCTCATGAGCTAGCCGAAGTTACCCATCAAGCTGAAGCACCCGGTACCCAGGCTCATACGTAACTTCAGTTATCTTATTGTCCCAGTAAAAATGGTAGGGCTATGTCAGGCTTACAACAGTGAAAACTGTTGAACGCTTAATTGAGCTAGATTCAAGTAGGGGGTGTGGTGGCAAGGTAGGGACTCAACTTCTACGGGACAGCCATCCTCTCTCGGTTGCCAGCTTTCTTGCCCTCTCCAGATCGTCCTGGCTATTTATGTTGAAAAAGCTTAAGTGCTCTGGGTCAAATCTGTTTATCTCGTCCTCTTCAACGTATTTCACCTTGACCATACTAAAAAGTTTTCTAATCCTCATTTCATCTTGCTCCAGCAACCCTTGAATGAGGCCTGAACAATTCTTGGAATACACTGCGCAAAGGGGCTCCAATTTATTTTTTATCCGGGGAACAACAATATCAAATGTGGAGCAGATTTGGGTCATATATTCAAGCAAACCAGCGCTCAGAAACGGTGTATCACAGCCAACGACGATAGCCCGCGAACTAGATGAGGCTATTAAACCTGAGTAAATGCCCACAAGCGGACCCTTTCCAGGATAAATATCGGCTACCGTTTTTATCTTTACAGCCGAGGAGCAGGGAATTGCTTCGCCATGAGCAGTCGCTATGATGATTTCTGTGCTGAGGATGGCAAGGTGGTCAATCACCCACTGGATAAGACTCTTACCCCCGATAGCCTGAAGAGCCTTGCTCCGACCAAGCCTCGAACTTTTACCACCGGCGAGAATAATAGAAGTCATGCTCAAAACGCCTGAAATACAAAGCTACGCTAACATACTGGACAGCGCCAGGCAAGCCGTTATTGCTTGCCTAATCTTTTCTTCTCTATTAGAATACTAACATAAGCACATGACAAAGCTTTACTGCAAGTTTCTAGCCAAATCGAGACAGGTAGTTTTTCTTAACAGACCATAATGGAAGAATTTTACAAGATAAAAGTAAAAGAGATAATGCTACCTGGGCATGATACACCATTTATGGAAGAGAATGCGATTTGCACTGAGTTTTGTGCCGAGCTCGCCCTTAGGGCACACGCATGGGTGGTTAACAATACCGAGGAGATGAAAGTGGTGGGAGTGGTAACGGAACACGATATATTGCGTTGGATTATTCCCCATCGGGAGAAAAAGGAAAGGATATTCGGAGTTCCCATGGCTCAGATATTGCATAAAGAAACTACTGTCCAGGATATCATGAGACATAATCCTGTTGTATGCTCGCCGGAAGAAACTGTAGCTGATGTCTTAAGAAAGTTTTCCTCCTTCAATATCCGCAGATTAGCAGTTGTTGATGAAAATAAAAGACTCCTGGGAGAAATAACAATCCAGCTACTGGTAAAGAATCTCAGATATAAGTTCCTGAATACCTTATGAATATCTATGTCCTGGTAGCTTTAATTCTCATACTTGGATTTATACTCGGAAGGGCATTACGCAAGCTACACTTAACAGAAATTCTAGCCTATATTCTCTCGGGTATTATCATAGGACAGGTTTTAAATTTCAGACCACCCGAACAATTCAATGTCATTATCACCGGAATCACGCTTGCTCTTATTGCCTACATAGTGGGATTGAGCTTTTCGTTCGCTTTTCTAAAAAGAATGGGTAAGCAGATGGTCATCATATTGATTGTGCAAGTTGTCATAACTGTTTTTGCTACATTTGGTTTTGTATATTTATTGACGAGGGATCTGCCACTCTCCATAATTTTGGGTTCGCTCGCCGGTGCAACCGACCCGGCAGGAACAATAGCAGTTCTGAGGGACTTAAGGTCAAAAGGAACATTTACCGACTTGACTGTTGCTCTTGTCGGGCTGGATGACGCAGTTGTCATAGTTGTTTATGCGGTAGGGATTGCGCTTACGAAGATGCTGTTGGGCGGAGAAGCAGGCATTTCATCTGCCTTTACTCACCCATTATGGGAGATTTTAGGTGGGCTGGCATTGGGAGGGGGAATTGGAGCTGCTATTTCCTATTTTACCAAGAGAATGCATCTCTCTTCTGACCATATCTTTGTTATTTCTCTGGCTGCCGCCTTTCTGTGTTGGGGACTGGCAGAGACGCTTGGGGTTTCCGCAATTCTCACGTGTATGGCTTTAGGGGCCGCAGTAATTAACCTTAATGTCCAAATCGGCACTCGCTCAAACGAATTGATAGACAATATCATGACGCCGATATTCGTCTTGTTTTTTGCTACCATTGGTATGGCGATGGACTTTTCACTTTTTAATGCTATATGGCTGGTTGTGATTGTGTACTGCATTGGCAGAGGTATCGGCAAGATAACGGGATGCAGTCTGGGGGGTGCTATGGCCAGATCCGAGCCCAGAGTCAAGAAGTATCTTGGCTTTGCCATGTTACCTCAAGCAGGTGTTGCCATGGGGCTTGCTTTCCTGGCAGCTCAGGCATTATCGGGGCACGAGCTTGGAGACACGGTAGTCACAATTACGACGGTCACAACAGTAGTTTTTGGACTCCTTTCGCCACCTCTAGTACAATACGCTGTTAAGAAGGCAGGAGAAGCGAATATATAACATTTTTATGGCTGTGTACTCTGCCAAATATTGGTAGCCAATGAGAGAGGCAAAGAGCGACTTATCATTGTAAGCAGGGAAGCTCCTCCTCAGCTTCGGGGAGTATTGCGGCGCCAGGATAAGATGTTGTGCAGGATTATGCCAGGATAGTGGCGGCAGTTCATGAGGACGAAAACGAAAATCCTGGGTATTGAAACCTCTTGTGATGAAACTGCTGCTGCCGTAGTGGAGGACGGCAGCAGAATTATCTCCGATGTTGTAGCCTCACAAATAGACATTCATGCTCGCTATGGCGGCGTAGTCCCCGAAGTCGCCTCAAGGCAGCATCTCCTCACTATTATCCCGGTTGTCAGCCAGGCAATGACCGAAATCTCCTGGCAGGATATCAATGGTATTGCTGTGACTTTCGGCCCGGGGCTGGCCGGGTCGCTGTTGGTCGGCGTTAACGTGGCCAAGGCAATTGCCTTGGCCAGAAAATTACCTATTACCGGGGTTAACCATATTGAGGCGCATATCTATGCTAATTGGCTGGCCCCCCCCCCAGCTGGCGAAAATGGTAGAGTGAAATTCCCCTGCCTCTGTCTAATTGTTTCCGGTGGACACAGCGATTTAGTATTGATGAAGGGACATGGGCAATTTGAAAAGTTAGGGCGGACCCGGGATGACGCTGCTGGCGAAGCCTTTGACAAAGCGGCTAGAATCTTGGACTTGGGCTACCCTGGAGGTCCAGCTATTGAACGGGCAGCCCGCTCTGGAATTCCTTGCTTGCCCCTCCCTCGAGCCTGGCTCAAGGGAAGCCATGATTTCAGCTTCAGTGGACTAAAAACTGCCTTGTGGCATCTTGTTCACAAGGGAGGGGTCTCAGTTGCCGATGTCGCAGCAAGCTTCCAGTTAGCCATAGTCGATGTTTTAGTTGCCAAAACAATTGAAGCCGCAAAGCAATTGAAGGTGGAGCAAATTTTGCTGAGCGGTGGAGTGGCAGCCAATAAGACATTAACCCGGCATTTCCTTGCCAGCTCGCCAGTCCCGGTTCTTATTCCCCCTCCTCACTTATGTACTGATAATGCTGCTATGGTGGCTGCTTGTGGCTACTATCATTTCCAGGCTGGCAAAATAAGCGGTTATGACCTGGATGTAGTGCCCAGCCTCAGTCTTGGTTGACCTCTTCAGCAGTTTCTAATCCAGTTCAGATAGATGCGTGACATTTTATATGTGTGTAACGTTGGGTAATAACCTCCTGTGTCATTGCGAGTCCCGACTTGTCGGGGCGTGGCAATCTCCGCGGCTTAAATTCCAAACACAATCGTAGTGCGACCTTTCAAGGTCGTGCAATGCCACCCTGGCACGAGGCAGAAGCCTCGCACTACATTTTTGAGTTTTGATTTGTCATTCTTATTCTTGGCCTTTAGTTTCTAGATTTGTTTCCGGTAGGTTGAAAACTCTCCCTCCCTAGTACTTTCAGGCTATAGCAAGAAAGCCTTGATGCCCAGGTGTAGGACTTTTGGGTCATAGACAGGCTGTAGAATTTTTATTAAGATTTTAATACTGAAGGGGATAACCAATCAAGGGAGTAAGAAATTGAAAATGGAAGTAAAACGCCTCCATGACGAGGTTGCAACTCTTACAGCGGCAATCGAGGCAGCAATTGAGGAGGCGATAAAAAATGGGCAAAAATCCATGGCTGGCCTTAAAGATATTCCCGAGGTCGGCCTGGTTTCCAATGAGGACTTTGCCCTCACCTGCGTGAACGCGGGTTCGGGGGTTGTCGGCTGGGTCGACGATTTTTGAGCTTACGCCTCAGCATTCCTCAACTAGCTAAGGGACACTGTGAGCATCTTCCCTCATCGGCCTACCCTCTGGGCAATGACGGTTACATATTGTACTTCTTGAATTTCACAAAGTGACGTTTCGTTCAATTCTGTGATCTTCTTAAACACCAGCTATCGCTAGGGATTTTCTCCCCGCCAATAGAGGAGGTTTGACATCGCAAACTGTGCCAGTGATATAACCAGATTACTGGGAGTATAATAGTAAGTAGTTGTTGGCAGTATGAGGAAGGCAAGGATGGATAAACCATTTCAGCGTAAAGGGGTGGCTAGTAATTCCAGTGTTGGGAAGGCCTTCGAATTAAAGGCACAATTATTTTTTGCATCCATTAACTTGAACTTGCATCCTGGTCTCTCTATTCCAATTGGAATCAATGGCACAAAGCTACATAGTTTTGATCTGGGTGATTCAACAGCGAAGGTTTTAGTTGAATGCAAATCTCATAAATGGACTGAAGGGGGAAATGTCCCAAGTGCAAAGATGACGAAATGGAATGAGGCAATGTATTATTTCTATGCAGCGCCTGGTGAATTTCGCAAGATTTTATTTGTATTAAGAGATTATAGCCAACGGAGAAATAAAACGTTGGCGCAATATTATATGGGAGTTTGACGAAAATAAAAACGAAGCAGCAAGGTTAATATAAAATGTCAGAAGAGCAAAAATAGAATGGAGACATAATGCCTAAGGTCAAGCAAGCAGATAGGAAGAGTAACAAACACGAGTCCATCGAAGCGACTCTATGGCAATCCGCGGATAAACTGCGTAAAAACATGGATGCCGCGGAATATAAGCATGTTGTCCTTGGTTTGATTTTTTTGAAATACATATCCGATGCCTTCGAAGTCCTGCATGCCAAACTTGTAAACGGTAAGGGCGAATACGAAGGGGCTGACCCAGAGGACCCGAACGAATACACTGCTGAAAAGGTTTTCTTTGTCCCGCCTGTCGCCCGATGGAAACCCATTTCCAATAACGCCAAGAAGACCGAAATCCTTCTCGATAAGGGGAAGAAAGTAGATATTGGCGGTTATGTGGACGAGGCCATGGAAGCCATTGAACGCCAGAACCTTTCCCTTAAGGGCGTCCTTCCCAAGGTTTACGCTCGTCAGAACCTAGACCGGGCGAGTTTAGGCGGTCTCATCGACCTTGTCGGCACGATTGCGCTCGGGACCGAGCAAGCACAAAGCAAGGATGTGCTCGGCCAGGTGTATGAATATTTCCTCGGTCAATTCGCTCTTGCTGAAGGGAAAAAGGGCGGCCAGTTCTACACGCCCAGAAGCGTGGTCAAGCTGCTGGTTGAAATGCTTGAACCATACGAAGGACGGGTATTCGACCCTTGCTGCGGGTCGGGCGGTATGTTTGTTCAGAGCGAGAAGTTCATTGCTGCTCACCAGGACCACTATAAAAAGAGAGGTAATGGCATCAGCCTTAATCCTGCTGACCTGGTTTCCATTTACGGCCAAGAGTCAAACCAAACAACTTGGCGTTTGTGTAAAATGAATCTGGCTATTCGGGGAATTGATAGCTCAAATATCAAGTGGAACAATGAAGGCTCGTTTCTCAATGACGCGCATAAAGACTTGAAGGCCGACTTTATCTTGGCCAATCCGCCGTTCAACGATTCCGACTGGTCAGGTGACCTTCTAAAAGATGACGCTCGCTGGAAGTATGGCGTTCCACCCGCCGGCAATGCCAATTACGCCTGGATTCAACACTTTATCTACCACACGTCGCCTAAAGGCATGGCAGGCTTTGTGCTTGCCAAGGGCTCTCTTGCTTCCAAGACCAGCGGTGAGGGCGAAATACGCAAAGCCATTATCGAAGCCGGACTTCTTGACTGTATAGTCAACCTTCCGGCAAAACTCTTTTTGAATACGCAGATACCTGCTTGCCTTTGGTTCTTATCGCGCAGGGATGAAGGCCGTCTGGACAAAGTTTTGTTTATCGACGCCCGCAATCTCGGTTATCTGGTTAATCGCCGGACAAAAGATTTTACCGCTGAAGACATTGCCAAAATAACCGGGACGTACCACCACTGGCACAATAAGAATGACAAATATGAAGATATTGCCGGTTTCTGTAAATCCGTTTCGCTGGATGAAATCAGAGAGAAAGATTACGTGCTCACGCCCGGCCGTTACATCGGCCTGCCCGAAGATGAGGATGATTTTGACTTTGCGGAACGGTTTGGGAAACTCAAGGCGGAACTTGACGAGCAGATGAAGGAAGAAACTCGGCTGAATGAAATCATTCTCGAGAACCTTACCCGGTTGGAAATAAAGGAATGAATAGTAATGATGCTACTTGACATTTTATGGAAAGGATGCTATAGTGTTATTAACATACCCGCCAAGCCTCTGCCGCAAGGCAAGCGCAACCTGGCGGGTCTTTTTTTGGGGCTGAATAATGGAAGACTATAACAAAGCCCCATTAACCAACGAACAGCACTTAGCCCTTCTTGAATCCCGTGGACTGATAATCAACAATCCCGAAGATGCGGTTAAATTCCTCAAACAAGTAAACTACTATCGTTTTACTGCCTATTGCATTCCTTTTCAGAAACCTCATGATGTTTTTCTCTCGGGAACTACCTTTGAGGCAATTGTGGATTTATACCAGCTGGATGAGAAATTACGGGATGTCGTTTTTGCGCTGTTAACTCCCATCGAGATTTTTCTTCGAACTCGAATTGCGTATGAATTGAGCCATAAATGGGGGGCTTTTGCTCACTATGACGGCTCGATATTTCAAAATGAAACAGAGCATAAACAGTGGCTTGCTAAATTGGAAAAAGCCATTGAGGATAGTAAAGAGCCATTTTTAAAACATTACAGAACTAAGTACAGGGGATTTCCACGCTTGCCTCTCTGGATGGCTTGTGAAATTATGAGTTTGGGAAGTCTGTCTACGTTGTACAGTTATGTAACACGTGATGCCCGATTATTAATTTGTTCAATTGTCGAAATCGACCATAACGTATTTAGAAGTTGGCTTCATACAATAACTTTTTTACGGAATATTTGCGCTCATCATGGGCGGCTCTGGAGTCGTAATTTTTCAATTAGTCCTTTGATTCCTGATAAACATCCTGAGTGGCAGGCTATTCATTTTAACAATAAGAAACTTTTCACAACTGTCGCCATAATGGAATGGATATGCCGCCGGGCGGATTTGCCGTTGTGCAACGTAGAACCTGTTTATGAAACTATGCAGAAAATAGCCGCGCTGGATGCACGCTTTACGGGAATGATGGGGGTACCGGCTGGGCGAACAATAGGGCTGTGCTGGGAGACCAAATAATGAGTAATTGGAAGGAATGCAAGCTGGGGGAACACATCCTTATTAATTCCAAAAATATTGACAAGAATTACCCCTACAAAGAAATAGATTACCTTGATACCGGGTCGATTACTAGAGGCAAAATTGATTCCTTACAGCATTTTACGTTAACAGATGCACCAAGCAGAGCGAAGCGGATTGTAAAAGATAATGACATTGTTCTATCGATGGTACGACCTGTTCAGAGACACTATGGCTATCTAAGGAATACTAAGCCAAATACCGTAGCGTCGACTGGTTTTGTAGTTTTAACCAATAAAGAGAGTATCGACCCATATTTTCTGTATTCATTGCTTACTCAAGACGATATTACTGAATACCTTGATGTTGTCGCTGAAGGTTCCACATCAGCTTATCCTGCTTTTACTCCTGATGTAATAGAAAATCTGCCCATCCTACTCCCCCCACTTCCCGAACAGCGCGCCATTGCCGGTGTGCTTTCCAGCCTTGACGACAAGATAGACCTTCTGCAGCGGCACAACAAAACGCTGGAAGGAATGGCCGAGTCGCTCTGGCGAAAGATGTTTGTGGAAGAGGCGAATCCGGGTTGGAAGAAGGGGAAACTGGGAGATTACGGACAGATCATTTGTGGTAAAACACCATCGAAAAAAGTTGCAGAATATTTTGGCGGGCATATCCCATTTATTAAAATCCCAGATATGCATGGCAATGTATTTATTTTTGAAACAGAAGATTCATTGACAGAAACGGGGGTAAAATCTCAGCAAAGTAAAACCATCCCCGCGAAATCAATTTGTGTTAGTTGTATTGCGACGGTAGGCTTAGTTTGCATGAATGCTGTGGATAGTCAGACTAACCAACAGATAAATACCATTATACCGAACAACGAATTCCAGAGATATTTCCTATTTTTAGTAATGAGAAACATGACTGATGACTTACTTGCAAGAGCTAGTGGCGGAACAGCAACTGACAATTTGAATACGGGCGATTTTTTCCGTATCGAAATATCAAAACCGCCAGAGAATGTTATTCAGAAATTTGATGATTTAGTAAGAGCTCATTTTGAGAAAATATATGCAAATCAGATCCAAATCCGTACTCTCTCCCGTTTACGCGACACGCTCCTCCCCAAGCTGATGTCTGGCGAAGTGAGGGTGAAGGAAAATTAAAGAATGACTATTGAAGAAATTATCTCGGTTCAAAAAGATGAAAGGAAAAAGTGCCTTGATGCAATCCTTTTATCTAAATCGAATAAGAAAATAATTATAGCTGGTGCGGGTACCGGCAAAACATTCACATTTAAAGAGATATTAAAGGCAAATCCAGAAGGCAAAAGTATCGCGATGACTTTCATCAGAAAGTTGACCGCTGATATGGATGTTTCTTTCGGTGGGTTAGCAGAGGTGAAGACTTTTCACGCCTATTGTAAAAAAATACTTCATGAGCAAAATGGTAAAGTTGAACTGATTCCATTTCTCACAAATATTATTGAAAAGGATGCACAATATTTAGACTTAGAGTTGAAAGATTTTGATAAGAAGTTTCAAATGCTGGATGAAGAAAGCTCTGAATTAGCGTTTTATTTATGGAGGGGAGATTATTATGATGCAGTTTCATTCAATGATTCGGTTTATCGTTTGTATAAAAAACTACAAAAGGAACCAAACATTGTCCCTAATTTGAATCAGATTTTGATTGATGAGTATCAGGATTTTAATCCACTGGAAGTTGCGTTCATCAATGAGTTGGAGAGTAAAGGTAATATTTTAATTGTTGGAGATGACGACCAATCTGTATATGAGGGGCGTTGTGCGTCTCCGAATTATTTGAGAGAGAAATTTAACTCGGGGAATTACGAAAAGTTTGAACTCCCTTTTTGCAGTCGATGTCCAGAAGTAATAGTGAATGCTGCAAACACCTTCCTCTTAAACGCCCAAGCCAACGGATTCCTAAACGGCAGGATTAATAAAAGATATGAATGTTTTATTGAACTAAAGGGCAATGACAGCACTCGTTTTCCTAAAATAAGTACTGTTCAATGTTTAACTGGTAATACGGCAGCAAAATATATCGATAATGTCATTCAAAAAATTGACGCAAACGATATTAAAGAATCCTGGGAGGAAAGCGACAAATACTCTACTGTTCTAATTGTCGGACATAGGCAATACTTAGCAATCGTTCAAAATAAATTGGCCGACAAATATCCGCAAATGGTTTACAAGCCAACTGAAGAAAAACCTCCAAATATAACTGATGGATACGATATCTTATTGAAAGATGAGAGCAGTAACTTGGGTTGGAGAATCTTAATTGATTTTTATTTTAAACCGAAGGAAATTAAAATTTTCATTGATGGAAGTGAAAAAGGAAACCAAATGGTGGATATTCTTGATAAAGAGTTTATTCAGCATCAAAAGATAGTAATTGAAATTATTCACACCTTAAAACTAGGGAAAGATTTCACTGAGGAATTGAAAAACGAACTGAAGAAAATCGTGAAAGATTTTTACGATGAAATAGTTGAATATTATTCTCCCAAAGAAAAAGAGGAGGAAGAAAAGCCAGACAAAACCAAGCCATCTATTTTGCTGTCATCTTTTGTAGGTTGCAAAGGACTGTCTGCAGGACACGTAATTATAGTGGGAGCGAATGATGGTTCCATTCCCAAAGATCCTCGAAATATTAGCTATGCAGAGATTGCTCAATTTGTGGTAGCGCTGACAAGAACAAGGAAACAGTGTTTTATCGTCTCTAATAGATGGCTTTTTGCTCCGAAAAGCAAAGGTATTTATCAGCAACCAAATAAAAAGACATCTTTTCTAAATTGGATTCCTCCTGAATTTATTGAAGATAAAGGTGTTCTGAAATCAAAGGATATTAAATGAGGAAACTTCAAAATAGTGGTAGCACCAAAAATCCAGTATGGGTTATTAGTAAATTGAGCGGGTAATTATTATGACTGCCTTCACCGAATCTGAAATCGAAATCGGTTCTTCTCTATCTTGATTGACATGCCTTATTCTTAATGCCATACTCCTAACTGCTTTGGGAAACATCGCTATAATTGTACTTATAGCACTTGCTGAGACATTTGTTATTGCCACATTGTTTGCCACACTACTACCAGAAATGGCAGATGGGGCAGGCAAGGTGGCATTAATGGTTGGTATACCTACTGCCGTAGTAGTGGGAGATGTCTTTTTATTCGCCAAGATACTTAAATCAGGCAGTTCAGAATGATAAATAGCTCTGAGTTTGCGTTCTAGTTTATGACATCTAATTACATAATATTTCAGTATTTGTAAAAGGATTAAACCTACACAACAAACTGTAATCAATAGTATTTTATCCGTAGTCATAGCTTTGTTCCACTCATTATTGAAAGGCTTTGATTTATTACTGCTTTTGCTTTCTTATGCTTTGGCTTTGGTCTTTTCCTGTAATTCTTAAAGGGGTGGCGCATCTCCTCAAGAGTCAATTTTCTGTCAGGCTTTGGCGGCGGCTTCGGTATCTCGCTCTTGATTATGTCTAGCCAGCTTTTATATGGGAAGTCTATCTTGGCTACTTCGGCGGGGGTTTTATCTTTGAGGCTTTCGTGTGGTCTCAAGTAGTTGTAATTAAAGATAAAGCCCTCAAGTATAAGCTGGTAGGTCTCCGATTTGTCCATCCCCCTCATTGGCTTTAATCTATCTTTTAGCGTGCCGTGCCATCGTTCTATGATGTTGGTTGAAAGCTCCTTCTTTTCAAATGGCGTTGTTTTTATGTGTTTTGTCTCAGAGGCGAAAGCTAATTCACAAGCGTCCTCATAAGCTCGCCATCCGTCAGTTAGCATAACCTTCGGGCTTTTATTAGCTTTATTCTGCGCCGTCTCAAAAGCTGCCAGTATGTCCTTAATAGCACGCTTGCTAGATAACCTCGAAACCAGTAAGAAACGGGTATCGTAGTCTATGACATTTATTAGCCAGTATTTTTTGCCGTCTTTTAGCTTGATTACACATTCGTCAGCTAGCCATTTGTCGCCTACCTGTGGGGTATGGTTTTTGGCTTCGGCAAGTGCTATTTTGGTCAGCCTCTTTACCCAGCCATAAATAGCACTATCGGCAGGTTTTAATCCTACTTTTTGTGTAATCCCGTCTCTTATCTTGTTTAGTGATACGCCAGCATAATAATCATAAACGGCATCGGCTACTATCTCCATTGGGTATCTCATATGTGGCAAACCCCGATTGTGTACAAAACCCCTACCGCAGTTCTTACAAAGGTAATATTGAACGCCATTCCTTTTGCCGTTCTTAACGACTTCGGTAGATTGGCAAAACTTACACATTGGCATATCCACACTTATTGCCTTTGTTGCTACCTCAAGTCTCATCTTGATTATTCCTCTTATTACACTTGCTAAAGCGTGTTCCATTCGCCATATCCTCTAGTCTTTTGGCTAGAGGATAGCACGGCAAGGTATTGCTATCAATCATAATTGTGTTATAAAGTAATGCTATGCCACTCACTACAAGTAAATTGCGTGCCTTCACTGATGAGGAGGCTAAAAAAGCCCCCGTAGAAGCAGGAGCATACGAATTACTACATAGAGGCACAGTTGTATATATAGGTAGTAGTGGTTCTTCTATACAATCCAGAATACGTGACCATAGGAAGCGTAAAACCTTTATGAGGGTTACACACTTCAGATACAGGAAAGTTGAATGGGCAGAAGATGCCCTTGAATTGGAAGCCACGCTGTGTAGAACCTTCAAAAAGGCAAACGGGGGTAAACCACGCCTACAAATAAGAACGCCTGCTAATCGCACCATCTTCGATTGGATATAAATCAATTTATCCCTCTTAAATCTAGCTATGACTTTTGACTACCCTAATGGTAGGCTTCATAACTTTTCTGAACCAGTTTGCTTTCTTGTCAGCCCCTGCTTTAGTTTGATACACTTTTTTACGCAGGTGAACTGAACCATCAGAATGTGTTATCTTTATTTGATAGCCCATTTGATACCTCCTTTCGTTTGTCAATCATTACTTTGCAGAACCTCGAAATCTTCTCTCTTGACAAACTCAAGCAGCTCGGCTTTGGCTATGTTCCGGGTCCTTCCATTGCGCCCGATATTGAAGCCACTCATGGTTTCCTGGTGGCTGAATCTCTAGCACCCTATGGCGAACCGGAAAAGCGCGCCAGCTATGGCGATGTTGTTTTAAGACATACCTTGGAACAAGCCATAAACCGCCTGAATCCTGCGCTGCCGGAAACGGCGCGGCAGGAGGCCCTTAAAGCGGCTCTGTCCGCGTTTTCTCCCCAGCTTATTGACGCAAACGAAGCCTTTCACAAAATGCTTGCCGAAGGCGTTCCAGTCTCAGTGCGGAAGGAAGGACAAGAACGCGGCGAGCGGGTCTGGCTGGTTGACTTTCAGAACCCGGAAAATAATGTTTTCTTCGCCATAAATCAGTTTACGGTCACCGAACACAATCAGAACAAACGGCCCGATGTAATCCTCTTTGTAAACGGCCTGCCGCTGGTGGTGATAGAGCTTAAGAATCCGGCCGATGAACACGCCTCCATCCGCAAAGCCTTTGACCAGATACAGACCTACAAGATTGTCATTCCTTCCCTCTTTTTCTACAACGCTTTTTGCGTCATCTCCGACGGGCTGGAAGCAAAGGCGGGGACGATCTCATCTGCCTTCAGCAGGTTCCAGACATGGAAAACCATTGACGGCAAAAAGTCATCTTCCGCCCATGTAAGCCAGCTCGAAGTGCTCATCAAGGGCATGCTGAACAAGGCAACGCTGCTTGATTTGATACGTAACTTCATTGTTTTTGAAAAAGACAAAAAGATCGATACTAAAACCGGACTTACACAGATTGAGACCGTGAAAAAACTGGCAGCATATCACCAGTACCACGCGGTGAATAAAGCCGTGGAGAGCACTCGTCTTGCCGCAACAGAAAAAGGAAACCGCAAAGCCGGTGTTGTCTGGCACACGCAAGGCTCAGGCAAAAGCCTTTCCATGGTTTTTTATGCGGGGAAACTGATACATAATCTGGATAACCCGACCATTGTTGTCATTACCGACCGCAATGACCTTGACCAACAGCTTTTTGATACCTTTGCCGCGTCGTCAAGCTTACTTGGCCAGCCTCCGGTGCAGGCGGAATCACGCGAGCACTTGAAGTCCCTGCTCAAAGTGGCCTCCGGCGGGATTATATTTACGACCATTCAGAAGTTTTTCCCTGAGAATGACCGCTCTGCATACGACCGCTTGTCCGAACGACGTAATATTATCGTTATCGCGGACGAAGCGCACCGCACGCAATACGGGTTTAAGGCAAAGCTGGTTGATATAAAGGATGATACCGGCAAACTTAACGGAAAGCGCATTGCCTATGGTTTTGCCAAGTATTTGCGGGACGCCATCCCCAACGCGACCTTCATCGGTTTTACCGGCACACCGGTAGAAAGCACTGATATAAACACACCGGCGGTGTTCGGCGATTATGTTGACATATACGATATCGCCCAGGCTGTGGAAGATGGCGCAACGGTAAAGATATATTACGAAAGCCGTCTGGCTAAAGTTAACCTTACAGAAGATGGCCGTAAACTTATAGAAGAATATGACAGGGAAATGGCTGATGACGGAGTTCCCGAAACCCAGAAGGCTAAAATCAAATGGACTAGACTTGAAGCTATTGTCGGAAATCCCGAGCGGTTGAAGAATCTGGCACGGGATATCATTTTGCATTTTGAAAAGCGCACGGAGGTTTTTGCTGGCAAGGCGATGATAGTCACCATGAGCCGTCGCATAGCAGTCGCCCTTTATGATGAAATTGTTGCTCTAAGACCTCACTGGCAGGATGCAGACCTGAAGAAAGGGGCTTTAAAAGTCGTCATGACTTCTTCCTCATCCGATAAAATGGAGTTTGACCCGGAAGACCCTGAGAGCTTGGTGATTCCTGCTTATCACAGGACGAATAAGGAAGACCGCCGCTTGCTTTCCGACCGCATGAAAGACCCGCAGGACTCTTTGAAGCTGGTTATTGTACGGGATATGTGGTTGACCGGCTTTGATGTTCCCTGTCTCCATACGCTCTACATTGACAAGCTAATGAAAGGACACACCCTCATGCAAGCAATTGCACGGGTAAATCGCGTCTTTGGCGATGATAAAAAGGGCGGACTCATTGTTGATTACATAGGCATAGGAAACGCTTTAAAAGAAGCGATGGCTTTTTATGCGAGCTCCGGGGGAAAAGGAAATGCGGTAGAGACACAGGAAAAAGCATTACAAATGCTTCTTGAAAAGATTGAAATCGTGCGCCAGATGTTTCATGGATTCGATTATATGCGTTTTTTCAGTGTAGGCACTTCTGAGCGTCTTTCTATAATCCTTCAGGCCGAGGAATTCATCCTTTCAAGAGAACAAGGCAGAGAGCGCTTCATTAGTGAGTCAACCGCGCTTTCAAAGCTTTTTGCTCTGGCCGTCCCCCATGAAGATGCACTTGCTTTGACTGATCAAATCGCCTTCTTCCAGTCCGTTCGGGCACGCTTGTTCAAGTTTGAAGGCGAAGGTGATAGCGGTGATAAAAAGAATTATGAAACCGCTATCCGGCAGATTGTGAATCAGGCGGTTGAGTCAACCCAAGTTGTGGATATTTTCGATGCGGCAGGAATTAAAAAGCCGGACATTTCATTACTATCTGAAGAATTCCTTCAAGATGTAAAGGAGATGAAACATAAGAACCTGGGGTTCGAACTCTTGAAGAAGATTCTCAATGATGAAATTAAGATAAGGTTAAAATTCAACATTACCGAAGGGAAGAATCTTCTGGAGATGCTTGAGGCATCTATCAAGAAGTACCAGAATAACCTTTTGACAACCGCTGAAATTATCGAAGAATTAGTGGCAATCGCCAGGCAAATCCGAACCGTAGACGGTTTGGCTGAGAAGCTAAAATTAAAGAAAGACGAATTTGCCTTCTACACTGCATTGGAAATCAACGATAGCTCGGTAAAAGTATTAGGCGACGAAACGCTGAAAAACATAGCACGCGAAATTGCTGATAAAGTTCGTAAAAACGCAACGATAGATTGGGCCATGAAAGAAAGTGCCAGAGCAAAACTCATGGTTCTCGTGAGGCGTACATTAAATAAATATGGTTATCCGCCGGACAAACAACAAAAAGCCGTTGATACAGTGCTTAAACAGGCTGAAGTGTTGGCCGATTATTGGGTGGAGCAGTGACGGAAGCCGCCTTTCCCGACGAATTCCAGGGACACCATACCAATCAGGCCTACTTTGACCTAAAAGACCTTCCAGTGTATTCTTCCCATAATCATGCATCAAATGTGAGGCGTTTTAATTCTGGAGGTCCTCACCAATGGATATTAAAGACGTTACACTCGGTAAGATAGAGGTAGCGGGTTTGTTGTTCAACTCTCTCACTCCTTATAATATTTCGCTCGTGAATTTCAGGTCTACTATCGGCGATAAATTGGACCTCGCCATTCAAGAACATCGCGATGCTCTGCTGGATTGGTTAAACGACTGGGGATGCAGACACCTTTCGAAGGGCCAACATCAAGTTGCGTCCAAAAGTATTTTGGATTGGTATCAAAGGAACTGCACTACTTTGTTTAGTGATAAGACGCCTCTTTGGCAACTTGAGGATCAGGAAATTGAGACTGCAGCCAATGCTTACGGTTGCCTTAAGGACAGGATAGGAGCGCGGCGTTCTCGCTATGATAATGAGTCAAAGGTTCATATTGGCCCAACTGCAGCCTCTAAAATCCTCTTCGCCATCAGGCCGAAAGCATTGATGCCCTGGGATGAGGCAATGCGAATTAGCTTCGACTGTGATGGTAGTCCTGAATCATATTTCAAGTATCTAATAAAAATCAGAGGCCTTACTTTGCACATCGAGAACCTATGCAGGAACAAAGGCTTCCAAATTGACGCCCTCCCCCAAAGACTAGGGCGATCAAATGCCACGGTGCTAGCACTTGTCAACGAGTATATCTGGGTGACCGTGACACGGAAGGTTGAACTTCCCTCATCGGAAACCCTTACGCAATGGGCATCACTTGGTTAATACCGCGAATTCCAGGGACACCATACCAATTAGGCCTACTACAAATCAGGTATTATGCCCGCGGGTTATGTGCTCGGAGCGATGCTTCAGCCACCCGCTCATTTGGGGGGGCTTCTCAGGTTTGCGATTATTGGCTACATCGAGATACGTTAGACACTGTTAGAGACTAATGGAGATAAATGAGATACATTAGAGAGGTTTGGAGGGCGGGGGGAGCTACGAGCTCTTCTACTGACTACTGACTACTGACTACTGACTACTGGCTACTAAGCGACATTTTCCCCTTGCTCAAAAGAAGAATCCGTGCTAATTTCTGATTGGAACTCGCGTGCTACCCCGACGAATTAAGTCCCGTGGGTGAGGTTTCTCAAAACGTGACTGCAAACCAAACACAGATTAAAAGGAAGCGCGGTGGACAGAAAGGCAACCGGAATGCCCGCAAACATGGCTTCTATTCCGGTACCCTTAGCCCTGCCGAAACATCCCAACTGTGGAACATTACGAATCTGGAAGGCGTTGACCCTGAAATAGCGTTCATTCGCGTCAAGTTACAGTCTTCCCTTCAGCACGACCCCGGTAACCACCACGTAATCAGAGAAGCCTCCAGATTACTCGTAAAATGCTATTCCGCAAATTACCGGTTGGACCCAACCGACCGCAGCTACCTGAAAACTGTTGTCGAGAACCTTTTGGAAATTGCCTCCATGCGTCACTCCGCCAGCTTCCACGGCTTGCAAATATAAAGGGTAAACCGACGAAACGAATCGTGTGTACTTTAACAACTGAATCCGCCCAGAGGTAGTCGCCTTACGTACGAAAAAGAGCTGTTGAACTCCAGAAAAAATAGCAATTCTTACAAAACGAATCACCCCGGCCTCCCTCATGCTCTTCCCCCCATCCGTCGCAACCCTACGGCTCGAACCTGTCCTTCGGCGGTGCAGAATCCGGCAGCACGACACGGGCAAGGCCTGCTACAAATCAGGTATTATGTCCCCAGAATACCCTGCGGCATTTTACTTTTGCACAAGGTAGCGTAGTGTTCAGCGGCCGAGAGTGGGAGAGCGCCGTCATTATCGTCTGTCCACCCATCGGACCCGCCCGTTATCGTCAGGCATAGCTCCTGGCTGTGGCGTCTGCTTTTTCTATGAACTTCTCTGCTGAAGCAATAACCGCTTTAGCTCCAGACTGAGAAAATTCAGCCTCATAATCGGCAGCCTGACGGAGGTTCATGGCATTGAGGAAGTCCCGAACTAACTGAGCGTCCATTTTACTTTCGTCCACAAATAATGCCCTCAAAGCTACAGCCAAGCAGTAGTGGCTCTTTTCACGGTAGCCCTGGGAGTAGACAAGCGCTCTGGCAGCGTGAAACATCGCATAATAGCCTTGAATAGTTGACCACTTGTAACGCTCATTTTCATAACCGGCTTTTGCATCCGACAGGTCACTTCTGGCGACTGAGAGCTCCTTTTTAACCAGCTTTTTGCCTCTGGCGAAGGAAACAATCTTCTTGCTTTCGAGACACTGTTTAAACTCTTGATTCACTTCTAGCCCTTTCCCATAATACTATGCCACGCTCAACTTCTTCCATGAAAGTCTGCTCTGATTCCCCTCTCTCTAGTAGCTCGACAGGCGTTCTAATCACTGACTGAATATTAATATTCTCAAATCCCCTCGGGAATGTGAAATTGCTGATAACATTTGACACGTCTTTCTTGCTGTTAGATACGACAAATAAATCTAAATCACTCTCCGAATTATCCGTCCCAAGAGCACAACTACCGTACAATATTATGCGGCTTGACATCTTCTTCAGTTCTTCTACTAGCGGTTCAATCAGCATGAGATTTACCATTTTCTTGAACTCCGTAAGGGCGACAGTCGAAGAATCAATAGAATAGAAATACATTTTCCCCTCTCGTCGGCGCTTAATTGCACCGGCAGAATATAAGTCTTTGACGGCACGGTGTGCCGAGCCATAACCTATGCTAAGCTTGCGGGCGATTTCTCTTTCATAGAATTCCCTATCCGCGAACTTGGCAAGAAAGCTAAGGACTCTTTGGTTAACCGTAGCAATAATATGTGTGCTTAACATCAGGTAATCGCTCCAATAAGGGAGTATATACTCATTATAGGGAGTGATAGTAGGGAAGTCAAGAGCTAGTACACGATTATAGCAATGGCCTAACTATTGCATTCTGGCGGTTTGTTCAGCCCGGAAGCGCTTGCTGTGTGCTGATAACATCTATCACAATTCCGGAGTTATCATGAGGATGCTCAACTAGCTAGAGGACATTCGCTACATCTTCCCTCACGGCAGTACTTCCTGAAGACATGAATGAGCCCTTGCTGATGGCAGGCAGTCAAATCAAAAGATTCTTCAAGGCAAAGCTGCTTCTTCATATGCCGTGTTATGCAATGTTCAGCCAATTTGGGGTAATTACGGTAAAGCTCTATAGCGTCCTCTGTTAGCTTCGCTTCATTAGCTAGTTCTCCCCAGGAGAAAGCAAAAGGCAATATCACGTTTACTGCGATTTCACCTGCTTTGCTATTTCCCAAAAGAGCCGCTACCTTTGTTTTACTTCTGACGTCAAAATCGAAATGGTCCCGCCAGTAGCCATCGCCAGCCACGGTCAATCCGTTTTCCAGCACGCGGTGCCCACCGGGCAGAGGTGCTTCCTTCACTAGCTGCAATATCCCTGGTAACAGTTTTCCTTGGCAGTAACGCTCAAGAAGGTAGCTCTGGGCGACAATGCGTCGTACTGGAGAATTGTTGGGATATATGTGTGTGAAATTCCAGTCACCTTCCTTCATGGTTTTAACTTTTTGACCCGCTGACTGCCATATTTGCTCCAATTCCTGGACTTCTTTTTCCCTGGCAAACTTTCCTTGCCATCTTTGAAAAGGTAATAACCCGGCTGTGCCTAACAACAAGGCTTGCTTTATGGCCAAACCCTCTCTGTATTCGATGGAATTGAGGGGCATTCTGTCAGCAAGGTCTTCAAAGGGTTTTGTGTTTTTAGCATAACCCAGAGCCCTCATAATGCCCCGGAAAAGCACCTGCCCCGCCTCTTCTTGTTCTAACTCTGCTTTAAAATGCATCGCCTTCTGCTTAAACCTTTCTTCACCGGCAGTGTTCAATAGCTTTCCCAAGGTTTGCCTATCCACGTGGTCCAGTATATTGAAGCAAGGAAGTTGGTAGGGCAATAAGTAGGCTTGGTGCCGCAATGCTTTCGCCAGACATAGCACGGGAACTGGCTTGTCGCTTTGTAGTAAGGTAGCTGAATTACAATCATGCCACATCACAACATGAAGGATGACATTATTATATTCAGCATCAGCATGATGCTTATGGCTATACCAATCGCTGGATTTAACGTGAACCTCTACATCCCCTTTCGTCAAATGAGATTTATTTACAATAACTGCATCCCGAAAATCGGGGCCGTTATCACCATTAGTCCTTCCAGGATAGATTACACTGAATAGCTCTTCTTCCGAGGAGGTCAGCTCCTTTCCCACCACTTGTTGCCATATTAGAACTGCTTGTTTTTCCGAGAATTTTATCCGATTACGTGTAATCATGGCACAAAAAAATTACTTGTCACTTTATATCAATTGTTTAGACCTTAGAGCATTGCTTACAATATTTCCCTTTGTCCTTGGAAAACCGCAGCAGCCAACCTCAATTCGGTTCATCATGCCTCCCTCCAGCTTTGTAGGTAAAGCCACTACGCTCAGCAACTATGCTGAGCAAAGTAGCCGATGCTCCGCGAGGTCGATACATCCCCTTTTCCCATTCACTGATTGTTTGCTGCCGCGTGCCTAATTCCTCGGCTAGCTTCACTTGAGTTAAGTTCAGGTGTTGCCTCAGCGCCCGGATCTCTTCTTTACTCCATTGTCTTTTTTTCTTTTTTCTTCGCTCCATCTTTCAAAAATTATACACGGTTTAGTGTAATAATTCAAGAAAAATTGGCCAAATTTTAGTGAAAACCTTTTGCATTTTTGGGTTTTCCTGATATAATAAAAGTTAGCAATCTCAGGGACAGAGTGCTAAAATAAGTCTAGGAAAGGAGGGAGCATGGCTAAAATTGAACCTTTGGGAGACAGGGTAGTGATAAAACCCACACCCCAGGAAGATGTAAGCAAAGGAGGGATAGTTTTACCAGATACAGCCAAAGAGAAGCCCCAGGAGGGGAAAATTATTGCTGTCGGGCCAGGCAGGTTGACTGAAGATGGCAAACGTATTGCCATGGAGGTGAAGAAGGGAGACAAGGTTATTTATTCCAAATACGCTGGCACCGAGTTTAAGCTAGATGATCAAGAGCTGGTTATCATGCGTGAGGGCGATATTCTGGCCAAGAAGAGTTAAGAAAAGGAGGTAAGCGAATGGCAAAACAAATTATTTTCGGCGAGGAAGCAAGGAAATCATTAAAGAACGGCGTGGATACCATGACTGATGCTATCAGGGTGACTCTGGGACCACGCGGGCGGCCCGTAGCACTGGATAAGAAATGGGGCGCTCCTTCGGTTCTCAACGACGGTGTTTCTATAGCCAAAGAAATCGAGTTGCCTGACCCCTTTGAGAATATGGGGGTGCAGCTAGTAAAGCAGGCAGCCACCAAAACTAACGACCAATGTGGCGATGGCACCAGTACATCCACTATTATAGCCCAGGCTATTATTAATGAGGGCTTCAAGAACATCGCTGCTGGAGCTGATTCCATGGCTCTAAAGCGTGGAGTTGATAAAGGGGTAGAGGCTTTAGTTGATGAGCTCAAGAAAATGTCTATACCGGTGGCTGGTAAAGAGCAGGTAGCTCAGGTGGCCGCTATATCAGCTATTGACCCAGAAATTGGCGATTTGATTGCCGACGTTATGGAAAAGGTGGGCAAAGATGGCGTTATCACTGTCGAAGAAGGCAAAGGGCTGAAATTCGAGACCGAGTTTGTTGAAGGGATGAAGTTCGACCGCGGCTACATCAGCCCTTACTTCATCACCAATGCCGAACAAATGAGGGCAGAGCTAGAAGACCCCTGCATCCTCATCACTGATAAGAAGATTTCCGCCATAAACGAAATATTGCCGGCTCTGGAAAAGATTGTTCAAATATCCAAGAATCTGGTCGTTATCGCTGAAGATGTGGATGGCGAATCCCTGGCTACGTTAGTGGTTAATAAGCTGAGGGGCACTCTATCTCCCCTGGCGATTAAAGCACCTGGCTTTGGCGACAGGAGAAAAGCCATGCTTCAGGATATAGCCGTTCTTACCGGAGGCACTGTTATATCTGAAGAAATTGGCAGGAAATTGGATTCGGTGACTGTGGAGGATTTAGGGCGAGCCAGAAGGGTGATTGCTGATAAAGATAATACCACCATTGTTGAAGGCAAGGGCGAGTCCAAAGATATTGAGGCTCGAATCAAACAAATCAGGTCCGAGATTGATATAAGTACCTCGGATTATGATAAGGAGAAATTACAGGAAAGACTCGCTAAATTAGCAGGCGGCGTGGCGGTGATTAAAGTAGGTGGGGCTACGGAAACAGAGCTTAAAGAGAAAAAACACCGTGTAGAGGATGCCTTGTCAGCTACTCGAGCTGCTGTGGAAGAAGGTATCCTGCCTGGTGGAGGTGTTGCCCTCCTCAATGCCCTGCCCGCCTTGAAGAAGCTAAAATTCAAGGGCGATGAGGCTACTGGGGTGAATATCTTGAAACGAGCCCTGGAAGAGCCTCTGAGGTGCATCGCTGAAAATAGTGGCCGGGAGGGCTCAGTGGTGATAAATGCCATAAAGGAAAGCAAGCCTGGCATAGGCTACGACGCCTTCAAAGATGAACTAGGTGTAAATATGGTAGAAAGGGGCATTGTAGACCCTCTCAAGGTCACCAGGAGCGCTCTACAGAATGGTGCGAGCATTGCCACTATGATTCT
>Ga0307435_1000269_pt1 | contig 23377 bp, 24 predicted proteins | sample SalMarWE160470MG_FD_202164 | JGI IMG/M metagenome (GOLD analysis project Ga0307435, IMG submission 202164) | Salt marsh sediment microbial communities from the Plum Island Ecosystem LTER, Massachusetts, United States - WE1604-70 | ecosystem: Environmental > Aquatic > Marine > Intertidal zone >... | reverse complement strand
GCCTGCCATTACCACGGGCACAGGGCATCCTTCAACAACTTTATCGAAGTCTTCTTCACAGTAGTATGTTTTGACCACTCGGGCGCCTAGCTCAGCCGCTATTCTGGAACATAACCCCAAATATCTGGCGGTGCGTTTTTCGAGTTCTCTGCCTACAGCTGTTACCGCCATTACAGGTATGCCATAGTCTTCGCATTGGTCAACGAGCCGTGCGAAGTTCATCAAGGTTTGATGTTCATACTTGCTTCCCACATACACGGACATGGAGACTGCGCTGGCGTTAAGCCGAAGAATCTCTGTGATAGAGGTTATCTGCCCTTCGTTGGATAGGTCGTCTCCTACTACGCTGTTGCCTCCTGAAACCCTGAGAATCACTGGCTTCTCGATGGCTGGGTCTACGCAGTTTCTGAGTACGCCGCGGGTCATCATTATGGCGTCTGCGTATGGAATTAACGGTTTTATGGTTTCTCCGGGTTTCTCCAGTTTACGGGTTGGACCCTGAAAGTATCCGTGGTCGACGGGTAGAAAGAGGGCTCTTCCGTCTTTCTGTATGAGCCTGTTTAATCTGTTTTGTATTCCCCAATCCATCATATTTTTCCTCCCTCATCTCTTGGTCTTACAATTAAATAGCCTTTTTCTATGAGCCAATGATGAAACTGCCAAGTCGTATATTTACAATCGGTGCTGCATGTCTTCCGGACCTGCTCATAGTCCTCTGACCCTGACTCTAGTTTGTTCAGTTCCACCTGCACCGGACACTTCACATCATTACAGAATTCTCTACGCTTATAATCGATGAAACCTTCTATGCTCAAATCATTCCCTCTCGAATAGCTCTCATTTTCGAATATTCAACCTAACTCTTAAGATTAACCCGTCACCTGAACCAGAAGTCCCAATCAGCATTCATATTAGGAGCCTAATAACAGTGCATTGTTGAAAACTAGCTTTTTTCTGAAAAACCAAGAAAGACAATGCTTGTGCTTTTTGATGGCTATTTCAAAGCGTAAAAGTCAAGGTTTAATAAGTGAAAATATATTTGATTCGCGTAACCTAATTGATTTCTTTGGGATGTGATGAAGGGTGTATGATGTGGTGATTCTTGGTTCTGGTCCGGCTGGTTTGACAGCGTCTATTTACACGAGCAGGGCTGGGTTGAAGACTCTTGTTGTCGCCGGAACATTGTGGGGCGGTCAGCTTATGCTTACACAAGAAGTAGAGAATTTTCCGGGATTCGAAAACGGAATCCTTGGACCCAAACTTATGGAGGAGATGCGGAAGCAGGCTGAACGCTTCGGCGCAGAACTGATCTTCGAAACCGCCACCTCTGCAGACTTCAAATCCAAACCCTTCAAGGTGACTGCGGGAAACACGGTTTACGAAGCCAAGACAGTCATAATAGCCACTGGCGCTTCAGCCAAGTGGTTGGGTTTGGAGAGCGAAACAAGGCTGAGGGGCAGAGGCGTTTCGGTTTGTGCCACGTGCGATGCGCCCTTTTTCAGGAACAGAAAAGTTGTGGTTGTGGGGGGAAGTGACACAGCCATGGAGGAGGCTTTTGTTCTCTCCAAAGTTGTGAGTGAAGTCAAAGTTATCCACAGACGGGACAAGCTGCGGGCTTGCAAGTTCCTTCAAGAAAAGGCCTTCGAGAACCCGAAGATAACGTTTGTCTGGAACAGCACAGTTCAAGAGATTCTGGGCAAGGAGCGAGTGGAAGGGGTTAAGCTTAGAAACGTTGTTTCCGGCGAAGAATCAGTTCTGTCGTGCGACGCTGTTTTCATAGCCATCGGTCACAAACCCAACACGGACATCTTCAAAGACCAAATAGAACTGGACCAAACAGGTTACATAGCAGCCAGAGAAGAAACACGAACCAACATAGACGGAGTCTTCGTCGCAGGCGATGTTGCAGATCACCGTTACCGCCAAGCTATCGCAGCCGCTGGGTCTGGATGCAAAGCTGCTCTGGACGCAGAAAAATATCTGATAGGAACCTGAGAAAAGGTTCTGAGACTCTGCCTCAGCGGATTCAAAAACTGAACAACCCGAAGGTCACATTTAACAAAGCTTTTACACGGGATAAACCCATAAACTGAATCTGATACTTTCTCCACAGACTACGGTAGCGGAGAAAAGGGGAAGAGTCAGCCATGAGCATAAAATCTTATTCGAAAAAGTTGGGAATCGTCGGCAAACCTAACACCGGCAAATCCACATTTTTCTCGGCTGCAACTCTAATTCCAGTGGATATAGGAAACTACCCATTCACCACCATCAAACCCAATCGAGGCATAGGATACCTGCGGACCCCCTGCGTCCACACCGAGTTCAACGTTAAAGACAACCCAAAAAATTCCCTGTGCCTAGATGGAATCAGATTGGTTCCAGTTGAGTTGATCGATGTAGCCGGACTGGTTCCCGGCGCTTGGAAGGGACGGGGGCTAGGAAACCAGTTTTTGGATGAAATCAGAAGAGCAGACGCCCTTCTTCATGTAGTCGACATTGCAGGGGCAACGGATTCTGAAGGAAGAATTTGCAAGCCCGGACAACATGATCCCTTAGAGGATGTTAAGTTTCTTGAGACTGAAATAACCATGTGGATGAACCAGATACTGAAAAAAGACTGGCCTAAAATGGCTAGAACAGCCGAGTCTGGCAAAGAAGATCTAATCTCGCTTCTTGAAGCTCGCTTGAGCGGACTAGCTATCAAACGATTCCACATAGTTGAAAGCCTAAGAAAAACCAATCTTAACATGGACAAACCAACCCTCTGGAGCGACGAGGATGTCATAAAATTTTTGGATATTCTTAGAAGCGTTTCCAAACCCACGCTGATTGCAGCCAACAAGATCGATCTTCCAACAGCAGAAGAAAATGTTGAGCGCCTAAAAAAACGCGGATACACGGTTGTACCTTGTAGTGCAGAAGCAGAACTTGCCCTCAGAAGAGCCGGAGAAAAAGGTTTAATTGACTACAAGCCTGGAGACTGCCGGTTAACTGTAAAACATCCTGAAAAACTCACGGAAGCTCAAGACAGAGCGCTGAAGATTATTCAGGAACAGATTTTGTTTAAATTCGGGTCTACCGGCGTCCAAGAAACCATCAACACTGCCTTCTTTAAGCTCTTGCAGATGGTTGCTGTTTACCCCGTGGAAGACAGCGAACATCTCAGCGACCACAAGGGTCGAGTGCTCCCCGACGTATACCTCGTACCCTATGGAACTACTGTGCGTCAACTTGCCTACATTATCCACACAGAACTGGGTGAAAGTTTCATCCACGCAATCGACATTCGTGGAAAAAACAGAATCGGGGAAGACTATGTGCTGAAGAACAGGGACGTAGTTTCGATAGTCAGCGCCAAGAAAAGAGGATAAAAATTTTACTTGCCAAAACGGCGCTTTCGTCTCTGGTACGTTCTAACCGCACGCAAAAGGTCTATGCGTCTGAAGTCTGGCCAGTTTACGTCCACAAAGCAGAGTTCACTGTAAGCGGACTGCCACGAGAGGAAACCGCTGAGTCTCTCTTCTCCTGAGGTTCGGATGATAAGGTCAGCGTCTTGCCTTGGCATATGAGCTGTGTACAGGTATTTTTCAAAAAGCTTCTCGGTTATCTTCTCGGGTTTCAGTTCTCCGTTTTTCACTTTATTAGCTATCTTCTTTGTTGCGTCAACGATTTCTGCCCTTCCACCGTAAGCCAGAGCCACATTCAAGAATCGGTCATTATACATTTTTGTTGCTTCTTCTACGCGCTGAATCACTTCTTGAGTCGATTTAGGTAAGAGGTCTAGACGGCCTATGGCTTTAACTCGGATTTTGTTTTCGTGAATTCTCTTATTCTCAAGGGTCAAACGCAGTTTTTCCTCAATCAACTTCATAATCTCCTCCACTTCTTTCTGTGGACGGCGAAAGTTTTCGGTTGAAAAAGCGTATAGGCTAATGAATTTTACATCCAGTTCTAGGCACCAATCCATCAGTTCATCAATCTTGTTGGCGCCATGGCGATGACCGATCCAAGGGATCAGAGCTTTATGGAAAGCCCATCTGCGGTTTCCGTCGAGGATGATTGCCACATGTTCCGGTTTTTTTTCATCTCTAACTTGGAACCACAGCCACTTCTCGTATAATTTGTAGATGCCCAACAGAGAGAGCAAACCTTCAAGCATAGTTTTTACCACAGAGAGTTAAATAATTCTGTTATTACAATTCTGCCAATTTGTTTAGTTTTTCCAATTTCATTATATGGATTCTGGAAGTATATAGACAGGATTTTTAGATAATAAACTTTCAATTTTCTGCAAGTCTTTGTATGTGCACAGAATATAAACAAGCATATATACGTTTTAAGGCATCCAACTGATCTGCCCGTCAGCTTTCCTCAAAGTCCACCATTGCCTCTTCTGTCTCTTTAAAGTAGCTACTGTATCTTCTGCGTAACAATAGCACTGTTAAGAACGTGGACACTATCACGGGTATGCCCCCAACGATGGCGTAAACCAATGTGGTGCGAGTGAACTCCGGGTCGATGAGAATCTGTGACGCCTGAACAAACATAACCGAAGACCAGGCGACGCCAACTACTATGACAATGGTACGCCACAACCGGAAGTCCCGCTCAAAGAACCAGCGAACCGCTCTGCCTGAAAGTATAACGCATATACCGATAGCTATGAGATATGTTGATCCATAAAGAAACTCTCCGATAAGTCTCGGAACCTGTGCAAAGGGGTCAGCCCCTGTTTCAGCCAGTGTGGCAACCACATTTGCCACTGCAGTTCCTCCCAGATAGCCGCCAACAAGAATCAGCAAGATTCCTGCAATCGCTGAAAAGCCTGCTATCTGCACAGTGAAGGTGGGTGGGGAGTATTCTTTCATCCATTTGTAAAAGTTACGCGCTGTTTTGTCAATTCTGAATCCTCTTATAAACAGGAATCCGCCTACGACTATGGCGAGGGCTTGTCCAGCGTACGATAACAAGTTGTAGAACCATAGGACACCTAAAACGATGAGGAGAATTCCTGGGAGACCTAGGAGCATTCGGGAATAGCGGGGGTTCTCTACAAGAACTTTCATGTATCGAGAAAAGAGGGCGGCTGATTCTTCGATGGATTTGCTGTGCTGTATCACGATTCTTCGAACAGAAGTAACCGGCACTCTTGATTCAATCAGTGGCAACACCATCTCGTCTGTGTAACCGTCGGTAACGAGGATAACATCTGTGGCCGGAAACTCGTTTAGAACTTCGGTTAGTTCAGCTACGAGTTGCCTGTCAGCCTCCACTCCTTCCAAATCGGAGCCTGCTATGGTTGCAACCTCATGCTCTTCTTTTCCCTTGGCGCTCTTCTTCAGGTTGTCGTAGATTCGGACAGCTTCGAACATGGCATTGGCGTCAGCTTCCTCAGGGTCTCGGAGGGCTAGACTCGCAGCAGCATTCACGTTCTCTTTTCTTCCAAGGACAGGCGTGTTTATTCCCGCTTTCATGCCGAGATCGTCGTCCCTGTCGACGCATAGAACGAGAATGCGCTCCGCCTTGGCTACTGTCGGCATATTTGCTCTCCTATATTATTCTTTTATTTGGAGGCACACTTTAATCTTGTCTTTATTTTTTCTATTCAAGATTCCGTGAAAAAGCTTTGTCTATGAATGAATCGAAATTATAGCATCCCTTTCTCAGCCAGAATCTGAAATTCTTCCCACATTAACTTCTCACCGCGTTTTAACTTCGCTAATGCCCTCTTCTCCAGCTCTTTCTGGAGTTCACTCTGGCGTTCAGCCTGTTTTTTATCCGCGGTTTCCTTCAAGTCTTGTTCGATGGTTCTGATTTTTTCTACAAGTTCGACGCATTTTTGGTGTAGTTTCTGGGCTTGCTGTTTGGTTTCCACATATTTTTGATGGGCATTATCAGCTTCAACTTGGAGTTTGCGGGTTTTGTCTAAGGCTTCAAGCATCTGTTCATGGAATTTTTGGCTCTGTTCAGCCAGTTCAGAAAGTTTTTCGTGAAGTGTTTTTGCTTCAACTCCAAAGCTTTTCTCTTTGCTTCGTAGCTCGAAGAGTTCTTCCTTCACCTTTTTTATTTGCTTTTGAACTGAGAGTTGGGCTTCAAGCTGCCTCACCTGATTAACTAGGTTCTCTTCTTCCTTTAACGGAAGCGAGGTTGTTTGAATCTTCCAGTCAATCTCCTCAATCTCCCTCTCTACCTGCCGCAGGTTTCCTTCTGGTCTCTTTTTATTCAACCCCCTGATTTTCTCTTTTAACTCCGAAATCTTGTCAAGTTTCTCTTTGCGTCTAATCTTCACCTGATCGCGCAGGTTTTTCAGTTCTTGAACCTTCTCGTTTAAGGCGTCTCTTTTTTCTTTAATGCTGGCAGCTTCTTTTCGCAGATTTCTGATTTTTTCGTGGAGGGCGTTTCTCTTTTCAGCCCACTTTTTTGCTTCTAAGTTCAGCTTGTTTCGTTCTTCCTTAAGCGGAGTTAATTCTTGGTTCAGTTTTTCTATTTTGTGTTTGGTGGAGTCAGATATTTTCTTTCACTTCCTATGCTGTCTTAGCTTCTGCAATGATTTTCTGAATTAAATTTGCGTCTTTTGATGAGACGGGAAAAGATTTCGTGATTGTAATGGTTAAGGGTTTTGTTCCAGTATGATTCTTGCATCGACCGTTTTTGCTCCTTTTTCGTAAACCATTACCGGATTTAGGTCGAGTTCTTTAATTTCTTGGTGGTCCATCACTAACCTTGATGTGTTTAGCAGGATTTTTGCTATCGAGTCTACGTCAGCGGGTGGTTGACCGCGGTAGCCTCGGAGGATGGGGTATGCTTTTACTTCTGTGATCATCTCTTGAGCGTCCTCTTCAGTTATTGGGGCAATCCTGAATGCCACATCTTTCATCACTTCCACAAAGGTTCCGCCGAAGCCGAACATCAAAGTTGGTCCAAACTGTGAGTCTTTGATTGCCCCTACTATAACTTCTGTTGAGCAAGGAGCCATCTCCTGAACGAGGATGCCGTTAATTTTTGCGTCGGGTTTCAGCTTCTTTACGTTCTCCACGATTTTGTTGTAGGCTTTTATAGCGTCCTCTTGACTGTTGATGTTAAGGATTACTCCGCCTACGTCAAATTTGTGGAGTACGTCGGGAGAAATTATCTTGAGAACTGTGGGGTACCCGATTTCCTCGGAGAACTTTGCTGCCTCCTCAGCAGTATTTGCTACCTTAAATTTTGTAACTGGGATTCCATATTCGCTGCAAACAGTTTTTGCTTCAGGCTCAAGGAGGAAGTTTCGTCCCTCAGTTCTAGCATCCTCAAAGATTTTGTTAACTTTTCCCGACAACATCAACAACCTTTTTTCTTGGCTGCAGAGAGGTAGGTAAGTTTTTCCCCTTTCTAACTCTTTCGCATACCTTATCTTTAAACTCTAATTTTTTTGTTGCTTAGGTTTTCCAGAAAAAGCTAGTTTTGATTGTTTAACTACCGTAAAAAATGATATTTGGCATTAAATTGCGTTTTAGCAGGAATCCAATTTTTCTCCGAAGTTAATCACAGAAAAATTGCTTTGGCCTGCTCACTTGAAAAGCATGCATTTAACACAACACATTGAATATCATCTTTTAGCAGTTTAAAAATCATTGCAAGAGCATCTTTTTTCACAAATTTTGCATTTCCCACTTCATCCTCTAGCACAATATCCCCTTGCTCAGTTCCATGCCCAGAAAAATGAACAATATTCGGTCTCTCTTGATTTAGATACAATTGCAAATCATTTACACGTACTGCTAATTTTTTTGCAACAATAATCTGATCTTTCTTTTGAACGCGTAAAATGTTATGTTCAATACCTCGAATTTCCTTATCAAATCGAACTTGATGGTCACGCCCGGGATTTGCAGTCAGAAACAAAATTTTAACAGGTTCTAATACCTCTTTGTTTCTCGATTCTAATATAATTGGTTCTCCTCTTTTCAAATGGGCTGAGACTTTTTTCTCAACTTCCTCATACATACCCCTTATGAAATCTCGTCTATCTTTCCAATGAGGAAGACTAGCAGCCCAATATCCGTGAAATTCGTCTAACGACGAAAATCCATTTGGATTAGGAATCCCAAATAAATTAAAATAAGGTTTCAATTTTATGTATAATTCTTGATATTCGTTTTCTGTTGGTCTTCCTTCAAGTGGACCCGTTGAGGCTCGAACCATTAAACTCTGGATATTTCGAATTTTTCCTAGAAAATCAGTTAGCTCAGCCATCACTTTTTAAGTACCATCTTTGCTTTCAGTTCTTATTGTAGTTTAATTTTGGGGTATAGATTATTCGATTTCAATCTCCAGATGCGCGCGCAAACCTGATTTCAACAATAAACTATGTTGATAAGGGACAAAATAAGGGACAAATTGAGATGCGTGCTTAATATTTGTAGTGAACAAGATTATGAACGCTATCACATCAACAGTAACCATGTAAGAACTCTGTAACCTTTATCTAACTATCAGCACTGACGATCTTGAATGCATGCTTATGTCATCGCTGACACTGCCGAGTAAAAATCTCTTCACGCTGCTTAATCCTCTACTTCCGACAACGATTAGGTCAACGTTTCCTTTTTTTGCCATTTTAATAATTGTTTCTGCTGGGTTACCATACTTCATAAACTTAGCAAATGCCACTCCTCGAATCTTGGTTGATGCGTTTTCTAAGATGGATTCCCCAACAGTTCCAATACAATCTAAGACTTGTGGTCCTCCAATGCGAATGAGATTATCATCCTCAACATGTAGCAAAGCTAAGTTTACTCTATATTTCTTGGCTAGTTGAACCGCGTACTCAAGTGCCCTGTCTGCATGTTTTGAGCCATCGGCCGCAACAAGGATTTTCTCAAGTAATGTTTTTTTCTTGACAATAAAAACAGTACACTCAGCATGCCTAGCAACTTTCTCCGTAACACTTCCTAACGCGTAACGCTCAGATTGATGTTCAGCACGATTTCCTATAACAACTAAATCGTATCCTTCATCTTTAACTAACTCGATTATGCTTTCAGCAGGATCCTCGCAGGTAATTAGCCGAGAGTCTATTTCTATTCCATCCTCTCTGAACAGGTCCTCGGCTTTTCGAAGAATTTTTTTCCCCGACTTCAAATACGCTTCTTCAATTCTATGTAAAATTGCAGGTGGTAATCGATACTGGGCTTTCAATTCAGGATGCATGCATTCATGTGTGGTAACATGGACTGCAGTTACTTTCGATTTAAATTTAGATGCAATCAAAGAAGCTAACTTTTTAGCATGAAAACAAGAGCGCGAATCATCTACCGGAACAAGAATATTCCGAAAAAAATGTTGATCATTCATTATTTTCGCATAGACATTATATACTTGTAGGATATTTTAAGTTTGTCTGATTATCAACAAAAAACAGGTGCTTTTCACAAAACGTTTAGGCAATCTCAATAATACACTAGATTGTTTTTGTGAATATCCTTATGGATGATTTTTGATTTTAGGGGTCAACGACAGCAACAATCCCAGTTTATTTACGCTTTTCTTGAGGTTCCAGTAAAATTATTCAATATAAACGGCAAAACGATTATGTCATATTATATTCCAAATTATAGTCTAGCTTTTAAGTACAGACAACAAATATTTATGGTGTATCAGGGAAAACCTTTGAAAGGAATAGCCCTTCTAGCTGACAGGCATACTGTAACCTGCTTTAAGCTAGCGGGGTTAAGTAACATATTTTCGGTGGAAGACGCCAAAGAAGCAGAAAAACATCTTCTTTCGCTTCTGGAAAAAAACGATCTAAGGATTATACTTGTTTCTGAGCATCTAATGAACCAAATTCAAATCTTCGAGAAGATTACCGACAAAAGTCCTTTGATTATTCCGATACCTGACCTACAAGGTCCAACGGTGCTCAAAACCGATCTTATAGCGGAACTTATCAAACGCAAAACAGGAATTGAGGTGAAGTTTTGAGAAATAACAACCAAAAAATTGGAACCCAAAAGCAGGATAACACGTCAAAAGGGACAATCCATCGTATAGCAGGTCCATTCATTATCGCCAAAAACATGTCAGGATCCCGCATGTATGAGTTAGTAAGAGTTGGGGACGCTGGGATAATTGGAGAAATAATCCGTCTTGAAGGCAAAAACGCGGCAATACAGGCATATGAGGAGACAACAGGAATAAGAATAGGCGAAAAAGTGGAGGGCACCGGAAAACCCTTATCAGTTGAGCTGGGTCCGGGCTTGATTACGCAAGTATACGATGGAATTCAGCGTCCTCTACCCGTTATCCAAGATTTAATTGGGTCACGTATCGAGAGAGGCATTATTCCCCCAGCATTGGATCGAAAAAAGAGATGGCACTTCACTCCCACTTTAAAGAAGGACACTCGGATTGTGGGCGGTGACATAATTGGTACCGTGCAGGAAACGTCTTTGGTGGAGCACAGAATTCTTGTTCCACCCACAGTCAACGGGATTGTAAAGAAAGCGGTTTCTGAAGGAGAATATACAGTGAGTGAGCCGATCGCAGAAGTCGAAACTGAAAGAACCATAGAGAGCCTGTATCTGATGCACTCCTGGCCTATACGACAGGCTCGACCTTCAAAAGCGACGTTATCCAGCGAGATTCCATTGCTAACTGGGCAACGAATAATCGATGCATTCTTCCCATTATCTAAGGGCGGAACAGCAGTTATCTCAGGCGGGTTTGGGACAGGAAAAACTGTTTTATCCCAAAGCCTAGCACGGTGTGCTGACGCAGACATCCTAATTCTTGTCGGCTGTGGTGAGCGTGGTAACGAAATGGCTGATACCATAGAAAGGTTTCCTCAATTGGAAGATTTTCGTTCTGGTCAACCTCTTATAAACAAGACAATTCTCATAGCAAACACTTCGGATATGCCAATAGCAGGCAGAGAGGCAAGCGTCTACTCGGCTCTCACACTTGCTGAGTATTATAGAGATATGGGATATGACGTTGCAGTGATGGCTGACTCTACATCCAGATGGGCTGAGGCTCTTCGTGAAGTGTCTGGTCGATTGGAGGAGATGCCTGGAGAGGAAGGATACCCTGCTTATTTAGCTTCTAGATTGGCTGAATTTTATGCTAGAGCAGGTCGTGTCTTGACCATAGGAGAAGAAGAAAGATATGGGTCTGTTACAGTTGTCGGCGCAGTTTCCCCACCGGGCGGCGATTTTTCGGAGCCTATAACAGAAAAATCTATCAGATTAACCAGAGTATTTTGGGCGCTCGATTTTTCTTTGGCGCATCGTAGACACTTTCCAGCTATTAACTGGTTCATGAGTTATTCTGAGTACCTAGAACCTCTTCAACAGTGGTATGAAAGTGTGGGTTCTGACTGGGGAGCGCTACGTGAAAAAGCTATGACTTTGTTAAAGGAAGAAGAAAAACTCCGAGAAGTGGTTTCTCTAGTAGGAGCCGAAATATTAGGAGATAAACAGCGTACCGTCTTTGAAGCCGTAAAAATGTTGAAAGAATATTTTCTTCTTCAAAGTGCATTTCACCCAGTTGATTTATACTGTCCTATGAAAAAGACCTATCGAATGCTTGGCTTGATTCTGAAATTCTATGAAAAAGCACAGCAAGCGGTGAATTCTGGAGTACCTTTATTGCATATACTATCCCTCGGCGTTAAGGAAGAACTTGCAAGAATGAAAATCATTAGAGCCGAGGAGTTCGAGAAGATTAGCATAAAGATCAACGAAAAAATGGACAAAGAATTTGATCAGCTTGTCAAAGAAGCTGGGGGAGATACGTCTCCATGAAGACCTTAGAAAAAAGCAGCCGCACTTTTCGAACAATAAGTGAAATTTCAGGACCTCTGCTCTTTATAGAATCTGTAACTGGCGTCGGTTATGGGGAACTTGTAGAAGTGACCGCTCCAAGCGGCAAAGTTAGGACCGGACAGGTTATTGATGTTAGCGAGGAAGTTACAGTTGTTCAAGTCTTTGAAGGTACTTCTGACCTTGACACGAAAACGACAACGGTCCGGTTTACAGGGGAAAGTATCAAGCTGCCTGTCTCAATGGACCTGTTAGGGCGAGTTTTCACTGGAGGAGGTAAGCCTGCAGATGGCGGTCCAAACGTTGTTCCAGAGGATTACTGGGATGTGCATGGTTACCCGATAAATCCGTATTCAAGGATACATCCAACTGATTTTATTCAGACAGGAATTTCAGTAATCGACGGAATGAACCCGCTGGTTTTAGGGCAAAAGCTTCCTCTATTCTCAGGGTCTGGTCTGCCCCATAAGATAATTGCTTCTCAGATAGTTAAGCAGGCGAAAGTGAGAGGAAAAGAAGAGGATTTCAACATAGTTTTCGCAGCTATGGGCATAACTTCCGAAGAAGCAAGATTCTTCAAAGAAGACTTCATGAAAATGGGTGTGCTCGGCAGGGTAGTGATGTTCGTTAATTTAGCCGAAGACCCAGTTATAGAGAGAATTTTGAGTCCCAGATTGGCACTTACCACCGCCGAGTATTTAGCCTTTGAGAAAGACATGAATATTCTCTCGATTCTGATCGACATGACTAATTACTGCGAAGCTTTACGTGAAATCTCTGCTGCCCGTATGGAGATACCTGGCAGGCGCGGCTACCCCGGGTACATGTACACTGATTTATCAAGCCTGTATGAAAGAGCTGGAAGGATCAAAGGGAAGAAGGGATCCATAACATTAATACCCATTTTGACCATGCCCGACGATGATATAACGCATCCAATTCCAGATTTGACAGGCTACATTACTGAGGGACAGATAATCTTGGATAGAACAATGCACAAAACAGGTTTATACCCGCCCATTAATCCTCTGCCTTCGCTTTCTCGACTTATGGACAAGGGAATTGGCAGTGGCAAGACTAGGGAGGATCATAAACAGTTGTCTGACCAGCTGTACTATGCATATGCCGAGGGAAAGGTTATCCGAGAAACGGCTTTGGTTTCTGGAGAAGCAGCGTTGACTGATGTCGAAAAACTCTATTTACGTTTTGCCGATCGATTTGAGAGAGAATTCATAAGCCAAGGAACTGAAGAAAACAGAGATATAGAAAAGACCCTTGATATTGGCTGGGAACTATTGTCGGAACTTCCCGAATCTGAATTTTCGAGGATTGATCCAGCTATAATCGAGAAGTATCATCCTAAACATAGAATTAAGGATGTGAACAGCTAGTTATGTCAGTTGAGCTTGCCGGTGTACACCCGACACGGTTAGAACTCTTAAGGCTGAAGCATCGGAAGTCAATGGCTGAGGGAATCGTTGACATCCTAAAAAAAGAAGTAGACGCGTTGACCCTCACCCTTTTCGAACTTGTAAAAAAGCGTTCTCCCTTACGTGATAAAATGTATGCTACGCTAAGAGAAGCCTACAATCTTTTTGTCGAAGCCGAGATGATCTCTGGTTCGAAAAGAATTGAAGAAGCTTCACTAGTTGCTCAACCGATTGACTGCAAGATTTCCGAAGAAAAAAAGAAGGGAGTTCTAGGACTACTGTTTCCAGTTTTTCAACTTGTTGAAGAAACTCAAATTTTTGGACCGCGCTTCAATCCCTTAGATACTCCCGCTAATTTAGATGAATCATCTTCAAAAATCAAGGATGCACTCTCTGACATAGTTAAACTTGCGGAAATAGAAGAATCTGTGAAAATACTCCTCGAAGTTATTGCCATAAAGAAGCGACAAATGAATAGGCTTCAGTTTAAGATTTTGCCCGAACTCGATGCTACAATTCGGTATATCGAATTGATTCTTGAAGAGACTGAACGGCAAGATGCCATTAGAGTAAGAGTTCTGCAAAGAAAACGAAAAGAACTAGCGTTGAAACATGCTTGAATATGGCGAAAAAAAGATGGTGGTCTTTTGATGTGCGCGTGGAAGTATAAACGGGTAATGCCTAAGATTACAGTTGACAAACTCAAGCTCATGGAGCCAAAGAGAATAACTGACTTGGTTGGCATGAGTCTCCCTCATATTTCTTCGGTGCTAGAGAAGACGCCGTATAGCGCAGAAATCTCTGAAGCTAGCGCAAAGGTGGCTGGTTCCATTTCTTTGGAGGATGCTCTTCTACAGAATTTTATAAAGACCTGTGAGGAGATCAGGGATTTGTCTCCTAACGATGTTCGTTTACTGCTTTCTGCTTTATTGATGAAGTTTGAAGTGAATTGCGTGAAAGTTTTGCTCAGGGCTAAAGAAGCTGAACTTTCTGTGGAAGAAGCCATGAAGTATATCATGCCCGCAGGAAGACTGAGCGAGGCTAGATGTAGACAAACTTTGGAGAATTCTGAAAGTATTACTGATGTTATTGATTCTCTTTCAGACTTGGAATATGGGTCAGTGCTGGAAAAAGCATTCGAAGTTTACCTGGAAGAGAAAAAGTTCTATCTTCTTGAAGTTGCCCTTGACAGACATGTTTACTCTAAGATTTGGAGGGCTATCGGAAAGCTCAGGGGTTTGGACAAGAAGATTGCGAGGACAGTTATTGGGTTAGAGATAGACTCTGTAAACGTCAAAACCATTCTTCGATGCAAGGCAATGGGAATCAGCGAGAATCAGATAAGGCGATACCTTATTCCAGTGTCAGAAGTGTTCGGTGAAAAAGAGTTAGAAGAAGCCATGAGGGGTTCGGATATGCAGTCAACCATTAATTCTTTATCTGAATCGGCTAAACGTGCCCTGGCAAGAGATCATCAGTATATCTTTACAGAAATTCAAGAGTTACACGTAACCTCTCTGACAACACTTGAGACAATTCTGGATAGGGGACTGGTAGAAACCAATCTAAGAATAATAAAGAGGTACACGCCTTTCTTCAATATTGGATTGCTATTAGCCTTCTTAAACATGAAATGGTTTGAAGTAAAAAATCTAAGAGCTATTATACGAGGATCTGAAGCCGGAATCGCTCCAGATAGAGTAAAGAAGCTGCTGATACTTCAAAGATAATTGACGTTGAAATGAAAAAACGCTATCGAATTTTATTGCGGTTTTCTTGAAGCCATTCCTTAAGTGCCAAACCTTTCTCTGCAACATCCAACTCCCTTAGGTTAAAGAGAGAGGGAGGAATATTTTTGTGCATAGACCTTCTGAGCTTTTTCTGGAAATTTCTGATCGGTCGAACTAAACTTTTCCGGCATTTCCTGACGAACAGTGAATAACGCATTTTTGAAGTGTTGCGTTTAAATTTTCTGTGGAAAATGGCTTCCTGTTTACTCTCACCGTGTAAGCGTTTAAGTAAGTTATTTTTTCTCAACGTCGACTTAGTTACGCTTATTTCTCTTTTTATCTTGAATTTTGACCCTTTATATTTCTCGGATTTCAATATGTTGGTCAGTCTTTCTATTTTCCTTTTTAATCTGATCGACTCTGCTATATGGGGATAAAGTTCAGAAAAACTTTGATAATCAGAAGTTTTAACTACTGACTGCTCAAGCTCCATTTTCATGATTCTTTCATAATGCTTGTAATGCTTCATCTGATCTTTCACAGGATTACTTCCAATTGCCAGACAGTTACTATATCTGACCGATAACCATGAACGATATCAACAGACCATAAATTGCGAGAGCTTCGGATAAAACCACCCCTATTACGTTGGAAGAAAACGTTTCAGGTCTTTCAGCTGTAGCAGCTATCAATGAAGACCCGCTGTAACTGATACCAGCGCCAGCGGAAACTGTTGCCACAGAAATTATTATCCCTGAAATGAGAGCCTTATTTGCAGATTCCATGGTCGTGATATCGGGTAACTTTCCCAAGAGCATGAAAGCAATCAGCAACCCATAGATTGCCAGTGCTTCACCCAAAACCACTGTTATGATCAGCCTACTGAGCAGCTCTGGTTTTTCTGTTCCTATTCCAGCTAGTGCAGTTCCACAGATTATGATTGTAACAGCAGCTGATAGAATAGGGATCCCAATCGAGATTGCCAAGCCGATGAGGCTTACGAGACTAGGGTCCATAACAATCCCCCTCTCTTTCTACTAAGTAGATTCGAATGGCTTAAAAGGAATTCCCTCACCGGAGTGGAATGTTGAAAACCATTCAACCCAGTGAAGACGAAGAGTATGCACAAAAACTACGAGACCCTCAATAATTAACACTAGAATAGTTCCTATAGCAATTAGAGGAATGCTCTGCAACGGAAAAACGCCATGCTCCACCCCACCCAACACCAAGAACAAGTAGTTCATTGCGCTGTGTATAAGACCTAATGCCATTAATCGGCTGTAGGACATAGTATGGCTTAAAGTTTCAGCAAACACTTCTACGGTAAACCCTACGCCTACCATAAAACCTTCGGCGACCGCTACGAAAACAAAAATAAGCATCAGCGGCAATATTATGAGACCTCCCAGCATCAGGCTGCCTTCCGCGAACCACAAAGAAATGTTCGATATTCCTCCCCAGTATGCCCACATGAACAAACTGCCAAAAATTAGCCATATCCAACAAATTGGTATTGGGGCAAGCTTGTAGTGTTTGTGTCTAAGCTCATTTAGAAACCTCAAAATTAGCCCTATAGTTATGTGAATTGCACCTACGAGTATCGCAAATTTCAACATTTTCATAGGTTCTTGCGTAGGTTCGAATCCTCCTATTTGAAAAGGCCCAATTTGAGCTAAAGTTATTGGGTGAAGGACACCAGATGGACCAAAAAACTCGCCAAATATAAATCCAAAGAAAATAGCTGAAAAACCTATGTAGATCAGCATTTCGCCGCTAATTAATAGGTATTGAATTATGTCTCCCCCTTTCGCTAATTTTCCCTTTCTTCGAAGCAAAGTGAATATGACTCCAGCTATTACGAAAATAGCACCTTGTCCAACATCTGCAAACATTATTCCAAAAAGTATTGGAAACGTTATTGCGAAAATTCTAAGAGGATCGATGTCCCCGCTGGATGGACGCCCATACGCACATTCTAGCTTCCCAAAAGCTTGCAGATAGCTCGGGCATTCCTTAATCAATATTGGTACATTTTCATCAAGATCAGGAAACTCGTCTGAAATTATAAAATTTCCATCGGACGCATTCTTTATACGTTCCACCGCTTCTTTTTCGAGACTCTCTGGCACCCACGCCTCGAAAAAAACAGTTTTGGAACTTCTAACGAACTTTCCCTTTTCTTCTGCTATTCGCTTCTCTTCTTTTGCTATGGTCCATAAAGTTAAGAGGTCTTCGCGAATCTCTTCGAAATTGATTCCTGTCTTGATTGTGCCGATTATTGATTCAACGGTTTTTTTCAGAGTTACAAGTCTTTTCCCGAAATACCTCTCGCTGTCTATGACAAATTTTGAAAGCTCGGCGAACTTTTTACCAATTTCATCTAAGTCATCAAAGTGTTTAGCTAGTATTCTTTCAACCAACACAGGGTGATTTGACAAACCAGTAGTCTCGATAGTTTTGTCAATCTCAATCAATTCGAATTCGATATGCTCTAGCTCCATTTCTTCAGACTGTGCAAGTTTATTCTCTTTATCAAATTGTTCTGGCTTAATTCCAAGGTCATCAATGATTTGGTCAATTCTTGAAGCCAACGCATAGATTTTAGCCTCTTCGATGGGTAATTCTGCTAGTTTCTGTTCAACCGCTGCTAGAACTTTTTGCGTTGGCTCCTTCGTGATAGGTATCTCTGGGGTAGGAAAATCTTCAGGCTTTATGTGGAGGGTTTCAAATGCAGCCTCGATTTTCGAAAGAAGGCCTGAATATTTTGCTATAGTTTCATTGGACCCTTTATGGGGAACTAAAACTTCTTCCCAGTCTTCAGGTTTTTCTCGCATATCAATGAACTGGACTATGCCTGCATGCCCAAGGGATCTGACAACAGCGTCAATATAATCTTCATAAACCAGCACCTTGAGCTTTTGCATCTCTACCATATCATCATCTTCGTGTGGAAGGTCCTTTTTGATGATGCACTTCAATATGTACGACGTTACTAACAGATAATCTTTTATATCTCTAAACAAGAGAAAAGCTCTTAAAGTTTTTCATTCAAAACTAATTCAGTTTTGGTGTGAACCTTGCTTGAATCCTTTAAAGCAGTTTTGGAGAAGGAGCGGGAAGCTGAAAAAATTATACTAGAAGCAAAAGAACAAGCAGAGAAAATAAAAAAGAACGCTCAAGAAAAGGCTGAGGCAGTTTACAGGGAGACTTACCAAGAAACTATTGCTGAAGCGAGGCGTAAATCAATTGAAATCAAGGAACAGGCGAAAAAGGATGCTGAGTCTGAGGCACAGATTTTCATCAAACGTGCAGAGAAACTGAAAAAGAAAATTCTAGTGAGTGCTGAGCAGAAATTCAGTGAAGCAGTGAATTCCATTCTACACGAAATATTATCATAATCTGGTGAAAATATGGAATCCTTAGGACATAGAATTATCGATCGAATACTAAAAGATGCAAGAGAGGAAGCAGAAACTATTGTAAAAGATGCCCAAAAGTCTGCTGAAACGATTATAGAAAAACAAAGACAATCAGCTCGTCACAGCGCAGAAAAAGAGGCACACTCCCTATTGAAAAGAGCCGAAAATGATGCAGATATTATTAGAGGAAAGGTTGCCACAGACATCAAGAGACGAGCTGGCTGGATAGTCTTATCAGAAAAAAACCGTTTGATTACAAACGTTCTAAATGAAGTGAAAAAGAGGCTAGTGAACCTGAAAAAATCTGAGGGGTATGTTCCGGTCCTTGAGAAGTTGATAGTTGACGCTGGCGCAGTTTTAGGTGGTGGGATGTTAGAGGTTGTGTTAAACGAAAATGATTCAACTTTGGTTAAGCTCAATAAGCTGGAAAAAAAAATTTCTGATAGAAGTAGTGTGGACACACAACTTAAATTCTCTGAACAAAAAACCAAGGCTGTTGGTGTCATAGTCAAAACAATTGATGACCGAATCTTTGTGGATAACACATTTGAAGCCATACTTAGCCGACGCGAGAGAGAACTAAGGTTAAAAATAACGCGAATTTTGTTTAGCAATGTGGGCTAAGTGGCAATCCACTTATTTTACAGGAGACTTAGGTTACCCTACATAGCACCTCAGAACCACCGTTTTGACCGTTAATCAGAAAAATGTGCAAAATTGCTTTAACAATAATAACGGACAAATGACATTGCGCGCGATAAATCAGCTTACTGAGATCAAGCCAGAAAATGCTATTTGGATGAAATCATCATGTGAGCCTTTCTGTGAAGAAATGGACCTTGATGAAGGACGAAAGAAAAATTGGTTGGAGCATTTCGGTATCAAAGAATACTTTGCTCACGCATCAGGTCATGCCTCAGGAGATGAACTAAAAGAGATGATATGCGTTCTTGATTTGAATCCTGAGGTTGGAATGGTTTTAGGGGATCGGTTTAGCAAGACGTATGAAAAGGAGTCTGACCGGAATCAGTTTTACGTCGGAAATCGGATTTTAGGTTTTGCTCAAAGGATGATTAATGGCGTAAAATTGAATGATCCTTACACGGGGCTTAGACTTATTAGATTTGAATTATTGAAGGGCTGGAAACCAAGATCTTCTGGGTTTGATATTGAAGCGGAGTTAAATCACCGTATTGATCGATTGGGTTACAAGATTGTGGAATTACCAATCAAATACCGAAAGAGATTGGGAAAAAAGAAACTGAGTTTCAGGCACGGTCTAAAAATACTTAGAAGAATAGTCATTTCAAGACTAACCACACAAAAGCACACATAGAAAAACTACCTTTTCTTCTTTTATTGAACAGCCAACAGTTCTTTTTGTTGCTAGTCTTTTCAGAAAAAAGCTAGTTTTCAATAATGAAGTATTATTAGGAGTCTAATATGCGGGTTTGTTTGTGTCAGTCTTGGCTTTCTTGCCAGACTTTCCAGAAGGGTGTTGTGGTCGGGAGGGCGGGATTTGAACCTGCGACAGTCCGGTGTCTGTACGCTTGATAGGCTAAATGATGCCCACCATACTGGTAGACGTCTACAGCGTCTCCGTCAGCCCAGACAATTGTTAGGCTGGCTCGGAAGCTCTACCAAGCTGAGCTACCTCCCGACAGACCATATCAACGAAAAATCACCATTTATGCGTTTCGTTAAGTCCCAATATGCTAATGTTGTAAAGAGCATTCAAAAGTAAAATACTTGAACTGTCAAGGTTATAGTAGCATTTGCTATGTTCAATAAAGTGGTTTAGGTGAACAGAAATGGAACGTGAAAAAATTCATGAAATTTTGTCAGAATATGACCCCCAAGAAGTTAAGATTGGAGTGCTTGGGTCTCACTCTGCCTTGGAGATGGGTCATGGCGCCAAGCAGGAAGGATTTGAGGTAGTTGTTGTTTGTCAGAAGGGAAGAGAAAAAACCTACATGAAACATTACAGAAACCTCTTCGATCATGTGTTGCTGCTGGACAAATTCGTTGACATAATCAAAGAAGAGAACCAAGCCAAGCTGCGGGAATTGAACACTATTTTTGTGCCAAACAGGTCCTTCTCAGTTTACACCGGCTATGATAACATCGAACAGAAGTTCATGGTTCCGCTCTTAGGAAACAGATTCATGCTTAGAAGTGAAGAAAGAAACGTGCCCAGAAACCAGTATGACTTGATTAGGCAAGCTGGCTTGAATTTGCCAAAAATTTTTGGTTCACCAGAAGAAATAGACCGGTTGGCAATAGTGAAGGTTCCTGAGAAAACAAGGAGCATAGAACGTGCCTTCTTTTACGCTTCGTCTCCAGAGGAATTCAAGAAAAGGGCAGAAACGCGAATAAGCAAGGGCATAATCGACCGGAAAGACTTGGAAGAATCGATCATCGAAGAGTACATAGTAGGAGCCAAATTCAACGCTAACTACTTCTGGTCTCCCATAACCGATGAAATAGACCTTTTAGGCTTCGACAGAAGAATACAAACAAGCCTGGACGGCGTCCTAGATTTACCCGCCGACGAACAGTTAGAAGCAAAGATATCAACACAAAACGTGGAAATAGGGCACATGGGCGCCACCATGCGAGAATCCCAACTAGAAAAGATATTTGACGCTGGAGAAAAATTTGTTGAAACATGCAAAAAGGAGTACCCGCCGGGAATAATAGGGTTGTTTGCGCTGCAAGGAGCCATGAACAAGAATTTGGAGTTCTACATTTTTGATGTAAGCCCAAGAATACCCGGTTGCCCCTGCGTGGAGCCTACGTCCCCATACATGAAGTATAAGTATGGCATGGAAGTTGGTCCGGGGAGAAGAGTTGCCATGGAAATCAGGAAAGCGGTTGCTGAAAATAAGCTTGGGATGATAGTCACGTGATATCAAAAACGGAAATAAACACTATTCTGGGAGAGTATGACCGCGGGAAAATCACAGTAGGCACCCTCGGCTCCCACTCTGCACTAAACATATTCAAGGGAGCAAAAGAGGAGGGCTTCGATACAGTTTGTGTCTGCAAGAAGGAAAGCGAAATCGTTTACAAGCGGTTCCCTCTGGCAGACCAAGTTATTCTGGTTGAAGACTTCGGTGAACTTTTGGATGAGGATGTCCAGCAGAAACTGAAGCAGGCGAATACGATTTTGGTTCCGCATGGGTCCTTCAACGCCTACGTTGGAACAGCGCAGATGATCGACAGATTACATGTGCCCTTGTTTGGCAACAGAGAGCTTCTGCACTGGGAAACGGACAGAGAAAAGCAGAGAGAATGGCTGCAGAGAGCAGGTTTAAGGTTGCCCAGAATCTTTGATGATCCAGAGGATATTGAGGGGCTGGTTATTGCAAAGTTTCCCGGGGCGATGGGTGGGAAAGGATATTTTCTCGTAGAATCTCCGGGAGTCTTTCATAAGAAAGCAGAAGACATGGTAAAACGGGGACATCTGAGCAAACAAGATTTGGAGAACATCCACTTCCAAGAGTACATCATTGGCGTGAACGTTTATCCCCTATACTTCTATTCCCCCCTCACAGGCGAAGTTGAGCTTCTGGGAATGGACAGACGCTACGAATCTACTGTCGACAGCATAGGAAAGATACCTGCAAGTGAACAACTGGAAATCGATGTGAATCCCACATACACTGTTGTCGGCAATTTTCCGATAGTTGCACGTGAGTCGCTTCTGCCAGAGCTTCTCAGGATGGGCGAAAACGTAGTTGAAGTATCCAAGAAGATTGCCCCTCCAGGCATCATAGGACCCTTTTGCCTAGAAACGGTTATCACGGATGACATGAAAATCTACACGTTCGAGATTTCTGCGCGAATAGTTGCAGGAAGCAACGTGGGCATCGGCACTTCCCCATACGCCTACCTGAAGTACGGTGAAGGGATGTATATGGGTAGAAGAATCGCCCGAGAAATAAAAAACGCAATAGAAAACAATGAACTAGAGAAAGTTGTTTATTAGCCTGTTTAGTGAGTTATCTCTGGTTTGTTCTTGTTTTGATTTCGTGCTCAAGTATGCCACGGTAGAGTATGAGGGGCGCAATCTGTTCGTTGGGTGCAGTATCCATAATCATTTTTTGTATTCTTTCGTCCAAACGCTTCTTGTAAGCCTGAAGTTCAGCTAAGCTCATGGCTTTCAGTTTGGTTTCGAAATATTTTATGGGGTCACTCATGCCAATCCACTTCTTGACTCATACAGTTTCTACATATTATGTCAAACAAATGTTATATACTTATGTGACCAAGAAAACAGTGTAAATATGTATTTGTATATACCGAAGAATTGGAATCAATAATTCTTTGGGGGAAGATATTGGATGGGAACTGCAGATTCTATAAAAAAAATAATTGATGTAAAGGAAGAAGATGACCCGAAGCTTTCAGAAGAATTAACCGAAATAAGCAAAAAACATGACGCAGTTTTGATGGCCTGTATTGCCCCTTATGTGGGACTAAAGATTTCTCCCACAAAAACAGTGATTGCTCAAATGGGTCTCTCTGAAGAATTTGCCGTAGAGACTGCAATTAATCAGATACAAACAAAAACTGATGTCCGAAAACTACTGCTTTTGGTTAACAGTCCTGGCGGGCTGGTTCAATCTTCATATAAGATAGCCCGAGCGTTAAGAAAAACATTCAAGGAAATCATTGTTTTTGTTCCGCACATCGCAGCAAGTGGAGGAACATTACTTGCCCTCACCGGAAACAAGATAGTGATGGGTATGATGAGCCAACTGTCACCGCTTGATCCGCAAGCAAAAAGTGGAGAGGGCGCTGTCTCGGCAAACTCTGTTGTAGATGCACATCAGTTTGTCACAAGGCTCTTTGATGATATTACCGTGGAAGATGCGCCTTACAGTTACAAGGCTCTTGCAGACAAATGTGATAGCGTTGACATTCGGGATGCTTTGGCTTCATTGAGTTTGATGGAAGAGTATATTCTTGAAATTCTGGAGGATTGC
>Ga0307435_1000268_pt1 | contig 23427 bp, 16 predicted proteins | sample SalMarWE160470MG_FD_202164 | JGI IMG/M metagenome (GOLD analysis project Ga0307435, IMG submission 202164) | Salt marsh sediment microbial communities from the Plum Island Ecosystem LTER, Massachusetts, United States - WE1604-70 | ecosystem: Environmental > Aquatic > Marine > Intertidal zone >... | reverse complement strand
CTTTTATAATTTCCAGTATTGAGCTTGAATACCGTGAAGCTCTTGTAAAGACGTTTCCTGAAAAGACAGAAGAGCTTACCGAAATAAGCAATATTATAGAATCTGAAAGTTTTTTATCTGAAGATTTACTGGAAGAGGTTATTGAAAATCTCGAATTTGATATTGATATTGATGAGTTAAAAGATACTATTTTTATTTATGCGGATAAGGGGGGAATTTTAAAACTGACTACGGTTTATAGTGATGCAGAAGAGACTTATGAAATAAACAAGACATTACTTGAAACTTATTTAAACAGGAGAACCAATGAAATCAATCAGGCTTACGACAGCCTTCTGAGTGAAATTGAAGTTGAAATCTCAAGTATTGAAGCAGAGATAGAAGATATATCCGATATTCAGGATAATCTGGCCGATAAAGAGATTGAATTAAAATATGAGACTTATTATGTTCTTGAGGAAGACAGGGACATACTTGTTGAAAATAAAGATTATTTCACGGAAAGGTTCACGGTGACTAGAGAGCCCGATATCTCATATGTATATGGATATTTTAATTATAAAAGAGATATAGCATTTAGTTTTTTACTGGCAATCGCTTTAGGTCTGATAGCGGCATTTGCAGCAAATTATTTTCAATCCTTAAGAAAATAGAATATTTTTTTAAATGAAATTACGTTCAAATCCTTTAAAAAATGAGAGTTTACTAACAAAGGTTATTTATTTTTTTATTGCCTTGCCGGGATTGTTCCTGCTGGTTAATGAGTATCCGGTTCTTGCTATAGCTTCAAATCTGGTTGTTCTTCTTTTGGGGCTGTTTTTTTTATTTTATAGAGGTTCTATCAATTCCGAGCATTATAAAGTGCTGGGTATCCTGTCAACCATCTATATTTATTTTACATTAAACTATTTTATTTCAGGACAGACTTTAAAAAATTTCTTTTCTTATGAATTTTTAAGATATGACGGAAGTTTTTACTTCAGTTATATTCTGTTCTTTGCTTTGGCTGTGCCTTACTTCAATTATAAAAAAGTGGCAAATATTTACTTTAAATTTATATTCTTTACTTTTTCTGTATTTTCTTTGATTGCTATATATATTTATTTGACTAAAAATTTTTTTATGTTCTTTAAGTTTCAGGGAACTGGTGATACTTTCACTGCCCTAAATTATGCCCATAATGCATCCGGTTCTGTATATGCTGTGGTAAGTATATTCCTGATAGTGTTTTTACTGAGGGAACACAAGAAGAGTTTAAAGATTCTATATGCAGTGATATTAGTTCTGTGCCTGGTAGGTTTGTTTCTTACCAAAAGCAGGAGCAGTTATGCTGGATTTGCCGTAGGTGCTCTGGCGGTTCTATGGTTTAATTTCAGATCGATTAAGAAGTTTATTATTTCAATACTCGCCATGATTGCAGTATCTGTACCATTAATCTTTTTATCAGATGCCTTTAAGAGGATTATGCAAATATTTGATTTTAAAGAAGCAAATATTTCCTGGAGATTTGTATTATGGGAAAGAGCCCTATATATGTTCAAGCAGAGCCCCATATTTGGAGTAGGCTTTGCCAGGTTCAATGATGTAGATTTCTCAAGCAGATTAAACGATTTTAGTTTCGAGAGGCTGCATGTTTTTGTAGGATATCCCAAAATAGTCTCTTTTTTTATGGACCCAAAATACGATTTTAGTAATGCACATGCCCATAATTCATATCTGCAGTATCTGGCTGAGACAGGGATAGTAGGACTGGGATTGCTTATTTTTTTCTGGATTTTTATATTTAAGAAAATTTTGAAGGGGTATAATACTATTAAGGATGACTTTTCAAAAAAGGTACTTTTATGCAGTATGGGCGGTATTATAGCGCTTTTTACACTGGCTCTTTTTGAAAACTATTTTTCAGCTGCTACGGTTATGATGTGTCTTTCAATGGTTACATCATTATCAATTGGTATTTACTGGCAGGAGAAGAACAAAATTTCTTTTAATTGAAATTTTTACTGAATAAATTTTAGAAGAGGAAAAATGATGAAAAAGATTTGTGTTATTGGATTGGGATACATCGGTCTTCCTACTGCATGCATTCTTGCAAACAGCGGATATGATGTTCTCGGTATTGATATTAATGATAAGGTAATTGAGAAATTAAAGAACGGTATTCCCCATATAGAGGAGCCCGAGCTTAAAGATATTTTTGAAAATGCTATAAAAAGCGGTAAATTAAAGGTCTCCAAAGTAATAGAAGAATCAGATGTTTTCATTATTTCGGTCCCCACTCCTTTGACTAAGGAAAATAAAGCTGAACTGAGTTATGTAAAGTCTGCTTCAACCGGTATTTCCAGACATATCAGGAAGGGGAATCTGGTAATTTTAGAGTCAACATCTCCTCCTGGTACAACTGAAGATCTGGTCGGCGGAATAATCCTTAAAAACAGCGGCCTAAAAGCTGGAAAAGATTACTTTCTTTCTTTTTGTCCGGAAAGGGTCCTGCCCGGGAAAATTATAGATGAACTGATAAACAACAACCGTATCATCGGAGGTATAAATAAAGAATCGGCTGTAAAAGCTGAAGAGATTTATAATAGTTTCGTAAATGGAGAGATCTATCTTACTGATTTAAAAACTGCAGAATTAGTAAAACTCGCAGAAAATACTTACAGGGATATTAACCTTGCATTCTCAAATGAATTATCATTGATCTGCAGTGAGTATAATATCGATGTCTGGGATGTAATAAAATTTGCCAATATGCACCCAAGAGTAAATATATTAAACCCCGGCCCCGGAGTCGGAGGCCACTGTATTCCTGTTGACCCCTGGTTCATACTGGAGAATATAAAAATGAAGGAAACCCTTATAGAAAGATGCAGGAAGATAAATAAAAAGATGCCTGTTATTATTGCCGGAAAGGTTATTGAATTGCTCAAAGACAGATCAGATCCCAAGGTAACTCTTTTTGGAGTCAGTTATAAGGAGAACATAGGAGATACAAGGGAGAGTCCTGCTGTGCCGATCATAGAGAAATTAAAGAGTCAAGGTATAGAAGTATCGATATACGACCCCCTGGCAGAGAATTTTAAATATAAATTATCGGGTCTGGAAGAATCTTTGAGAAATTCAGATATAATTATATTAATGGCTGGGCATGACCGTTATAGAGATATTGAACCGGGGTATATGGGGAAGCTTATGAGGACTAAAATGATTTTTGATACCAGAAATTTTTTTAATAGAGAAGAAATTCTAAGGCATGGTTTTAAATATTTCAGTATTTAAATGGAGACTGACATTTTTCAATAGGTATTATTTAAATGAATAGTATTGCTAAAAAGAGTAAAATAAATATCCTGCTCTGTATGGGCACAAGACCTGAAGGTATAAAGCTTGCCCCTGTTGTGAATTTGCTTAAAAAAAGGTCAAAAACCTTTGATTTTAAGATCTGTTCAACAGGCCAGCATAAAGAAATGCTTGATCAGGTCCTTGATTTTTTTGAGATCGACCCTGATTATGATTTAAATCTGATGACTGAAAATCAATCGCTGGGGCACCTTTCTTCCAGGATATTAAATAAAATGAGTAAAGTCCTGGATAAGGTCAGCCCTGATGTGCTTTTAATCCAGGGTGACACGACAACAGCATTTCTTACTGCCCTATCGGCATTCTACAGAAAAATAAGAGTTGGGCATGTTGAAGCGGGGCTCAGGACTTATGATAAGTTCAATCCATTTCCTGAGGAGATAAACCGCCAGTTAATAAGCAGGGTAACTGATTTTCATTTTGCTCCCACCAGGAAGGCATATGATAATTTAATAGGTGAGAACATTAGCAGACAAAATATTATTGTCACCGGTAACACTATTGTTGATGCGGTGCTGTGGGGTATTAAAAAGATTATGAAAAGTAAAAAAATTCCGGAGAATATAGAGTTGTTTGAAAGACTGGAAAGTAAGCGGAAAATAATCCTTGTCACAATGCACAGAAGAGAATCCTTTGGCAGGGATATTGAAAATGTCTGCAGCGCTTTAAAAACAGTTGCTTTAAGTTATGATAAGATCCAGATTGTGTATCCTGTTCATCTTAATCCAAATGTAAGAAAACCGGTGTTTGAATTATTGGGGAAAGTAGATAATATTAAATTAATCGATCCTCTTGGTTATGAATCGTTTTTATGGTTGATGAAAAAGGCATATTTTATTGTCACGGATTCCGGAGGTATTCAGGAGGAAGCGCCGACTTTGAAAAAACCTGTGCTTGTAATAAGGAAAAAAACAGAGAGAGCAGAATCACTTAAGATGGGTGTATCCAGACTGGTGGGTACAGATACCAAAAATATAGTAGATAATATATCCGAACTTTTAGATAATGAAGATAGTTACAGAAAGATGATTTCTGATAAAAATCCATATGGTGATGGTCATGCAGCGGAAAAAATACTGGAGTTTATTTATAAGGGATTAGGTAAGGTGATACTGTGAAACAAGTTTTTATTAAAAAGGGAGAAGCGGTACTTGAAGATATACCGGCGCCTACGATAAATGATAAGGAAATTCTTGTCAGAGTCTATTATTCCTGCATATCTGCTGGGACCGAGATCGCTGGCATAAAAAGCTCTGGAAAGTCGTTATACAGAAAAGCAATGGATAAACCTCAGTATCTTGCAAAGGTATTTGAAAATATAAGAAGGCATGGTCTGAAGGATACATTTGCCAGGGTCCAAAGTAAAATAGAAAGTAAAAATCCCATAGGTTATTCTGCTGCCGGAATCGTATTAGAAAAAGGAAGAAATATAAAAAATATAAAAGTGGGTGACAGGGTGGCCTGTGCAGGAGCCGGAATAGCGAATCATGCAGAATTCATAGCTGTACCTGAAAATCTTGCAGTAAAAATCCCGCAAAATTTGTCTATAAAGACTGCATCAACGGTAACCCTTGGAAGTATTGCAATGCAGGGTGTCAGGAGATGCGGTCCTGCTCTTGGAGAGAACATCGTAGTAATCGGGTTGGGTATCCTGGGACAGCTGACTTTGCAGATGTTAAAAACAGATGGGTGTCGTGTGATTGGGATCGACCTTGACAGAAGCCGGATAAAAAAAGCTCTGGAAACAGGTCTTGATATAGGCCTCAGCGGTAATAAACAAAGTATTGTTGAAGAAGTGATAAGAAACACCGGGGGTTTTGGGGCGGATGCGGTAATAATAACCGCAGCTTCCAAAAGCAGTGAGGTCATAAACCAGGCTATGGAAATGTGCCGAAGAAAAGGCAAAGTGATTGTTGTAGGAGATGTCAATTTAAATCTTAAAAGAGAAGAATTTTATAAAAAAGAACTGGATCTTTTAATATCTACCTCATATGGTCCCGGAAGGTATGATGAAAGGTATGAACAAAAGGGAGTTGATTATCCTTATGCATATGTCAGATGGACCGAAAATAGGAACATGCAGGAATATCTAAAATTATTATCGGAAGGTAAGATTAAAATAGAGACATTGATTGAAAGAGTATATAAAATTGATGAAGTTTCCAAAGCTTATGGAGTACTCAGATCAGACAGTAAAAGACCGTTAATAGTGCTCCTGGAATATAACAAAGAATCGAAGCCGGATTCAAAAGTAGTGATGAGTAAATTCAAAGTCAGACATGATAGGATCAATGTAGGAATAATTGGAGCTGGAAATTTTACCAAAGGCATGCATTTGCCCAATTTACAGAAGTTGAACCGGATTTATAAAATACTTGCGGTTTGCGATAAAATGGGGAACAATGCCGAAGATATTGCAAAACAGTATAATGTTTCTTATGCCACTACCGATTACAGAAAGATTTTGAAAGATAAAAATATAGACATGGTACTGGTTGCCACTAGACATAATCTACATGCCGGAATTGCTATTGACGCTGCCAGGGCAGGTAAGGCGGTATTTGTTGAAAAGCCAATGGCATTAAACGAAAAAGAATTGAGTAACCTGGAAAATGTCATAAAAAAAGAGAAAGTCTCATATGCAGTAGATTTTAACAGGAGGTTTTCTCCATGTGCATTGAGAGCGAAAGAAATAATAAGTGGCAGGATAAACCCATTATTGATCAACTATAGGATGAATGTTGAGTTCTTATCAAATGAGCACTGGTTTAACACAGAAGAGGGAGGCGGCCGTAATATTGGTGAAGCGTGTCATATTTATGACTTGTTTAATTTCTTTACCGGCAGCGAGGTGATTTCGGTAAGAGCATCAAGTATCAACCCTGCTAACGAACAGTATAATTCAAATGACAATTTTGCAGCAACTATAAAGTATAAGGATGGTTCGGTCTGTAATCTGATTTATACTTCGCTGGGGAGTGCTGTCTTCCCAAAGGAACAGATGGAGATTTATTTTGACGGCAAGATCATTCATCTGAATGATTATAAAGAGTTAAAGATCTTTGGTGCCAATGAGACCGGGATTAAAAGCAGTATGCAGGACAAGGGGCATTATAAAGGACTGGAAAGCTTTGGAGAATGTGTTAAGAGTAATCAAATCCTGATACCTTTGTGGCAGCTGGTGCAGGCTACTTTAGTGAGTTTTGAAGTAGAAAAACAGATAATTTAGAATCCGGTAACAATATGAGACCCGAGGAAGTGATATGCCTTTAAAGAAAATCGGAAGTCCTGATCCAAAATATCTGGCAGCTACGGATATTCTCATAAGCGATATGTCTAATATTAATTATGATTTCTTAATCTATAACAGGCCTATCATTTTAATAGCCAATGAGTGGCTCAGAAAAAATTTTCCTGATCTGGGAATAAAAACAGATCTGAATGGACTTGAAAGTGCCATTGAAAGGTCTATAAAAAAACCACAGGAATTTGAAAAGCAGAGAAAGTACTGGCATAAAAGAACAATGCATAAGCCTAATGGTAATAGTTCCAGCAGAGTAATTGATGTTATATTAAAATATTCAGGTGTAAAAGACCCCTTTATACTACTGATCCATGGAAATAATGAAGTCTCAAAAGTCCATCTTGATCCATTATACAAGGTCTTAAAGCAGAGGAATATCAGATGCGGTTATTTAGGGACTTTCAATGAGAAAAAATACGGTAATATGAGAAACCTTATTTGTATATCTACCCATAACCAAATTTTAGAAAACATTAGAAATAGCTATAATGTCCATATCGATCACAGCGTAAAAGGCGCAGGGGTAACCGATTTTGAAAGACAGCTTGATAAAGTTAAAAAAATGGATTATTATCCCCTGACCCATCTGCATATTACGGAAGGTGAGGTGAGTCATCAAAAAACCCTGAAGTTGCTGGGACCGTACAGTGATAGAGCAGTGATGGCAGGTTATCCCAAATCCGATACTTTGCTTGAACTGGGAAGAATAGACAATAAGAGATCAGTTTTTACGGAGCTTGGATTTGATCATAATAATCTGATGATCACTTATGCACCTACTGGCAAGTACAGCTATCCTTTTAAACAAGGTGCATCATTGTCTCCGGAAGTAATTTATAAGTTACGAAAGATTTCAGATAAATATGATTATAATATCCTTATTAAATTAAGGAGTGCCTTAACACTGAGAAATAAGATTCTCAATAAATTAAGAAACTGAATGTAAATAACTATAAAAGTGATTTTAATTTCAAAGAAAACATAGAACCCCCCGGTAATAAAAAGCTGGGGGTATTTTGATTAGTTTTATGAAAAAAAATACTTCATTATTTGAAAAATTTAAGCTGACTGGCAAGCATGGGTTTATTTATGGTATTGGATCTGTTATAGAAAAGGCGATTACTTTTATACTGCTTCCCCTTTATACCACCCGCTTTACTCCTTCAGATTACGGTATACTTGGATTGGTGACTTTGTCAGGCTCAATAATGGCTACCATATTTACAATTGGAATGAATTATGGACTGCTAAGATCTTATTATGACTATAAGGATGAGAGAAAAAGAAAAGAAGTGGTCTCTACTGCATTTTATATAGTATTAATGAGTTCAATCATACTGCTGGTTTTAGGGATTGCTTTTTCAAAAAATTTCTCCATGTTATTGTTCGACAGTTATCAGTACAGGTTACATTTTATTATAATAGTGATCAGCTCTGTATTCAGTATATTAAACGTTATACCTTTCATAGTATTCAGAGTAAAGATGAAATCTCTTCAATTCATCATATTTCAGAGTATTTTTCTATCCATAGGTATCGGAACTATAATATATCTGGTCAATTATTTAAAGTGGGGAGTATTAGGAGCATTAGTCGGCAATATGATAATGGGAGCTATTACATGCCTTACTCTTTATATTTATATAAGAAAAGAAATAGTATTTGGGTTTTTAAAGGTAGAATTTAAAAAAATGCTGCTTTTAGGTTCCCCTTTAATACCTGCAAATATCAGTGTGTTTATCTTTACGGCAATTGACAGATATTTTTTAAATTATTATTCAACTACATATGCTGTTGGCTTATATAATCTGGCATATAATTTTGGTAATATGATAACGGTACTGCTCGCAACTCCTATATCACTGGTGTGGCCTGCAATGTACCTTTCGGTTAAGGATCATGATAATGCCAGGGAGTTTTACAGCAGAGCCCTGACTTACGCGCTGTCGCTTTCCCTGTTTTTGTTTTTAGTTTTTTCATTATTATCCAAAGAGGTTTTAAAGATATTTTCAGATAAGGAGTTCTGGGATGCCTATCTGGTCATACCTTTCATAGTCTTTACCTATTCAATATGGTCTCTAAGAAAGATCATTGGTGTGGCAGTGACTATCAAAAGGAAAACACAGGGCACGGCGGTAATTGATTTTATCGGTGCTGCGGTAAACATAGGATTGAATTTTCTTCTTATTCCCAGATATGGGATATTTGGGGCGGCATATGCCACACTTACTACTTTTGTCATAGTCATTGTCCTTATGTTTTTATACAACCAGAAGTTAATGAAACTATATTATGAATGGAAAAGGATCATAAAAATAATAGTAGTCACTGCAGCAATATTCCTGGCAGGGTATCTGGTCAATATTGACAGTATTGCAATATCAATAGTATATAAAGTAGCAGTAATACTTCTTTATCCATTTTTGTTGTTATTATTGAGATTCTATACTCCCGGAGAAATTCAAAAAGCAAAAGATTTTTTTAGAAAAGGGCTGAATAAGTTAAGAAAAAAGAAAAATACTTAAATTGATATCAAATATAGTAGAAATTCTATAAATTATAAATGAGTGTTTTAAGGATTGCATATATAAGAACACAGTTCTGGTTTAATCTGAAATCAGGTGGATCTGTTGGTCATACCCTTGGGATCCTGAATGGATTTATTAAAAAAAATTGTATTGTCAAAGTATTCAGCAACGAAGCTTTTTTCAATATCAATAATTTTGATTATGAAGTAATAAGACCTGTTTTCAGAAGGCCCAACTGGCTGGGAGAGTTATTATATAATTTTTATGCCGGCTTTAATTTGGTCAGAATGATCGCAAGATATAGACCGAACTTTATTTACCACAGGTTCAGTGGTCATACCTTCTTTGTTGCCAGGATAGCCAGAAAACTTGATATTCCTCTAATACTGGAATTCAATAGTTTCGATTCATGGAAAATACTGAATTGGGAAACGAGCAGTAATGCAGTAAAGAGAATATTTCAGAAAAAAATATTATTAAAAATAATACAGAGGATTGAACTTTATAATTTAAGGAGTGCTTCGCTTGTAGCAGTAGTCTCAAAGCCTTTGAAAAGAGACTTGATAAAAATGGGGTTACCGGAAGAAAAAATAATAGTGAACTATAATGGTGTTGATGTAGAGAAGTTCAATCCGGGAGTTTATAAGACCGGGAGATGCAGGGAAATCAAAAAAAAGCTGGGTATAATCAACGGTAAAGTGATAATAGGTTTTTCCAGTACTTTCGGTCCCTGGCATGGTATTCCTCAATTGACAGAAGCTATTGATATCATATTAAAGAAAAGATTATATGAAAATATACAATTTTTAATAATCGGGGGCGGTAAGTTGAAAAATGCTATGGAAAAGAAACTCTTAGGATATAAAAATGTAATATTTACGGGTGAGGTTCCCTACAGTGATATCCAGTATTATCTGGCTGTCTGTGATATCCTGCTTTCGCCCCATTGTCTTCTTCCCGGCAAAAAAGAGTTTTTTGGCTCTCCTACAAAGCTTTTTGAATACATGGCAATGGGAAAGGGAATAGTTGCAAGCAATCTGGGTCAGATCGGTAAAGTACTGGAAAACGGCAAAACTGCTCTGCTGGTCAAGCCGGAGAATGTCGAGGAACTGGTAAACGGTATTTTAAAAATGGTAAAAAATAAGCATTTAAGAACACGATTGGGTAAAAAAGCCAGGGAGGTGGTCTTAAGCAGATATACCTGGGATAAAAATGTGGAAAGATTATTAGATAAGATATCTGAAGTAAATAATGCCATATGATTGTAATTGGTAGCTTGAAGGAATTGTATGAGGTTCAAAGAAAAATTAAGAAAATATTATAAAAATGCAAAAAGCGTACCTATAAATATATTGCTGGCAAGAGCTTTCAGGAAAATCTCCGGGCTGGCGGTTAAAAAGCTGAGATATAGAAGAGCAGTTAGATTTGGGACTTATATAGATGACAGCATTTTTATAAACAGGTTGTTGGGTCCGGGGTACAGCGGATCTGCAAAGAAAGTAATAAACAGAAAGGTAATGGATAGCAGTCTTATACAGTCGATCTTAAATAAGAAAGACAGAGATCTTATCATTAGAACCCTGTCGAAAGCAGAGAAAGAAAAGATAATAAATTCTGCCGATGATATATGTGACCATAAATTCGATCTTCTGGGGTCAGGCAAAGCTAAATTGTCATATAATTATATCCCCAACGGTGTTGAGGGCTATCACTATGACACGTCAGCCGGAAGTTCTAAGCTGAAAAAAATAAAAGAAAAGTTGAGAGAAAAGAGCAGTCTATTAAATTTAAAAGATATAAAATACGAACCTATTGACTGGCAGCTGGATTTTAAATCCGGTTACCGGTGGGATAAAAATACATGGTATGGGAATATAAATTATGGGGGGATCCCGGGAGTGGATGTTAAAGTTCCATGGGAATTGTCCCGGCTGCAGCATTTGATAACACTGGGACAGGCATATGTGATTTCAAAAAATGAGAAATATGCCCTGGAATATATTTATCAGATTGTTGATTGGGTTGAAAATAATCCTCCACAGATGGGTGTTAACTGGAAATGTACTATGGATACAGCTATAAGGGCTGCAAACTGGGTACTGAGCTTATCTTTTTTTAAGGAGTCCGAAGTTCTTACCGAAGAATTCTTATTTTATTTTATTAAGAACATTTATATTCACGGGAAGCATATAATCGATAATCTGGAATATGAGACTATAACCTCAAATCATTATCTTTCAAATATTGCCGGACTGTTTTTCATATCAGGATTATTGAAAGATTTTAAAATAGGATCTAAATGGAGGAGATTCTCAATAAGTGAATTAAAGAAGGAGATTGAAAAACAGGTGTATCCGGATGGAGTTGATTTTGAAGCGTCTACCTGTTATCACCGCCTGGTTCTGGAGTCGCTGTTCTATCCGATTCTGTATATGGTCAAGAGTTCGGAAAGTTTTAAAAAAAGTAGAAACTACACTGCCGCCGGGATAGATATAGCTGGGGAAGAATATATAAAAAAACTTCTTAAAATGTTTGAATTCATACTGTACAGCTTAAAACCCAATAAGGAAATGCCGCAGATAGGAGATAATGACAATGGAAGGATTTTTATATTCGGTATCAGGAAAACACTTGATATGAGTTATTTACTGGTACTGGCGGCAATCTTTTTTAATGATCCAAGGTTTAGAATTGAAGAATTCGGATTTTGTCCGGAAGTATTGTGGGTATTTGGAGCAGATGGGTATGGTATCTGGAATAAGCTTAAGTTAAATTACTTAAAAAATATAAACAGCAGAGAATTCGGTAATACCGGATGGTATGTGCTAAGGAAGAATAAGAATTATATGATTGTTTCTGCGGGCCCCAATGGGCAGAATGGAAACGGTGGACATGCTCATAATGATAAACTTAGCTTTGAAATATTTACTCACGACATGGATATTATTATTGATCCCGGGGCTTATTTATATACACCTCTGCCTGAGCAGAGAAACAGGTTTCGTTCGACTTCGTATCATAACACCATATCGGTAGATGGCAGGGAACAAAATGACTTACTGCAGGAAAATCTGTTTACACTGGGAGATAATTCACATGCGGCTGTGAGCAGTTGGAAAACGTCTGAAAGGTATGATTTTATTGAAGCCCATCATCATGGCTATGCCCGTATGGCTGAACCAGTTGTGCATCGGAGGCTGATTGTTTTTGACAAAGAGGAATCATTCTGGGTGATCAAAGATATTTTGACCGGCAAAGGGAGACATAGGTTTAATATATATTTCCATTTTAATTACAGTATCGGCCGCTGCGAAAGTGATAAAAATATGGTTGCCACTATCAATGCAGGTAAAAAAAGTAGATTAAAAATAATACCCCTCATTAAGGATGGAATGAAACTGGAAATAAAAACGGGGCAGCAATCTATAGGTTATGGTATTAAAGTGAAAAATTTTGTGGCAAGATATTATAAAGAAGATGCTGTTCCTGTAGAGTTTTTATTTGTTTTAACACCTTATGATTTCTCCCGCTCAAAAGATTATATAGATAAACTTATTAATAGGTTAAAAAAACAGTAAGCCGGGTATTTACTTCTCCTTCTGGGCAATAAGCACTATCTGGACTCCTTTTCCTTTGCGCTCACTGATTTTATCAGGCAGGTAAAATAAAATTTCCATAAATATAGAATATATGATCCGGTCGTAGATCCTTAAAAGTATTTTTTTAAAAAAACTTCGCTTTTCTTTGATTTTATTTTTATACCCCGGTTTTTTCTCCGTATTGTAAGATTTTTTTCTTTTATAGAAATCAAAATAAATCGAATCAAGGCAGGCGGTAAATATTTTTGAAGGATATGTTTTAGTAAATACATTGCGGATAATAAATCCATTTTTTTTTGCCAGTCTGGATAAACTTTTTGGCGTATAGACAATCCTGTGGTCTCTTCCCTGTATTCCTCCTACTCGTTTTCTCCATATGGAGTCTTTATTGTAGCTGTTTAGATTGGGAGTTTCTATATAAATATACCCTCCAGGCGCTAAAAATTTCTGTATATCATTAAGGAATTTATCGGGATTTCTTATATGTTCAATGATCTGGGTGGCTGTAATACAATCATACTTATAGTCCGGCTTGAAATTGCCGATGGAGTTTAAATAGAAGTTACCTTTATGATGAATCCTGGCATGGCCGACAGCCGCAGACGAAGAATCGATCCCGTCTGCTTTAAAATTTTTTAAATTAAGCAGGTTAACCAAAACTCCGATACCGCAGGCTATATCAAGTACTCTGTTTATGTCTCCTATTTTTCTTATCTGCTGAAGTGCAAATTTAGCCCTGTATAGAAGATATCCGGTCTTTATTTGAGAAGAGACCCAATCTTTCTTGTATATATTTTTAACAGGCAGCGGCATCCTGCCTTCGCTTCTTACTGCTACTTCGCATTTTCTGCAGTAGTAAAAATCAAAGGCCAGTGGCGTTTTTAGAACCTTATTGCAAAAAGGGCATTTAATAATCATGTCTTGTTTCCTTTAGATGATATATAAATGATTTTTTATGATTATTTTATAAATGGACAAGATTGGATAATACGGGATTCTTTTATTTGTTCTTGATAATTTCATGGTTTTGATTCTAAAATAAAAAAATATGATTATCAAGATTTTAAAATGAATAAATATTGTAAAGTACAGGTATTTGCTATTTGGTATTATATATAGTTTAATTTTGGAAAATGTTTTTCATTTGATTTAATGCAATGGGTAATAATAACAATAATAAAATCTGGATAGCTGTAGTAGATGATTGGGAGCTGAGGGGCAATGGAAGCGGGAATGTGGTCGACCTCCAGTTTAATAATTCCGTCAGGTTGATGGAATCATTTAAAAAGCTCGGCATCAGATCGACCTTTAATATTGAAGTCATGCAGCAGCTGGCATTTGAAAATTATGCAGGAAATTACGGGACTATCAGAGACCAGAGAGACTCCTGGATCAATGCGGTAAAAATAATGCAGGAAAACGGTTTTGATATTCAATTGCATATTCACCCCCAGTGGCACGGCGCGTCTTTTAACGGCAAATTGTGGAAAATGGGAACCAGGTGGAATATTATTGATTATCCTGATGATCTTATTGATAAGTTTGTAGATGATTCCTTAAAATATTTAAGTTCTCAATTCAATGTTCATCCTGTTTCTTTCAGAGGAGGGGCCTGGGGCGTTTGCTGCCCCAGCCGACCGTTATTTGAAATACTGGAAAAAAAGGGCATAAGGGTTGATATATCGATTGTAAACGGGCTTTATTCAAATACCGGGCATATAAAACTGGATTACACCAGTATAGAATCTCCTTATCTGCCTTACTTTCCTGATTATGATGATGTAAGAAATGTTTCAAGCATAAAAACAAAAATAATTGAGATACCCACTCAGAGTGTTTTAAGGGATTTCAAATATCTAAGCGGTAAGGCATTAAAAAAAATACTATCGGGTAAAAAGACCGGGCACAAGGAAAATATCACAGAAAATAATGGTAAATCTGTTAATAGCGATTCCTTAAGAGGGGATCATATTACAGGTAACAGGAGCGATAATATGAGTTCGAGTGAGAGGATCAATAAAAAATGTATTATTATGGATTTAACCAGTCTGGATATCTATGCACTGCAGTTGGGTTTTGATATTATGATAAGGAGAGCCCTGAATACTCCAGGAAAGGGAATGGTCCCTCTGGTCGTTGAGAGCCACACAAAAGATTTATCTATAAGAAAGCTTACAGATATAGAAAATACTATAGAATATGTACTAAAAAAATATGAGAAATATATAAGATTTGTGACTATGAAGGAAATCGTGGAAAGTATTGATATAATTCAACCAGTGATGATAAGGAAGGGAAAAATTTGACAGACAGTAATAAGAAGAAAATCTTACGTAAAGCACTGAGCAGCAGACTTAAAGAATTAACTCATAATCTGTCAGACTGGGATAGGGGCAGTATTGAGTTATCGGAGGTAGAGAACTTTGAAGAATACCTGAGGCTTGTAATGGTCAGGTATTATCCCAAAATAAAATCCGGCAATTTCAAAAAAAAAGAAAAAGAAAGGTTCTTTGTTCTGCTTTCTGGATTGGCTGAAAAGGCGCTGAGTGATGATTACCGGATTCTGGATGCTTTTAATAATGCTTATGAAATAATAATTAAAACAGAATGGGATTCTATTGATCAAAAAGAATATGTAGTCCCTTTCTTCAGGATATATAAATATTTATTATCATACCATTTAAAGAATATATAAAAGGGTCCATATGGTAGTTATCGGATTATATGATTATTTCTCAGATGCAGTCGGACTCCTGCATGAGCTGGATAAAAAAAGCGGAGTCGATCTCTATATACTGGTCTGTAATAATTTTAATTCATCACAGGTAAGATTTTATCTAAGACATCTGCGGAGATTTCTCGGTTTAAGTTTCAGGGATAAAATCATAATAACCAGGTTTCTTGTTAAAAGACGTTTAGTAATGAGTATTAAAAATCTTGATAACGACAGTGTTTTATCATGGGTAAAGAATAAAAAGCCTGATATTGCTCTGCACTGCACCGGTGCCATATATAGGGAAAATCTGATATCCTTATTCAAGATAGGTATATTGAATTCCCATATAGGTATTTTACCTAAGTACAGGGGAAGATCAGTGATGGAGTGGTCGATTATTAACGGTGATCCAACTGGTATTACGGCCTTTTTTGTTGATGAGGGAATTGATACCGGCAGGGATATTATTTTTACCGAGAAGATCGATCTAAAAGGCCTGAATAGTGTTAAATCCGCTAAGGAGTTTCTATTTAATTATAGAACAAAAATTTTTGTAAAAGCTATTGATCTGCTGCTGAAGGGAAATTATAAGTTTCGGAGAAATGAAGTTGAAAAAGGTTTCAGATATTATATTATGTCTGATTTATTCAGAGGGGCAGTAGAAGAGATTTTAAAAAGTGGATGAAAACAAATAAATGAAAATATATTACTTTGCATTTGAAAGTATCTTTGACCCTATATTTGATTCCCAGGTAGTCGGTTTTTTTAAGAAAATCAATGATAGGTCAGATCTTTCGGGAAATAGAAACAGTTTGATCGTGGCTGGTTCCATCAGGGATTTGTTTAGGAAGGCATACCGTCAAAAGAAAAAAAGTATTAAAGAGAAATTAAACGGCAGGTGTATTTTTTTCTTCAAGTTTCCCTATTTCTATAGGTTTCAAAATCTTCTGCGGTTGAGTCTGGTTTTGAATGCAGTGGTTTGTTTTTTTATGCTTTTTTTTGTTTTAAGAATGAAAAGGAAAGATTCTGCCGTATGCCAGTGCAGGACTGAAATGGGCGCATACATATTATTAAAATTAAAAAAGTTTTATTATAAGAATATAAAGGTGATATGTGACTGTAGGGGTATTGGTTCAAAGGAAATTTTATATAAACCCGGTATAAGAAAAAAAGCCCTTTTATCTGCAAAGATAAGAGAAATTGAAAGATATGTTTACTCCGAATCAGATTATTTGTTCTGTGTTACCAGAGCTTTTAAAGAGTATATCTTAAATGAGAACAAAAAGAAGGTAAAAAAGATAAGGGTAATTCCCTGCTGTCTGGATGTAAATAAATTTAAGTATGATCCCATTCTCAGAAAAAAGGTCAGGCAGGAGATGGGTATAAAATCCAGTGATTTTGTGGTTCTGTATTCCGGCTCTCTTAATGAGTGGCAGCTCCCTTCCAGAATGATGGAAATCTTTAAAATTATTAGGGGTATTATAAAGAACAGCATATTTGTAATGCTGACCAGAGATTTGAAAAATGCACAGAGCTTATTTATCGGTTCCGGCCTTAAAGAAAAATCTTTTATAATAAGCTTCAAGCCTTACAATATAGTAAGTAAATATTTGCTTGCAGGTGATATAGGTTTATTGATCAGAGAAGACAATGATGTAAATAGAGTTGCTTTTCCGGTTAAATTTTCTGAATATATAAGATGCGGTGTTCCGGTATTAAGCAGTATATCATCGGATGTAATGGATTTGGTCAGGGATTACGGCCTGGGATACAGGTTGAAAAATTTTAATAACGACGGAGAAGTTAAAAAAGTATCCAGAAAAATCAAAGAAGATATAGCTTACATAAAGAGTGATGAATATAAAAAGAAAATAAGCAAGATTATAGGGAATAGAATCGATTGGGATAATTACATAACTTCTGTGGTTGAAATCTATAAGGGTCTAGTATCAAATAATCAATAAGCCATGGAAGAAGGCACAATTTAAGCAGTTTTTAACAGTTGTTATGAAGAAATTAAAAATATTGATTTTAAGTGATTATGCATTTGCCAAAGGTGGAGCTGAAAAGGTAGCTATTACAAGTTCAACAGGGTTGGCTGGCAAAGGACATGAGGTTGTATTTTTTTCTGCTGTAGGCCCGGTGGATGATGAATTATCAAAAACGGATTTAAAGGAATTAATATGCTTGAATCAGAAAGATATCCTGGATAATCCAAATAGATTAAATGCAGTATTATCGGGGATATATAATTGGAAAGCCATAAGAAGACTAAAAAGACTTTTTTCATGCTGGATCCCTGATATTGCTCATATACATGGGGTTTCAAAAGCATTATCATGGGCTCCTATCAATTTAATCAATTATTATAAAATTCCCATTGTCTACACTCTGCATGATTATGGTCTTATCTGTCCTAATTTGGGTATCTATAATTTTAAAAAAGAAAAGGTTTGTGAGTATTATAAACCAGGTTTTAAATTTAAGTGTATGATTGAAAATTGTGATAAAAGAAATTATGCGCAGAAGATATGGAGATGGTTGAGATATTATATAGTTAAAAATATTTTCAGGATAAATAAAAAAATCAATGGTTATATTTCAGTAAGCAGGTTTATGAAAGGATTAGCCGGGGAATACCTGAAGGGATACGGTCCGGTCAGGGTTATTTACAATCCAGTGGAGTTGAACAAAAAAAAGTTAGAAGAATGCAGAGATCACAAAGAGACAGGAATAAATTTCTTATATGTCGGACGGTTGTCTTTGGAAAAAGGTATTGATCTGCTTTTAAATGTGATGAGTGAGGTTGACGCAAATCTGACTATTATAGGTGATGGTGAGCTTGCCAGTATGTGTGAAAAATACGCCAGAAATCTGGGTAAGGAGAAAATAAAAATACTTGGTTATAGGAGCAGAGAAGAGATATTTGCCATAATGCAGAGAAGTAGTGCACTGGTTCTGCCGTCCAGGTGTATGGAACCTGCCCCGTTAGTACTGGCAGAAGCTGCATATAATTGTCTTCCCTCAATAGTAGCCGATCATGGAGGCCTTGTAGAATTTGTAAAAGATAAAGTAAATGGCCTTCATTTTGAAGCCGGGAATAGAGAATCTTTAAAAAATACCCTGGAGAAAGTCATTAGAAATCCATCTCTATTAAGAGTTATGGGAAGAGAAGCAAGGAGAGTTGTAGATAAACAGGGTTTGGATATTGATAACCATTTAAGAAAGCTTGAAAAATATTATTATGATATTCTGGGAATATAGGAAGGTCGTCCGATAATCCTATTTATAACGGAGATATTAATATATAATTGCTAAGATATCTATTTTAATTATTGTTTTTATATGAAGCTGGCTATTATTCATGACTTTTTGAATCAATATGGAGGAGCAGAACGTGTCGTGGGATACTTCCTCAGGATATTTCCCGGGGTTCCGCTTTATACTTCAATTTATTTTCCCGATGATACCTTTAAATTATTCAGGAATGAGAACATCACCACTACATTTATGCAAAAAATACCCGGGATCAGGAAATATTATAAAAAGTTGTTTTTCCTTTATCCCCGTGCTTTCAGAAGCCTGAAACTCCGCGATTATGAGATCTTGCTGGGCAGTTCATCATCTTATTCCCATTTTATCAATAAGTGTAAAGATTCGGTGCATATAAATTATTGTTACACTCCTCCAAGATTTCTATGGGAAGCGGAAAGTTATCTTACAGGTGAAAAAGTCTCCGGTGTGATGTCTCTGGCAGCCAGACCTGTGATTCATTACCTAAGAAAAATGGATTTAAGGCAGTCGAAGAGGATTGATCACTATATCGCGATTTCGGAATATGTGAGAAATAAAATAGCAAAAACTTACAATAGGGAGTCAGTAGTCATCTATCCTCCGATAGAAGTGAAAAAATACAGATTCAGAAAGGATAAGGAGAATTTTTATTTGATAGTATCAAGGTTGAAAGGGTATAAAAGAGTTGACATTGCGGTTAAAGCTTTTAACATATTAGAGAAGAGATTGCTGGTTATTGGTGCAGGTGAGGATTATGATAATTTAAGGAAGATCGCCGGAAAAAATATTAAATTTCTAGGCATAGTGAGTGATAGTAAACTTTTAGATCTATACAGCAGGGCAAAATCTCTTATTTTTACCGGTAAGGAGGATTTCGGCCTTACTCCCATAGAGGCACAGGCATCAGATACACCGGTTATAGCATTTGCAGAGGGGGGTGCCTCGGAAACCATCATCAATAATGAGACGGGTTTTTTCTTTAACAGCCAGCAGCCGCAGATGTTAATAGAAGCTGTTAAAACTTTTGAGAGTAATCCTATAAATCCTGCCAGATGCAGGGAAAATGCTATGAGATTTGATTTTAAAAAATTCAAGAGAGATATAAAAGATTTTGTAAGGGGTGTATATAAAGAAAGGTTCGCTTCTTAATTTTAATGAATGCCAGATTATTAAAAATATCAAATTTCTTTAAAAAAGATTTATTTGGGAAGCTAATGTATTTCTTGATCGCTTCTTCCGGTTTATTTTTACTTGTAAATGAATACCCCTATTTTGGAATACTTTCCATTTTGATCATATTATTTCTGGGGGTAATTTTTTTATTCTATAAAGGAAGTTTAACTTCTGTTCATTTAAGCGTAGTGGGAGTATTATTTGTCATTTATATATATTTTATATTAAGCTATTTTATCTCAAATCAGTCTTTGTCCAATTTCTTATCCTACAGTTTTTTGAGATATGATGGAAATTTTTTCTTTTGTTACATTCCTTTCTTTGCTCTGGCTGTTCCTTATTTCAACTATGAAAAAGCCTCACGTCTGTATTTTTATTTTATTTTTTTTACTTTTTCTTTGCTATCTGTAGCTGGTATTTTGGGATTTTTAACTAAGAATTATTCTCCTATTTTTCTGCTTGATAAATATGAAGGTCCTATGCTGGTTGGCCTAAATCATGCACATAATGCTACAGGATCTGTTTATGCTCTGGCCTGTATTTTTGCTTTAGTTTTTATTTTAAAATCACAGAGAAAAAAGAAAATATATTATAGTGTTATATTATTACTCTGCCTGGTAGGACTTATAATGACACAAAGTAGAGGCAGTTATGTAGGTTTTGTAATAGGAGCGTTAGTCGTGATCTGGCTGCATTTTAGATCTGTTTTAAAGTTTATAATAGTCACCTTAGTATTGTCAGCAATATCTCTGCCACTGATCTTTTTTACTAACTTACATGAAAGATTCATGCAGATCCTAGATATTACTAGCTGGACGGTCGGTAAGCGGATGGATTTATGGATAAAAGCATTATATTTATTTAAACAGAGCCCTATATTCGGTGTGGGATTTGGTAGATTTAATGATATAAATTACAATATAAATACTTATGGGTATACTTTGACAAGGCTTGATGAATTTGTAGGTGTTCCTAAAATATTCTATACCTATCAGGCTGCTAATTTTGATTTTAGCGCAGCTCATGCCCATAATTCTTATTTACAATTCTTGGCTGAAACTGGAGTAATAGGTCTCGGACTCATCCTATTTTTTTGGGTCTTATGTTACAGGATTATACTTAAAGCCTATAATTATACAAATAATGAATTCTCTAAAAAGATGTATTTGTCCGGTTTGGGTGGTATCGTGGTATTATTTGCTATGTCTTTTACCGAGAATTATTTTTCAGCAGCTACAATGATAATGTGTCTTTCTGTGGTGACTTCTTTGTCTCTTGGCTTATACTGGCAGGAAAAGTTTAAAGAAAATATGTGAATGCAATGACAGAATATATAAGATATGGAAGATATAAAGTTTTTTAATTATAAGAAACTAATAACAAGAACAATTGTTTTCCTGATATTTTATATTATCTTCTTCCGGTATATGAAACTGATTGTAGGAAATCGTCTATCCCTGATTTTGTTTGTCCATTCTTTGATGTTTATAATTTATTTCCTGTCGTTATATAAGATTAAATGGGGATTATTCTTATTCATTTTTTTGGTTCCATTGTTGAATTCCCAGGCCGTACCTTTTGTTGAGCGTCCCAGATATATTATAGTGTTTTTATTTTTCGGTTTATTTCTTGGTTTTTTGGTAAATAATACCGGTAAATTAATGAGCAGCCTTTCGCCGGGATATTCCAGCGGAATTATTTTTGACACGGATATCGCAAAAGCGATGTTCATTTTTACCGTTATTCTGTTTCTATCATGTGCCATAACCATATTTCGCTATTCTAACTTTTATCCTTTTATAACCAATGATTATTATAACCTTGCAGTAAATATAAACGGAGTGGGCTCTACGGGCTCCATGGTCTGGACCATAAGGTATTTTTATAATTATTTTATAGGGTTCTTATTTTTTGTATTGATCTTTAACGTTATTAATAGGGTAAAGGATATCATAAATTCCATAATTTCATTGGTACTGGCAACCATGGTCTCTGCCGGAGTAATTATCTACCAGTATTATTTCAATCCCTCTCTTGGAAATATAGAGCACTGGGTTGATTCCAGAAGATTTAATGCCACATTTACGGATCCCAACTCTCTAGGCGCCTATACTATTTTACTTTTCCCCATTTTTATAGGGTTACTGATCTATTTTAAAAAGTGGTATCTGAGGTTATTGGTTCTGGTCTCATTTTTGTTATTTTTAATGGAATTATTTTTTTCTGGCTCAAGGAGTGCATTCGTGGGGATAGTGCTGGCGATATCTATATTTGTGATTATTTTTATTATAAGGGGTTTTAGACATATAAGAAAAAGAGCGAAATTTTATCCAAGAGGAAGAAAGATAATTTTAGTTTTGATTCCTGTAATTATTTTGATGATTTTAATATCCTTTTCCGTTTATTTAATAAATGCTCCCGATTCTTTTATTTTAGAAACAAGCCTGGTACATAGAACCATAGAAACTTTTAAAACAGGTATATACTTCACCGGAAAATATGGAGTTATAGAGGGATTTAAATCCATATCAAATTATAGATATATTTATTGGGGTCAGGCTGTTGAAATGTTTAAGGATTATCCCCTGACGGGAGTGGGCCAGGGTTCATATATTCTCCAGCTTCCTAATTATCTTACCATGAACAGGACAGGATATTTAACGGATGGCGGGCTGTCAGTGGATTACACCGGGAATTACTACCTGCAGGTGTTGTCAGAACTTGGCCTTCCCGGCTTGATTCTTATCCTGTTTATTTTCTATTTATTTACAAATAAGGTATTCAATTATTTCAGAGCAAAGAAGCGCCTGAAAGTCTTTGAAAACAGTGATTGGCTGCTTATAGCTCTTTTTATTTCATTTGTTTCAATGCTGGTAGGACAGATATTCGGGCCCCATACCAATTTTGATGAGGTACAGTTTACTTTATGGCTGGTAATAGGACTTATGATTACATATGTAAAAGTAAAACAGGCGGGATTAAATGGAAAATCCAAACCTCTGCAGATATGCGAAAAGATAAGATTCGGACTCAGAGAAAAAATATCCCTATCAGTTATTGTTCTGATCTTTATTTCAAGTATGACATTTAGCTCTGTTACGACTTTATCCATTAACGTCGGCCAAAACCTTTATGATATCAAAGGTAATTATAAAGGTTGGGAAAACAGTTACGGATTCTACAAGGTGGAGACGGTTGAAGATGAAACATTCCGCTGGGCAGGTGTTGATGCCAGTGAAGTGGTTGAAAAAAAGGGTGACAGGATGATTATTCCTATAAAGGATGCTATTCCCATAGAACCTCAAAAACCTCTTGCGGTAAATATCTTTGTCAATAATAGACTGGTAGAAAAAACGAAGCTTGAACATAATGAATGGACTGATGTTACAATAGATATACCTGATTCTGCTAGAGATCATTTCACTCTGACACTGGCTTTCAGCAGGAGCTGGG
>Ga0307435_1000267_pt1 | contig 23440 bp, 20 predicted proteins | sample SalMarWE160470MG_FD_202164 | JGI IMG/M metagenome (GOLD analysis project Ga0307435, IMG submission 202164) | Salt marsh sediment microbial communities from the Plum Island Ecosystem LTER, Massachusetts, United States - WE1604-70 | ecosystem: Environmental > Aquatic > Marine > Intertidal zone >... | reverse complement strand
GTGAGTACCGATAAATTTCTATTTCAAAACAGGCTGGCAATCATCATATTGCTGGCCTTTTTTGTTCTATTAAACATTCCATTATCTGGCGGAGCCGCCCATGCACCCGAATGGACATCTCCCTCGAACGACCTGCCGTTTGATGTTTACCTTCCGCTGGTAGTTAAGAATTTTCCCTTTACGCCCCCAGCGCCAGTGCTAGATCCGATCAGCAACGATGACGGCGATGGGAACTACACCGTTACCTGGAGCGCAGCTGAAGGAGCTGAGACCTACCTCCTGCAGGAGGACGATCATGCAGCCTTCTCCAGTCCAAGTACTGCCTACGAGGGTTCAATTACCACGAAGGCGATCAGCGGGAAAGTTGTAGGCAGCTATTATTATCGCGTAATGGCTTCCAACGCCTACGCCAGCAGCGGGTGGAGCAGCGCCCAGTCGGTTACGGTCAGCGTGACCCCGCCCGCCTGCCCACAAACTGGGAGCTGGCAGGGTACCACCAGCCAGGGATTAAGCATATCTTATATCGTTGAAAATTCGCCTCAATGCCAGATTGCGCCCGGTTCTTTGGAAATTAGCTACCTGACCGCCTCTTGTGGATATGCCACAACCACTTATGCATTAGCCTTTCCAATAACAGATAACAAATTCTCCGCAACTAGTGCTTATGTACGCGTACCAGGTGAGTTCACTTCATCAGATATGGCTGATGGGAATTTTTATGTTGATTTTTATCTTGGGAATACTAGGTGCTATCGTTCTGGCACCTGGGAAGCATATCCAGTTGTAGGGGCGGATGGGCCTGTCTATGCATTGCTGGTCCAGCCAGACAACAAGATTCTGGTAGGAGGCGATTTCTCAGAAGTGGGCCAGCAGCCGCATAATAATATCGCCCGCCTCAACCCGGATGGCAGCCTGGACGCCACCTTCAACCCCGATTTGAATGATACCGTGAATGCGCTGGCAATCCAACCAGACAACAAGATCCTGGTAGGCGGCGATTTCACCCAGGTGGATGAACAGGTTCACGCCGGCATCGTCCGCCTCAACCCGGACGGCAGCCTGGATACTGGCTTCAACCCGCAAATTGACGGTTGGGCTGCTGCCGTGGCGCTGCAGTCCGACGGAAAGATCCTGGTTGGCGGTTATTTCTCAACTGTAAATGAAGAGCCACACCGCAATTTCGCCCGCCTGAACTCCAACGGCACGCTGGATGCTGCCTTCAATGTAGATGCGAATTACCCCGTCTATGCGCTAGTGGTGCAATCTGACGACAAAATACTGGTGGTGGGCAATTTCGACAATCTCTTCGGGGAGTATTGGGCTGACAATTTTGTCCGGTTAAATTCCGATGGGACACTCGACACCTCTTTCCAACCGGATTTTGGGATCAATGCCAATGCGCTCGCTCTTCAAGCAGACGGTAAAATCGTGGTTGTGGGTTCCCCTCAACTAGATCCCTACGCCATGGCTCGCTTTACTTCCGAGGGCAATCTTGACACCAGCTTCACTCCCCCCTTACCAAATGAAGGTCTCGATGGTGGTATCGGGGTCGTCGCTTTACAGACCAGCGGCAGGGTCATTATTGGGGGTGCCTTCCGAGAATTAGATGGAGTGCTAATTAAAAATCTTGCCCAGTTGAACACGGATGGCACGCTAAACCCTGCATTTAACCCCGCGCCAAATGCGGATATTTATGCACTGGCTGTGCAGCCAGACAACAAGATCCTGGTCGGGGGTGGGTACAGTAAGATAAATGGACAGGTGCGACACAGTATTGTCCGGCTGAATGCTGACGGCACACTGGACGAATCGTTTGCGATCGGGCCATAAGCGCTTGCGGATCAAATCTCACCATCGGGCGCCCTGGCCCCCGTAAAGATTCAAGGCGCCTGGTGATAGACATACACTCCCTCACCCGAGACACCCGCAAACAGGGTGTCTGGCGTCCATTGGTGAATCACCAGGGCTATGACGATTTTGCCTATGAGACATTGCTCAAAGAGGAAATCTTCGTTGGCATCCTCAATAGAAACATTCGTGGTTTAGAGAGCATTCAACTGCTGCGGCGTGAGGTTGAAGAAGAAGTTGAGTTCGGCATGTACTTGCTTCGATGGGGCGTGAACAATTTTCTCGACGGGAGCGTATAAACGGGGGTTCTTACTTCCCCAGAAAAAGTCCTCTGCGCTGGATGTTAAGATGATTGGGCAACAGTTACCTGGCGGAGGTCATCCACCAGAGGCTCATTCCCAAATATTAGATTGATATCCAGAAAAAAAGTAAGGGAGAATGTGTTTTTCAACGCTCAACCTGCCGGCATGGGCATGAGGCGGATTTTCATGGCAGGAACGTAACCAAATTTGTACTGGCCATCCTTTTCGTACTCAACCGGAAACAACTGACCATCCGAATCTGTAGGGGGGAAGCTTTCATCGCCAGAATGATCATCTACCACGATCACCACAGTCCCGTCTGGGATTTCGTGGTAGCCGGTGCAAATGGCGAGGTATCTCATTTTTCACTTATTCCTCTCTTTGGTCAGCATATATCAACCTAACTGCCAGCCATATCCGCCAATGATTGCCGGTTTACCCCCTCGTGGACAGGGTCCAGCCAGTTTTTGGCACCTTTGGTGGTAAAAGCGGGCAACCTGAAGGCCACCCGCCTTTGACACCCGCACAATGTCATTAATATAAACGAAATAATAAAGCCGTTGTTACAGTCTTCGCGGAGGAGTCGGTTTCTGATCAGGAGAGAAAGGGCTGGTGTGACTGCACAACCTGACGGCAACAAGCAGGTGACCGGCCACTATTTCAAGGCATGCTTCCGGACGTTTCTAAATATTCAAAGGATATTTAGAAAAGAAAATAATATACTTCAGATTTTAAAAATATTTTTGACAAAATTTATTATTTCTGTATAATGACGAGAATATTTAATTAATAGCTCGTTGCATCAGACTAGATTACATTAGTAGCCTGCAATGATAGGGCAAGCTCAAATCATCAACGGCGCTGCGGGAGGAACAATCAGCCCGTTCTTACTCCAATCCCTGTGACTCAAACGGAGGCATTCTTGGCAGAGAAAAATAAACCGGTTGAGAGGTGGGAGTCCGGATGGGCAACGCCTTTCTTTACGATTTGGACCGGGCAGGCTTTTTCGCTATTCGGCAGCCAACTCGTCCAATTTGCAATGGTATGGTGGTTAACCAAAACCACTGGTTCTGCGACCGTGCTGGCAACCGCTTCGCTGGTGGGCTTGCTCCCCCAGGTTTTCCTGGGCCAGTGGCCGGTGCTTTGGTAGATCGTTGGAACCGCCGCATAACCATGATGCTGGCAGATGGTATCGTGGCAGCTGCGAGCGTCCTGCTGGTTCTGATCTTCCTGAGCGGAAAGGTGCAAGTCTGGCATGTTTATCTGATCTTATTCGTACGCGCAGCTGCGGGAGGCTTCCATTGGCCAGCCATGCAGGCTTCCACCTCACTCATGGTGCCAAAGGAGCACCTCTCCCGAATTCAAGGTTTGAACCAGATGTTGAGCGGGGCTATGAACATCGCTTCTGTGCCAATAGGTGCGTTGTTGCTTACTTTGTTGACGATGCCAAGTATTCTGGCTATTGACGTGGGTACAGCATTGCTGGCAATCTTCCCGTTGTTATTTATCTCTATTCCCCAACCCGAAGATCGTATTTCACCAGAAACAACCGGCGCTAAAGCATCCCTGGGGAAAGATTTAAGAGCTGGCCTGCATTACGTATGGTCCTGGCCGGGCATGACCATGATCCTATTAATCGCCACGGTGATCAATTTACTTATGACCCCGGCCTTTTCACTCCTACCGATTCTGGTGACAAAGCATTTCGGTATGGGAGCCTTGCAGCTGGCTTTTCTAGAATCCAGCTCCCGCATTTTGACTACCTTATCAGGTTTACTTATCATCGGCTCAGCAAGCATTGCGATCGGTGTGGCGCCTGCCTCAGCTTTCTTACTGGCTGTTGGAGCGATTTTTATTGCCGGTTTTTCCAATCCAATCGTCAATGGACCGATCTTAGCCGTTGTGCAGGCTGCGGTTGACCCTGGCATGCAAGGACGCGTTTTCACGCTAATGGGAAGCGTGGCCTCAGCCATGTCGCCTTTGGGCTTGATTATTGCCGGACCGGTTGCGGATGCATTCGGCGTGGGCAGCTGGTTTTTGATTGGGGGATTTATGACCATCGCGATGGGCGTGGCAGGCTTCTTCGTGCCGGCTATCGTCCATATAGAAGATGGTCGTGGTCATGATTTAAAGGTCGAGCACGACTTCGCGGTTCCGGCAGCTGATCTACCCGGTCACAATTGAATTACGATGGAGGAGGTAGGATGACAGCCCGAGCTCCTGCTTATGGGATGCGAGTCTTTTCGGTGATCTGGTTCGGCCAGCTGGTCTCTACAATCGGTTCGGGCCTGACAGGTTTTGGCTTGGGTGTGTGGATATACCAAGAGACAGGATCGACAACATTATTCGCGTTAAATCTACTCGCCATTGCCCTACAAAACCTTTTGATATAACCACTAGCCGGGGCACTGGTCGATCGTTGAGATCGCCGTTGGGTGATGATCATGAGCGACACAGGGGCGGGATTGAGTACATTGGCTGTCGTGCTGCTGGCGACCACGGGTCGATTAGCAGTGTGGCATGTTTACTTGATCACGGCAGTTAGCGCTGCGTTCAGTACATTTCAGTGGCCAGCTTACTCGGCTGCTACAACCTTATTGGTACCGAAAGTCCATCTCGGACGAGCCAGCGGGATGGTGCAGATCGGAGACGCAATTTCCCAATTGATCGCTCCGGCTGTGGCGGGCGCCAAGTTTGTGAGTAGTGGCCTGAGAAGGATTGTGTTGATAGATTTCGCGACCTATTTGTTCGCAGTAGGTACCTTACTGGTCATCCGAATACCCAAACCTGAAACGACTGCGGAAGGTCTAGCAGGCAAGGGCTCGCTCTTCCAAGAAGCTGCCTACGGCTGGAAGTACATCACATCTCGCAACGGCTTGCTTGGGCTGTTGTTAGTCTTCGCGGCTTTTAATTTCTTTTCTGGGTTGACCAACCCCCTGATTACCCCAATGATCCTGGATATGACTTCACCGGATGTCCTTGGGTATCTAGCATCTATCGTAGGGATTGGCATGCTTGCGGGGACATTCCTGATGAGCACCTGGGGCGGGCCTAAACGCCGCGTGCATGGTGTGTTGGGTTTCTTGATGGTTTCTGGCTTCTTCACCGCGCTTCTGGGTTTGCGCCCATCAATACCATTGATGGGCGTGGCAGGATTTGGGTTGATGTTTGTAATGCCGATTATCAACGGTTCTAGCCAGGCTATCTGGCAAAGCAAGGTGGCAGCTGATGTACAGGGAAGGGTGTTCTCAGTGAGGCGTATGATTGCCTGGTCGACCACGCCACTGGCTTATTTGCTGGCAGGTCCATTAGCAGATAACATATTTAAACCTCTTCTAGCAGAAGGTGGCTTACTGGCAGGCAATCTGGGGCGGATCCTGGGTGTGGGACCGAGCCGGGGCATTGGATTGATGTTCATAATCATTGGTTTTCTCAGTGCTCTGGCGGCCTTGAGCGGTTACCTCAACCCGCACGTGCGGCTGGTGGAGGACAAACTGCCAGACGCCATCGCTAGCCAAGCAGCCGTGGAAGGAAAGATTGCCCTCCAAAGCGAAAATCCACCAACGGTGCCTTTGCCCACTGATTAAAATGGAATCGAGTAGGAGGCGGGGACTAACCGCCCCCTCTCACACCACCGGACATGCGGGTCCGCATCCGGCGGTCCATCAAGCAAAGCGCAGTTCTTGATACCGAACCTTCAAGCTCTTCAGCCCTGAGTTTCGCCAATAAGCGTTGCTCAGGGCTTCGTTTATCACAGGTGACCTGGACATGTGCCAAGGGCTTCTACCACCCGCCCCTTCTTGCGCACGCCAGCGGGGGATGCCCAACTTCACTAACTCTCGATAGCGGGTCTTGCCCCGTTTCCAGACCATTTGCCTCAGCCTTCGTCTGATCCAGCTATCCATTCCTTCAAACACGCTCGGCGTGTTCGCCTGCCAGAAGTACCCTATCCAGCCCATTGTGTACTGGTTGATTTCCTGGATAAGTTCTTCCAGCTTGCCTGACCGGGTACGTCTGGTCAGACGGCGGAGCTTATCCCGAAACCGCTCCAGGCTCCGGTTGGCTACTCGGATGTGCACTTCCCCTTTGCGTTTGTAGAAACTGAACCCCAGAAACTTCACCCGGGACGCTCGGTCCACCTTGCTCTTTTTCGGGTTGACTTTCAGCTTGAGCTTCTCCTCTAGAAACGTCTCCACGCTCTCCATTACCCGCTCTCCAGCTCGCTGCGTCCGTACGTAGATGTTGCAGTCGTCGGCATAGCGCACAAACTTGTGTCCTCGCTTCTCCAGTTCTTTGTCCAGGTCGTCCAGCACGACGTTCGACAACAGCGGAGACAGCGGCCCGCCCTGCGGAGTTCTCTCCTCTGTGTCCAGCACCACCCCATTGGCCATCACCCCACTGTTCAAGTAGGCCCGGATCAGCTTCAGCACTCGTTTGTCTTTCACCATCCGTGCTACCCTCGCCATCAGCATGTCGTGGTTGACCCGGTCAAAGAACTTCTCCAGGGCAATGTCCACCACCCACTCATAACCCGCTTGCACATACTCCTGGGTTTGCTTCATGGCGTCATGCGCACTCCTGCCAGGTCGAAACCCATAGCTGGATGGTGAAAACAGCGGCTCAAATAGAGGCGTGAGTACCTGTGCGATCGCTTGTTGGAGAAAGCGATCCAAGACGGTCGGTATCCCTAGCAACCTCACCCCACCATCCGGCTTGGATATCTCTATCCGCCGCACTGGGTTTGGCTTATAGGTCTGCTGGTCGAGCGCTTCCCTGATCTCCAACCACTGCTCTTTCAGGTACGGTCGCAGTTCTTCCACCGTCATCCCGTCAATGCCCGGTGCTCCACCGTTACGCTCCACCCGCTCTAAGGCTGCGAACAGGTTCTGGCGTTCCCAGACCCTCTCCCACAACTCTGCGCTGGCCTTTCCTTCGTCTCGTGCCGGGGACGGCTCGACCCTCTGGTCAGCCAAAGGAAGCTTCACTTCCCGCCTCTGACCAGCAGTACCCCTTTCCGGGGAATTCTGCCTTCCTTGTTCGTCCCACGAACTGCTCAAAGTACTTGTCCTTTCTTGATGTTCAGCCCTTCCCACCTCGACGGCAATGGTACTATGGCCCTGCGATGTACTTCATCGCCGCTGACCCCTGCCGCCTCAGCCTGACTTCGCAGTTAGGGTTACTGCTCTCGCAGCCTGGCGTCAGATCTCCCCAGGTAAGAGCACTGACTTTCCCTGCACTCCTGCCTTATTTACTGCTTCGGCCCTTGGTCGCATTGGGCTTCGTTGTTTCTAGCCAACTCGCCCGGCCTCACAGCCTTATAAGGTTCGTGTGCCTCAGGTCGCAGGTTTGCTTCCAGCTTCCTCCAGACCCCGCCTCTCAGCGACGACCTTGCCTTCCGCTAACGGTTGGTGCGACCAACCTCCGTAAGGGTCTTTCACCCTCTAGCCAGCGCCCTTGCTGGGTGCACTAAAAAACATCCGGAGACAAACAGTCTCCGGATGTCCTTCTTAAATCTGTTGAATCAATCCATGAGCGGTTGACTTGGTAAAGCCCAATAGAGGCGCAACTAAAGTCCGATGATCCAACCAGGATATGGGTGTGCGGCTCAGCGATCTAGGCTTAGGTCGAGCCTGTATCTTTCTACCGTGAAACGGAACCCGATTTAAGCACATGCGACCAACCGGTGCCACCGCATGTTTTACAACGATCCCTGAATTCATCGATATAAACTGAACCACTGCCATCGCATTGGGGGCATTTGTGAGCGGGCTGTGCCACTAGCACGCTACCTTGACCGTTACACACCAAACATACATCCTGGTATTCTCCGAACTTTCCGTTGCCTTCGCACCAGGCGCAAGTCTCAGGTGCATATTGGATGACTGGCATGACCATGGCTTTCGTTCTCCTGTTAATTTATCGCTTGAGCGCTAGTGACCTGGCTGTGCGCGCAGCGGCCATCACTTTGACAGATTATTGGGTGATTCATTATACTCGTTTCACTGGCCGTATTGATAAAGTCTTGCCTGTTTAATAAAATTAGTAGTTAAGCGAGCAGTGTGCATAATGGCTTCAACTCAAAGCGGTGAGAATGTTCGCTATTTGCCTGAGCGGTAAGCCCCTTACATTGTTGACGATCATAGCGACTTGAACAGCCAAAACACCCAAAGCGAGAAACGGTCTCACCTTCTCCAATCTTTGAAGCGGAAGCTGTTTGTGGTTATTGGTTGTTCCGAGCACCTTAGAAAACAGATCAAATACCGGCTCAATGGCTGTTCTGCGGCATTTCAGCCATTGGTAGACGGGTGGTTGAGTGATAAAGCGGTGATAGGCTTGGGCGTATCGACCATTCTTCCATTTCGTAGCCGGGGTCAGCGAGATGACACCCTGGGAAGCCCAGGCTCGGATGCGCAAGGCTTTGAAGTAGGCATTATCGCCGATCACGGCTTCTGGATGAAAGGCGAACAAGGCTGCTTCTTTCTGCCCCAGCACCTCGCTTTCCGATACGCTAGCGGTTTCAACCTGGACCAATTTTGGAAAGCCTGTCCGGTTGCAGCTCAAATGTAAGCTGTAGCCATACACCCAACCATGGTAGGCGCTTTTTCGCCAACTGGCGTCGGTGTCCAGGTTCCGCAATTTCTCTGGAACCCGACCAACTTTGCGACCCGATTGATGCCAGACAGGCCCATGAGCTTTGAACAAGCTGCCGTCTTCGATCAAGACACGACTGTCAAACTCCGGGCTCAAGGCGCTGGCCCAATCACCCAGAAAGGCGATAAAGCCCTGCAAGGTCGGGTAAAGGCTCTTGAAGCGGCGTGAGAGGGTCGTTCGATGAGGAACTTGCTCAAAACTCAATTGCGCCGCTTCCTCTCGGTGATTTTCGAGCCAGCGATGTTGGGTTTTGAAAGCCGTTATGCGCCGAACCATCATGATGGTAAAGAACACGATCAAAATTTTTCCCTCGTAGTCGAAAGGATGACCATAATGCACAAGATTGCCTTGCTCTTGCTGGAAACGATCAAACAGTGTAAAGTAAACCGTGACATAATCGGCTTGAGACGGGGCCTGCATTGGCTCACCTCCTGATGATCTTGGCAGATTTTCAGTATGGTGAACCGTTTCGTCGATTATGTCAATTCATTTATGCACACTCCTCAGTTATTTATCCAAGTCATTCAGGGGTAATCCCATAAGGTCCCTTAAATGTCTACGCCCATCCTCACGACCAAACTCAATATCCCTCCCCTGCGATCTAATGTTACTACGCGACCTCATCTGATTGAGTGATTGAAAGCAGGATTACACAACAAACTTACACTAATCTCGGCATCTGCTGGATTTGGAAAAACCACGCTGGCCACCGAATGGCTACATAACGAAAAACGTGCTGTCGCTTGGATCATGCTTGATGAAACCGACAATGACCCGACCCGTTTCCCGATCTATTTCTTGGCAGCTTTAAGCCAAGTTGACCCGCATGCAGTTGAAGCTACACAAGCCTTACTCCAGGCAACTCAACCACCCCCAGCAGATTTCTTGATGACCACCCTGGTCAATGAGATCGCTGCTATCTCCCAGCCGTTCATCCTTGTCATCGACGATTATCATGTCATCCAAACGCTTGCCATCCACCAGTAAATAGCCTTTATCGTTGAGCACCAACCCACTCAGATGCACCTGGTGCTCCTGACCCACGAGGATCCACCTTTGCCTTTGCCCCATCACGTTGTTTGCGCGATGAGCATATTTCCAGAAATCCACTAATGTTTCAGGAATCTCCTGAATGTCAGTTTGGGTCAGAGCGACAAGCAATTCGCTATAGCTAGCTGCACTTTCTTGCGTTGGGTGATCGGCGATTGGGATGTGCTCGATGTATATCTCGCTGAACCGCTCCTGGACTGCATCCCAGTAAGGCGAGGGTTGCCAGGGAGCTCCATTTTCATCCGGTTATTACTCGGTTGCCCTCGCCGTTTGGAGACCAATCCCACTGCTTCTGACTGTCGATATGCTTTCAACAACCGTCTGACTTGCCGTTCACTGACCCTTAATCTTTCAGCCGCTTCTCTCTGTTTCAGTCGCTTTTCCTCGATCTTCTGGATGACTTCCAATCGGGTGAGTTCTTTCTTACTCATGGTCAATAGTTCGTCCACTTTTGTGTCCCTTTCAAAGGGGACATTTTAACTTTGGCAAAAGGGGACTCTACTACTTTGGGCTAACAATTTGCGATACGATATTGACTAAATCAAATTTGATATGATACAATCAAATTAATTATTTTATTATTCTGATTTCGGATATGTTTTAAGGAGAGGATTTATAAGTTGGCCAGAGATTATTCAATTGATGTTGTGAAACGAGCGTTTAGTTTATTAGAAACACTAGCAAATTCCGAGGTTGAACTTGGTATCAAGGATATAGCTCAGTCTATTGGTATTTCTTCAAATTCTGCTTTTCGTTTGCTTTTTACTCTTGAAAGTCTTGGTTACGTACACAAAAATCCTGAGATAAAAAAATATGGCTTAGACATCGGTCTATTCAGGCTGGGAAATGCTGTCATAAAAAATAAAGATATCAACAATGTGGCAAGGCCTTTATTGAGAGAACTATTGAATAGCTTCCAAGAAACCGTCAATTTAGCCGTGTTACATGGGATCTATGTTGTATATATAGAACGACTTGAAAGCCCTATGTCTTTAAGGACCTCCAATGCAATTGGAAGCCGAGCCCCTGCCTACTCAACTTCCTTAGGAAAAGCAATTTTAGCCTACCAGCCAATTTCGTTATTAAAAGATGTAATTAGTAAGACCAATCTTGAGCGAGTAACTCCCAAAACTATAACAAATCCTCAAATACTGGAGCAGGAATTAGATAAAATACGCCAAAGAGGGTATTCAGTGGATGATGAAGAAAATGTTACCGGCGTTTATTGCATAGGAGCGCCAATTTTTTCCGCTTTAAATCGAGCGGAGGCTGCAATTAGTATTTCAGCACCAGTACAACGTCTTAGTGATCCAGAAAAACGCGAAGAGATCGGAACGGCTCTTATCCGTGTAGCTAGAGAAATATCAATACGCATGGGATATAAATAGATATATTGACTCCACTGTAATAACTTGCTCTTTAACAACTCACAGATAGCGTACGCGGTTTTAGTAGGCTGAGGAGTGCCGACAAGACAGTAATAGCGATGTCAAAAATAGGGAATCCGGGATGTTCCTGGCGCCTATTCCTTCCCCAGGAGCAGCATTCTGCGGTTATTCTGCCTTATTTTTACTTTCCAGATAGCGTTGAATACGCCGTACATTGCGTTGCTTACCGGTTTTGAGCTGAAAGGTCGCAACCTGCTCATCAGTCACTTGCTCGAAAGTCCGCTCCAGCAAGTTGACGCTCGTTTCTTGTGTATATTGGCTAAGATGGGCGCATAAACTTGTAGATTGTGTGGAACTCAAAATGCACATCCCCTAACGGTGCAGCCCAAGCACATACCGGGTATTCACATCGATCAGATAGTGAGGTACATCTCTTCATCGATCCAACCATTCGCCGCTTTCAGATACTCCAGACCGACCAACTCATTCACCGGTGCATTCGGACATGAAGGATGATACATATACAACACCGCAATGGGCGCTCATCCAGGCGGCTGTAGAACTATCGGTAAAACGCCCCTACCCAGTATGCGTTTAACACCTGGCGATGTTTTTCCGGTAGATCGTTGACGTTGCTGATCAGGTAGGTCTGTTGTTGTTTGCGGTTTTTCTTGAACATCAGGCGCCCTCTCCTTTGGGGGCTTGGGTTTGATTAAGAAACCCGCCCGTTGAGGAGGGTACGATTTGGATAAGGTCAATCCACTAGTTTTTGCAGTAGAGTCTTTGTTACTATACTCGATCAAACTTTAAATCACCTTTTATATTTCGTTTATTCATGGGATCCTTATACAGCAAGGTTATGCGGATAGTTGTTGGGGAAAGGAAGGGCGAGATAGAAAATCTTAAGAAAAGCGATTGTATTCTGCCTTTTTATTAAACATGGAGGTGGTAACCACACATATATAACTCAACAAATATCCAACCAGGGGAAAGTGTCCAATACAATTTCGAATAAGCAGTATTGTTCCTAATGAGGAGAAAAGCGAAGATGAACAAAAAAATTACCCGTAGAGACTTCTTGAAAGTTGCGGGAGTTGCTACCAGTGCGGTTGCAGCAGGCCCATTATTAGCAGCATGTGCCCCAAAACCAACTGCCGTAGTTACGACAGCTCCAAGCAAGCCAGTTGAGATCACATGGTGGTACATGCAAAACCGCGACGATGAGATTCTTTCCTTTACTAAATTGAGTAACAATTTCATGGATGCCAACCCAGACATTAAGATTGCCTCACAGGCCTACTCATGGGTAGATGTGAAACCCAAAATGTTAGCTGCGATCAATGCTGGTGCTGCTCCTGATCTGATGCAAACGATTCCGGATTTCACTGTGTCTGCTTTGGAAACCGGTGCAATACAGCCCGCAGATGAGATTGTCCAAGCGTTGGATACCAAGTACAAATTCATTCCATCACAATTGGAATGTTATCATTGGGATGACCATTATTGGGCAATTCCAGCGTTTGGAATGTGCCATTTGCTTTGGTACCGTAAGGATTTGCTAGAATCGGCAGGGTTTTCTGAACCACCTAAAACCTGGGATGAGTTATTCACACAGTCACAAAAGATAACTGATCCGTCTAATGGGATTTATGCCAGTGCGTTCGGCTTATCCAACAATATGTTCACAGATCAGGTGATCTGGCAGTTCATGATCACCAATGGCGGTGACTTATTTGACGAAAGTGGCAACATCACTTTTAACAGCCAAGAGAACGTGGAGGCATTAGCCTATCTCAAGAGCTTGAAGCCATTTATCCCTCCAGACGCGACCAGCTGGTGGTGGGCGAATGCTATCGACTCTTTCTGCGCTGCAAAATCTGCGTTCATTTACATGTTTGGGATGGGGGGTGTATTCTATGACCGCAATCCAGACAAACGAGATCAACTCTCTGGCGTGGCGCCAGTCGTCTCAGCAAAAGGCTCACCAGGCTCGACTGGTGCCTCAAATGGCATGATGCTCTTGACTAATGATCCAGACAAACGGGCTGCCATAGCCAAATTAATGGAGTTTGCCCTCGAGCCAGAGAACTATGGGAATTGGATTGGCACTATGCAACCAACATTGTTCCTACCCGTGACAGAAACTGGCCAGAATTCCAAGAGCCTCTTTGAGGCACCGATCATCAAGTATTATGAAAAAGAATATCGTCTCAATTTAGAGGTCAATAGAACCGAAAAGTATTTTGGCTTCACACATGCTGGCCCACCGCCCAAGACCATTGGACCAATTGCTGGGGGTAGCCTGATGGCTGTCGCAGTGCAAAAAATGATCTTGGAGGATATGGATCCTAAAGCAGCCGCTGACTGGGGACAGGCTGAAATGGAAAATGCTGCAAAAGCATAACCTAGTTTTTCAATAGAAGCCTGGCAGTCATTTAAGGCCTCGGTCCAATGACTGCCAGATCTTCCATAAATAGTTAAGATAATTGACGTTGTACAGCCATACCAAACCATCATTATAGAATTGGGTTGTTGATCATGACCGATATAAAACTTAACAAACGCAATCAAAAGGCTTTCCGTTTTCCTGATGAGTTATTTGGAGCTGCCTTATTATTGCCATTGCTTGTTTGGATTTTGGCTATTATGGGTTATCCTCTAATTGCAACCGTATGGTTAAGTTTAACCAATCAGACAGTGCCAGCATCTCCTGCTGTTTTTATCGGTATTGAGAACTATAAAAGAATTCTGTCTGAGCCTGATTTTCTGAACGCATTGAAGAATAGCATTAATTGGACAATTGGCAATACGATTGTACAGGTATTATTAGGATATACAGTTGCCCTGTTACTTAATTATCCTTTGCGCCGTTCGCGGTTTGCACAAACTATGTCCATCATGCCATGGGTTATCCCTACTATTACGATGGCTTTAACATGGCGATGGATGTTAGACGCGACGAATGGCGTATTAGGTTATATATTAAGGAGTTTGCATCTCGTCCAGCAAGCTCCTAATCTGTTAGGTTCACTAGGGACTTCCATGCCTACCTTGATTGTGTTGAACTCCTGGCGATGGTTTCCCTTTCTTGTAGTAATTATACTGGCAGCTTTGCAAAACATCCCTCAGGAAGAATACGATGCTGCTACACTAGATGGTGCTTCTTTCATACGTCAGTTCTTTGACATCAGTTTCCCATACCTAACACCCACTTTACTAGTGATAGGATTGCTTGGGACTCTTCTGGCTTTCAATGTTTTTGACCTCATTTATCTCATCACGCGCGGTGGTCCAGTTACATCAACCACTACCTTGCCGATATTAGTGTATAAGACCGCATTTGAAGCTAATCGTATGGGTATTGCCTCGGCTTATGCTGTATTAACATTTATAGTCATGGCTTTGTTCGCGGCTATTTATATCTATGGTGGAGGAATTACAAGATGGTTTAAATATCTATTTGGGCGAGAGGCAAGCCAGGAGCACTTGTGATGGACCAAAAATCAAACTTCAAGCGATTATTCGGGATATTAGTAATAGTTATTTTGATCATGGTACTCAGTGTGATTGTATTAGGCCCAATTTACTGGATCCTATTGTCTTCGTTTAAGCATGCCCGAGAGTTAGTTAGCGGTCATCCAGGCCTTGGCCCCACAAACCTAACGCTCGAAAACTTTATATACCTTTTCCAACGCACCCTCTTCGCAACCTATTTGAAGAATAGCACCTTTGTGACGCTAATGACTACATTGATTAGTGTATTGTTGGCCTTGCATGGGGCATATAGCTTACGACGTTTCAACTTTCGTGGCAAGACTTTAATAGAACGTTTATTGCTACTAACCTACATGTTCCCTCCCATCGTATTAATTATTCCCCTATTTAAGGTATTGCATACCTTTAGTTTAATAAACAATCCATGGAGTTTGATCATAGTCTATGTAGCTTTCTGTGCTCCCTTTTCAGCATGGTTGCTGGAAAGCTTTTTCCATTCTATACCCTTGGAAGTAGAAGAAGCTGCTCTTATGGATGGGGCCGGTCGGTTACGTATCCTATATGAAATATTCTTACCCTTAACCTCGCCGGGATTGCTCAGCGTTGCTTTATTCTCCATCATATTTTCTTGGTCAGAGTATATGTTTGCGGTAACTTTTTTGATGAACGAAGACAAAATGACTTTGCCAGTTGGTCTGTCTCATTTTCTGAGTATATACGATATCAATTGGGGTTCGGTTAGTGCTGGTGCCATTGCTACAGCTTTGCCAATCGCAATCTTGTTTGGATTTCTAGGGCGCATATTTATTAAGAATGTCACACAGGGCACCATCAAATAAGGAGTGGAGAAAAAATCAATGGCTAAACTAAAATTGTGTGACCTGTATAAGGATTTTGGTGAAGGTTATGTGGTGAAAAATGTAAATTTAGAAGTGAATGAAAGTGAGTTTTGCGTTTTAGTAGGAGCATCAGGTAGTGGAAAATCCACGATTCTACGCATGATTGCCGGGTTAGAAAAAGTCACAAACGGGGAAGTTTATCTGGATGGAAAATTAATCAACAACGTACCACCCGGCGACAGAGACATGGCCATGGTTTTTCAAAATTATGCCTTGTATGCCCACATGAGTGTCGCTAATAACCTTGGTTACAGTTTGAAGATTCGTAAAGTACCAAAACAAGACCGCATCAACGCAATTCAAGCAGTAGCGGAGAAGTTGCAGATCGAACAACTGTTAAACCGACGACCAAAAAATTTATCTGGTGGAGAGCGACAACGGGTGGCTCTCGGCCGAGCAATTATTCGCCACCCCAAGGTATTTTTAATGGATGAACCACTTTCAAACCTGGATGCCCTTCTACGAGTACAAATGCGAACCGAGATTCTCCGGCTGCAACGGGAGTTGAAGACCACGACCGTTTATGTAACTCACGATCAAGTGGAAGCGATGAGTATGGCCGATAAACTGGTCCTCCTTCGCCTCGGCGAGATCGAACAAATTGGTAAGCCAAACGAGATTTATAATCATCCGGCCAATCGGTACGTGGCCAGTTTCGTGGGTACACCGGTCATGAATTTTATTGAGCCCGGCGAATTGAGGTATGAAGATGGAGAATGGCAATTCGTGAATATTGATCTATCCCTCATTTTGCCTGAACATCTGCAAAAGGGTTTAACAGCCCGCAATCTTAATTCGGACACAAAAGCAGTTTTGGGTGTCCGAGCAGAAGATATATCTGTTGGCACTCCAAACCAGGATTGGAACAAATCTCAGACAATTCCTGGACAGATAAAACTGATGCAGAACCTGGGGTCACATACGATTGCATTTACCGACATTGGACACCAATTGATTGCTATGAGTTTAGATCCATCCACGGAAGCTAAAGAATCCGATCAAGTTCAAATATTGCTTGACTTAAGAAGAATACATTTATTCGATGCCCAGAGTGGCCTTGCCATAAACCAAAGGGTAAATTGACCCTTTTATTCCAATCAATTGAATTGTGTGGTTCGCATGCTGAATATCCCACTATTTCCTCAATTTAAGGTTGGAATCATCGGCTTGGGACGATTTGGCCGTTTGATTACAGCTGTTTTAAAAAAAATGCCTAATATCGAGTTAGTTGCCGTTTGTGAGTTAAAACAAGAACGATTACAAGAGATTGCTAGGGAATTCGAAATTACCCATTATTATGCTGATTTAAGAAAGATGTTGGATGAACATCGATTGGATGCAGTATTTATCGCGACAAACGAGGATTCACATGTGGAGCCAGTTTTGCAAGCGCTTCGGTCTGGCTCTCATGTTTTTGTAGAAAAACCACTAGCACAATCTTTAGGCAATATTGACCAGATTAAGAAAACGGCTGATGAGGTAGGCCACCAAGTAATGGTAGGCCACCTTCTTCGATTTGATCCGCGCCTAGTGAACTTAAAACTTCGTGTTGACTCAGGTGAGTTAGGATCTCTTGTTTCAATTTATGCCAGGCGAAGTGTTACCCCATCGCTTTTTGAAATGTATCAACGTTGTCATCCCTGGTTGATGCTTGCTCTCCACGATTTGGATGCTGCATTCTGGTTACTTAGTGATACGCCCGAAACTATATATGCCGTTAAGCGCCATGTATGGGCACGGAAATATGCAGATGCCCATTGGGCATTAATACAAATGCGAGGTGGTGCCGTGGTACTTGTGGAGTCCACATCATGTGTCCCAGGTCTTGCGTTAAATCCTCTTGATTATTACTCAGAAATAGTAGGTACTCACGGAACTGCTGTTGTGAGCGAGGGAGACGGTAGTTATCATTTATATAGTGATACTATCCATGAAGCGCCGAACTTTATATACAATTTTGAACTTCCAGATCACGTTATATTCGGGGCATTACGAGACGAGATCGAATATTTTATTACTTGTATCGCTACTGGCAGTCCAATACAACGAGGAACAATCGAACAGGCGAGACTCGCTGTTTCGGCAGCTTTGGCAGCTATCCAGTCTGAAGAAACCGAACAGATTGTGCACTTCGACCAACCCGATTGTTGGCAAGATATTGCCTTGCTTTCTAAACAGGAAACTCTCTCTTAAATGCGTATTTATCCCCAACGATTTTTGGGTGTTACATCAATCAGTTGTTTGTATTGGAAAGCGTTTCAGTAAATTCAATACCGAGAAATCATATGAGCATTGCAGAAGCGAAAAGGATGCATGGGATACTTTTTTCCGGTATCCGAGCGATATTTGAACGCGCCGCTCAGCTTGAGAGATCCGGGAGAGATATTATTCACATGGAAATCGGCCGACCGGATTTCGACACACCCGAGCATATAAAAGCTGCAGCATATGAGGCTTTGCGTCTCGGAAAAGTACACTATACCTCCAACTATGGTTTACTCGAATTACGCCAAGCGATAGCAGCGAAATTGGAACGTGATAATGGGTTGATATATGATCCAGAAAACGAATTATTAGTGACAGTCGGTTTGTCAGAAGCAGTCCACTTAGCTATTTGTGCGTTTGTTGACCCCGGGGAAGAAATTATTGTTTTCGAGCCCACCTGGATAAATTACGAATATGTGCCAGCCATGTTGGGGGTATCTGTTGAGGTAGTGCCATTAAAATGGACGGATCACTTTCAATTAAACCTGTCAGAATTAGAACGGCATATAAAACCCAATACCCGTATGATCGTAGTTATTTCGCCTCATAATCCCACGGGATCGGTATTTGAAATAAATGAGCTAATAGGAATTGCTGAACTTGCTAAACGGCATAATCTCATCGTGCTTTCGGATGAGATATATGAAAAAATCACGTACGATGGATTCAAACATATCAGTATTGCATCTCTATCAGGTATGCGTGAGCGTTCTATTGTCCTCAACGGATTCTCAAAGTCTTATTCGATGACTGGTTGGCGGTTGGGTTACATCGCTGCTTCTGCTGACTTATTAATGCCACAATTACGTGCACATCAATATTTGACTACCTGTGCATGTTCATTTGGCCAAGCTGGGGCTATTGCAGCGCTAAATGGTCCACAGGATTGTGTAAATGCAATGGTTGCAGAATTCCAACGTCGAAGGAACATGGTCGTCAAGGAATTGAATAACATACCCGGTGTATTATGCCATATGCCTCGAGGCGCTTTTTATGCTTTCGCAGATGTTTCGGCTTATAAGTTGAGCAGTGAAGAGATCGCCTGGCACTTATTGGAAGTGGCAGATGTGGCATTGGTTCCAGGAGAAGCTTTTGGATTTGCCGGAAGGGGTTATCTCCGGCTATCTTTTGCTAATTCATACGAGCACCTTGCGGAAGGGGTTGCTCGCGTATCCAGTGCATTGAATGAGTTAAGAGATTAATTATGAAAATAGCATCTGATATTTACCTGGTTGGTGGCGGGAAAATTGGACTTTCTGATCCCTGCGATTGTAATATCTATCTAATCGATGGACATCCCGAGTTGTCTTTGATTGATACTGGTTCTGGGCTGGCATCACGGGAGGTGTTGGAAAATATTACCCAAGATGGTTTTGACCCCCGGAAAATAAAGAATATCATAATTACCCACGCACATGCTGACCACGCAGGTGGTGCGTTATCACTGGCAGAAATGACTGGGGCAAAAATCTTAGCCCCAGCAACGGATAAATATCTATTAGAAAATGGGACGGATCAAGATCTTGGGTTGGATATCGCGCGTTATGTGGGGATTTATCCAAGAGATTACGTCTTCAAACATTGTCCGGTATATCAAACATTGGAAGATGAAGATTTAATTGAATCCGGAATTTACTCCTTCAGAATACTACACACTCCAGGGCATAGTAAAGGCTCTACCTGCTACTATATGCAGAAATGCGAATCGCGTTGTCTTTTCTCGGGAGATGTTATTGCTGCCGATGGCGTTTTTCACTTTAATAGCCTGGACGTAGATTTATCAGAGTTAAGAAATTCGATAAGCAGATTGAAGGATCTCCATATAGATTCGTTATTCCCAGGTCATGGTTTATTTGTTTTGCGACGAGGATATCAGCATATCGAAAAAGGTTGGAATAATCTTCAAAGTTTGACATTCGAAAAGATAGCTACCGGAAATCCGTTTCTAGCCCCTAGGCTGAAAACAGAAGCAAGGAGTGAGGAGAAAAGGTAGTGAACCATAATATTTCTGAATATGTGAAAAGCAAACAAGATTGGATGACGTATATAAGACGGCAAATACATCGTCACCCAGAGTTAGGTTATGAGGAATTCCAAACAGCCGAAATAATACGCAACACATTGAAGGAGATTGGCTTAGAGCCAATAACAGGTGCACTACCTACCAGCATCTTGGCTTATTTAGGTCATGGCCGCCCCGTTATTGCTTTACGTGCGGATATAGATGCGTTAACCCTTAAAGAATCGAACCAAGTTGAATATTGTTCTGAAATACCGGGGGTGATGCATGGTTGTGGTCATGATGGTCATGTGGCTATGCTTCTCGGGGCTGCAATGACACTTGTTGAAATGGCTGAATCTTTACCTGGTACAGTTTTGTTTATCTTCCAGCCAGCGGAGGAGAGTCCAAAATCAGGCGCCCAACATCTAATTGACGGGGGAGTATTGAGAAATCCGCCAGTGGACGAAATCTATGCTCTACATCTTTGGCCTTATTTACCGTTTGGTATCTTAGGTGTGCGCAGTGGACCGTTTTTGGCTTCTTCTGATGGGTTGGTGATTGAGGTTATTGGTAAAGGAGGTCATGCTGGAAAACCTCACAAAGCTATCGATGCAATTGCTGTAACAAGTCAGATCATTGTAGCTTTTCAGACATTAATGGCAAGACATGTAGACCCAGTTGAACCAATAGTTCTGCATATTGGCACAATACAAGGTGGTACACGGCGTAGTATTGTCGCTTCTAATGTAACGCTGACGGGAACGATCCGCGCATTGAATGAAAAAGTTAAAGAAAATATTTTGTCTCAAGCCCAACAGTTAGCTGAGCAAATTGCCAGTGGTTTTGGAGCTAAACTAGTATGGTCGATTGACCCCACGCAACCAGTTACTGTAAATGATCCATTTTGTACTAATAGACTATCCAACGCATCGAAGTCGATATGCAAACTGGATATGCCAGTATTAGGGGCTGATGATTTCGGGCGTTATCTAAAACATGTCCCCGGAGCAATTGGCTTATTAGGCTGCGCCCAACCGGGTGAAGAAATTAGTTTGCACAGCCCCAATTTTAATTTTGATGAGGAAATTTTATCTTGTGGCGCTGAGATCTTCGTACGCTTAGTCATCGATTTTTTCCGGAATTCGTGAATTTTATTAAACTCAATAATGGAGTGAAAGAAATGAAAATTTACATATCGGCTGATATCGAAGGGGTCTCAGGAATTTGTCATCCAGATGAAGTGATGCCTGGTAGACCAGATTATGATTACGGCCGTAAATTAATGGCTAACGATATTAATGCCGCTATTGAGGGTGCGCTAGAGGGAGGGGCCACGGATATCCTAGTCAGCGATTCACATGACGGAATGCGTAACTTACGGTTGGCTGATTTAAAACTACATCCCGCTGCCCGACTTATCGCTGGAGTTACCAGACAGAATGAAATGGTAGAAGGCTTAGATGGAACCTTTGACGCAGCACTCTTTATTGGGTATCACGCTAAGGCAAATAATAAATCAGGAATTTTGAGCCATACTTATGCCCCGAAACAATTCTATCAAGTAGAGATTAATGGTAATGAAGTAGGTGAATCACAAATAAATGCAGCCGTTGCGGGATATTATGGCGTGCCAGCAGCAATGTTTTCAGGCGACCAGGAGTTAGAAGAGGAAGTTAGGGGTTTTTTAGGGGATGTACCCATAGCTATGGTCAAGCGTGCTATAGATCGTTTTAGCGCGGAATTCTTGAGCCCTGAAGAAAGCTATAAAAGGATCAAAGAAACTGCCGCGCGTTCATTAAAAGAATTGAGTAAACGACAAGTGTTCACATTTGAACCTCCCATAACTATGAACATAACGATGTGTACTCCAACCCAGGCTTATATGGTAGCAACAATTCCAGGCACAAGGCGAATAAAAGGAACAGGTGTGACCTTCACCCACAATGACTTTTGTGAGGTCTATCATTTTATGGTTGCGGCTATGTTGATCGGTATGTTCTGCACTGACAAAGATTATTAATTTTTTCAGTTATAGCTCAGTTGAGGTTATTGAAATGATGTTTACCAATGAGTTCCCCCTCTTGTTTTCTCCAATCCAGGTCGGAAAACTACGGCTCAAAAACCGAATTGTTATGCCCCCAATGGGTAATCGTTATCCCACCTATTATGGTGAGGTAACTCCACGATTAATTCAATATTACGTAGAAAGAGCTCGAGGTGGCGTAGGACTTATAGTAGTGCAATTTGCAAATGTCACTTCAACAGGTCAAAGCTCGCTTTATCCCCTAGGGATTTGGCATGATAATCAGATCAATGGTTTGAAAAACTTGGCACGAGGGATTAAGGCTGAAGGGGTACCTGTGGCAATCCAGCTCGCTCATGTAGGGGCAATGGGGGAATCTTCTATAACGGGAATACAACCAGTCGGCCCTTCTCCGATACCTTGTTTTCGCCGAGAGATTCCACGCGAATTGAACATTAACGAGATACACGATTTAGTTGAGGATTTTGCCCAAGCAGCTCGACGAGTAGTAGAGGCGGGTTTTGATGCCGTGGAACTCCATATGGCACACGGCTACTTATTACAACAATTTCTATCACCGCTGTCCAATCGCCGTAACGATGAATATGGCAGGAACATTGATGGTAGACTGCGCTTTCCGCTTGAGGTTTTAGGAAGAGTACGTGAGATAGTTGGTATCAGTTTTCCAATTATTTGTCGCGTGTGTGTAGATGAAGTCTTGCCTGGTGGGATATCCATAGACGATGGTATATATATCGCCCGAGCACTAGAAGAATCTGGTGCAGATATCATCAGTGTGACTGGTGGTCGGGCTGAAACATTTCATATAGGTGTCCCTTCGGAAATATTCCCCCATGACTTATTACTCAAGATGGCCGCGGCCGTTAAAAAAAATGTTAGTATTCCGGTTATCGCGGTGGGAAAATTACATGAACCTCTAATAATGGAACGTGCCCTGGCGGAGGGATATGCGGATTTGATTGCAGTCGGTCGTGGTCTGATAGCAGATCCCGAACTGCCTCGAAAAGCAAAGGAAGGACGAATGAAGGACATTCGGCCATGTCTGGTTTGTTCCAGCCCAGAATGTCATGGTCGGATATTTAAACAGTTGAGCATGGGGTGTGTTGTTAATCCAATAGTTGGTCGTGAGGAAGATTTCGCATTGCGACCTACTGATCGAATTCACAAAGTCTTAGTTGTTGGGGGTGGTCCAGGAGGACTTGAAGCAGCTCGAGTTGCAGCATTGCGTGGTCACCATGTAATTCTTTATGAAAAAGCCCCAACATTAGGAGGGCAATTTCTTTTCGCAAGCAAAGCCCCTCATAAACATTTACTGATGTCTTTAATCGAATATTACGAGAAACAGTTATCTGCTTTGAATGTGGAGATACACCTAAAATCAGAAATAGATGCGGGTAATGTTAAAGTGATCAATCCAGATGATGTCATTGTAGCAACGGGTGCAAAACCGAAGATACTCGAAATTCCTGGGTTAGCACATCGAGCAATCACTGCCT
>Ga0307435_1000266_pt1 | contig 23486 bp, 19 predicted proteins | sample SalMarWE160470MG_FD_202164 | JGI IMG/M metagenome (GOLD analysis project Ga0307435, IMG submission 202164) | Salt marsh sediment microbial communities from the Plum Island Ecosystem LTER, Massachusetts, United States - WE1604-70 | ecosystem: Environmental > Aquatic > Marine > Intertidal zone >... | reverse complement strand
TGCCAGCACAGGCTGATTTCCGCAATCTTTTGCTCCAGGTGGCGAGCGTGAAGAGCACGTCGTTCGCCAGGGTGCACAAAGCCCACCGCGAGCTTCAGCGCCCCCGAAAATCGTGCTATATTGTGGGTTTTCAGGCAGGGCAGATATACTATCTTGTCAGCTTCATAGGCTGAGCGCGGCATGGAAACAGAGCTCAGATAGTCCCCATTAATCTTGACCCTTACCCAATCATCAGGTTTATCATCGAAAGCAATGAGCTCCACCCCTAAATCACGCGCTAACTCGAACATACCCAGTTTCCTGAACACCTTCCTAGTGGGTCTCCATATCCCTCCAGAGCTTTCGCCTATTGTAACTTTCGCTCCCGCTTCCAGAAGGAGTTCGACTACGGCGCGCAGAAACACCAGGTCGGTAGAGCCAGGATATGGGTCCTGGCTGTTAAAATTTGGCTTAAGCAGAACCCTGTCGCCCTTGCCTATGACCGGCTCCAGGGAACCTAGCAGTGCTATGGCCCTCTCAATAGCAGCCCTGATGTCTCCACCTGCTTTCACCTTAGCCACCAGAGCCTGGCCATTTCTGAGCCAGGGGTTGGCAGGGCGAGGCCTGGGGTCAACAAGCGGAATATCCCTGGGCGCCCTATCAGTGAGGAAGTGATAAACCCCGGCAATCTTATCTCCAAAATCCGTCATTTGTGTTCCCCCTTGCGAACGGTAACTCTTAAGTCCTGCCATGCTCGTAACAAGTTTTTGGTTTTCAAATATTTGTGCATTTCAGTAACCTCTAATTAGACCTCAGTATCTCTTCCAGCACTACTTTCCATCTGTCTCCCAGGAGCCTGGTGTCTAACTTGATCTGCGTGGCACCTATTTTAACTGCGCCATCAACAGGGCTGGTAACTATCAGCCGGCGGCCATCGGTTTGGGGCTTTATCACAATTTGCCTTCCCTGTGTGGAAATAGAGCTTACCTCGGCCCACGTAGCCAGAACCTTGATTTTCACCACGTAAAGTAGATTTTCCACAGGCTTCGGCAAAGGACCAAATCTATCTTTAAATTCTCGAGCCATGTCCTCTACTTCCTCGATATGCTCCACCCTGGCCAGTCTGTGGTAAAGGCTTAATCGAGTATTTAGATTGGGAACATACTCCTCCGGTATGTGGGCGGCTAAGGGCAGGGCTATACTGGGCAATTCCTTCGCTTCACTGGCAATGACACTCTTCCTCGCTTCGCCAGCTTGCTTTGCTTTTAACTCCTCCACTGCTTCAGCCAGCAACTGGCAATAAAGGTCAAAGCCCAGGGCAGCGATATGCCCGCTTTGCTTGACACCTAAAAGATTGCCCGCTCCCCGAATTTCCAGGTCCTTCATAGCGATACCAAATCCCGAACCCAGTTCAGTAGCCTCGAAGATAGTCCTGAGCCTCTTATGAGCCTGGGGGGTCAACTGCCTCCCTTCGTCAAAGAAGAAATAAGCGTAAGCCTGGTTGATACCGCGACCCACCCTGCCCCTCAACTGATAAAGCTGCGCCAGGCCGAACCTGTCAGCCCGGTCAATAATCAGCGTATTAACATTAGGCATATCCAGACCCAATTGGATAATAGTGGTGGTCACCAGGATATCATACTTGCCAGCGATAAAATCCGTCATCACCTTTTCCAATTGCTCTTCAGGCATTCGCCCGTGAGCTATGGCTATTCGAGCTTCGGGCACTAAATCCTGTAATTTGCTGGCAGCCCAGGCAATGCTCTGAACGCGGTTGTGGACAAAGAAGACCTGACCATTCCTTTCCAGTTCACGCAATACCACCTGCCTGACCAGAGTGCCATCATAAACCCCGACATAGGTCTGGACAGTCAGGCGTTCTTCAGGAGGCGTTTCCACAATGCTCATATCCCTGATTCCGGTTAAAGACATGTGAAGGGTGCGCGGGATGGGAGTAGCACTGAGAGCCAGGGTATCTATTTCCTTCCTCATCTGCTTGAGTTTTTCCTTCTGCACCACGCCAAACTGTTGTTCCTCATCTATTATTACCACTCCCAGGTCTTTGAATTTGATGTCTTTTTGCAACAGGCGATGAGTGCCAATGCATATATCTACAGTGCCATTGGCTAAGCCTTCAAGGACTTCCCTTTCTTTTTCCGGCGGACAAAAGCGACTCAGCATTTCTACTCTTAAGGGAAAGGTCTGCAACCTCTCGGTAAAGGTAATGAAATGCTGCTGAGCCAGCACGGTGGTGGGGACCAGAATAGCTACCTGCTTATTATCCATAACCGCCTTAAAGGCAGCACGTAAGGCTATCTCGGTCTTGCCATAGCCCACGTCTCCACATATGAGCCGGTCCATGGGCTTGGCTTTCTCCATGTCCTCTTTAACCGTCATGATTGCCTCAATCTGGTCCGGCGTTTCCATATAAGGAAACGATGCCTCTAGCTCCTGTTGCCATAGTGAATCTTCACAGAAGGCGAAGCCCGGAGCTACCTCCCGAGTAGCATAAAGGTCAAGCAGCTCCCGAGCAATTTCCGCCACCGATTCTTTAATCCTTTTCTTTGTCCTTTGCCATTCCGGGGTTCTTAAACGGCTCAAGTGGGGTGCCTGGTCGCCAGCACCGATATAGCGGCTGACGCGGTCTATCCGTTCAGTAGGCACATAGAGCCTGTCACCAGCGGCATACTCTAAAACAAGGTATTCTCTCTCAATTCCATCGGAGGACATCCTGGCCAGACCGTGGAATCTGGCGATGCCATGGTCAACGTGGACGACATAATCGCCGGGAGCTAACTGAGGAAGAAACCATTGGTGAGGTATTGGCCTCTTCTTGCCCGCTCGCGGCTGCTTCACAAAGCCAAAGAGCTCGGCATCAGTGATAAGGGTCAGCCTGTCATCCAGTAGCCAGCCTCCGTCCAGTGAGCCCTGGAGCACGGTGATTGAACCGGCCGGAGGTATCTGCTCTATCTCTGATGCCGGCGAAGTATGAATGTCCTCTTTCTGGAGAAGTTCAGCCAACCGATTTGCCTGATGGCTAACTACGAACACGCGCTGTCTTTGTTCCACCATTTGCTTAGCTGTTTTGAGGAACCTTTCCAGTTGGCTTCCATAACTCTGAGCTTTGATGAAGGGCAAAGCCTGTCCATAGCCCCGGGCGGCATCCCATGTTTCCAGCGCCAAAAAAAGAGCACCTTTCCTTCCTCTATCCCTTTCTTTCATCTGAGACTCTAATTCCTCCCAGGTGAGGTAAGGAGAGGGAAAGTCCTCAGGCAACTCACCTCTTTCCATCTTTGTGGCTCTTAATTCTCGAGTTTCCTCGTTTAGCCTGGTGATGGTAAGTTCAATTCCTTCAGGGTCATCGAGAACAAGCAAGGCATCACCGCCAAGGTAATCAAATACGCTTCCAGCCACCACTTCAGAGTTATCAGCCATTGGTATGAACTCCTTGGCCGGGGCGACAATCAACGAGGATACGGAGCTGGTTGAGCGTTGGCTTTCCGGGTCGAAGCACCTCATGCTCTCTACTTGGTTGCCAAAGAACTCTATTCGAACTGGCAACTGGCTGCAGGGGGGAAAGACATCAATAATGCCACCCCGTTTGCTCATCTGCCCGGGCACCTCGACAACGTCCTCCACTTCGTAGCCCATGCTTTGCCACCGGCGCAGTAGCTCTATGGGCTCAGCAACCATGCCTGGCTTTAGAATATGGCAAGCAGCCACAAAATCCCTTTGCGGGATGGTTTTACTCATGATTGCCAGGGCTGAGGTCACTATTAAGGGAGGTTTATCGCTCCCTTCATAAAGCGCTAAGGTGGCCAATGCCCTCAATCTCTCCATCATCTGATAGCTAACAGCCGATAGTTGAGAACTATCATAAGGCAGGAAGTCGAGCTCAGGGAGACGATGCAACTCGGCGGAAGGAGAACACCAGGCTCGAAGCTGCTCATGAAGCTTTCTGGCACTCTCAGGCTGACCGGTCACCACCATGAGGGGCAAATTAAGCTCTTCGTAAAGAGCGGCAATCAAGTAAGGTTTGGCGGCATCAAGTATGATTGCCTTATGCTCACCCCTAGCTGTGGACAGCTCCCCCACCAATTGCCTGTAGACAGGCATTTCTTTGAGCAAAGAAAGCAAACAAGAGAGATTCATACGAAAATACCAATGTCCTCGTTAAGTTAATCCTATAACTTCTTCTTGAGCGAATCCATCTTTTCTTTCATGCCCTGGGCCTTGTCTCGCCGGTCATCAATTTTAACCGTGGTTAATACTCTAACAACCCCTTCCCCAAAGGTCCCTTCGTGCATCTTCTTTACCACTGCTAGAATCCTGTCTAAGTCACCTTCTATAATTGTTCCCATTGCGGTCATCTCGTACCTTATGCCCTTTTCTTGCTCCAGGACCTTGACCGCCCGTGCCACGTATTGGCTGACTGAAGAAGTCTTTGTTCCTAACGGGACAACGCTTACCTCGGCTATTGCCATTCTCTCACCTCCTTACACATCCAGATTGTTATGTCAATTAAACAAGGGTTCCTTCGCCTCCACCCATCGGAAAACCTCTGTATTTAGTGCTATTTTAGCAGCAATGATAAAATAACCAGAAATATATGAAGGAGGAGGCATGAGCGAGCGAGAATCTAGCGCCACTCAGGGCAAGCTTTACTAAAGAACGACATAATTAAACGCTGTAGCACTATGTCAACAGAGAAAGCAATTATAAAGACACTGGGAGGAAAAGAAATTACCATAACAGAACAAACTCCCATCCCCTGTTTTCGCTGTGGCATCTGCTGCACCAGCTACCAGGCTCCACTTACCCCCGAAGACATAGACAACATTGCCTCAGCCCTGAGAATATCACGCTCAAAGTGCATCTCCAGATATGCTCTGAAGGTGCCGATAAAGGAAGGCTACTTGCTCAAGAAAACCGAGAAAGGCTGCATCTTCCTGGCCTGGGATGCGGGCGGGAAAGCCCGCTGCACCATACATCCCTCGCGTCCTAAAGCCTGTCGGGAATGGACCCCCAGCCTTGCCAAGCCCGAATGCCGCGAAGGATTAGCTAAACTCAAGTCCAGAGGGTAAATAATGCTGCTGGAGGGACTCTTCAGCTCCCAAAAGGAAAAACAAGACCTTCACTCATCCTTGGAGAAAGTTCCTCCTCAGTCCTAACCTCCTCTCAACGACAGAAAGTAAGTGTCATTGCGAGCACCCTCACTTTTGTCATTGCGAGCGAAGCGTGGCAATCTCTGGGATTGGGAGGCGAGGATAAACCTCGCCTCTACATCTACCCAATGCGTAGGGACGGGGCTTGTCCCCGCCCATTTCCCTGCCCATATTGCGGCTGTGCGCTCGTCGGTGATAAAGTTGTTTAAAATCAACACCAAGGTGGAACAGAGTCTGGCATTAATTTAGTGAGTAATAAAGGAGGCTAAATGTGAACACGTTTGCGGGAAAAATAGCACTGGTAACCGGCGGGAGTTCCGGCATCGGCCGTGCCACGGCAATCAAATTTGGAGAACGGGGTGCCAGGGTAGTGGTGGCTGCCCGTAGAGAGAAGGAAGGGAAAGAAACGGTGGAGATGATAAAAAAGGCCGGCGGTGAAGCGATGTTTGTCCAAACCGATGTACGGATTGCTTCGCAGGTTGAAAACATGGTGAACCAAACCATAAAAAAATACGGCCGTCTGGATATCGCCTTTAACAACGCCGGGGTAGGAAGCATAATGGCCCGGCTGATACGGACGACCGAGGAACTCTTTGACGAAGTGGTGGATACCAACTTCAAGGGCGTCTGGTTGTCCATGAAATACGAAATACCGGTGATGCAGCAGCAGGGTGGCGGAGTCATTATAAACAATGCCTCCATCGCCGGGGTGTCCACCGCGGAAAGACTGTCCGTCTACAGCGGAAGCAAACATGCCGTCGTGGCCATTTCCAATGCAGCGGCGACCGAATATGGCAGGGACAACATCCGGGTAATCTCCATCTGCCCGGGGTGGATCAAAACCGCCATGACTGAAGAGCTGCGTGCCCGAAAAGATGCCGATACCTTCCAGGCTAGCATACCTCTGAAGAGATGGGGTGAACCTGAAGAAGTGGCTGAAATGGTAATCTGGCTGGCCTCGGACGCTGCTTCCTTCGTTAACGGCGGCGCCTTCATCATCAGCGGAGGGATGAACGTGTAGCGCCTGCCAAAACTATACTGTTAGTCCTAAGATTTTAGTGGCGTTGCCGCCCATTATCCCTGCGATTTCCTCGTTTGTAAACTCGATTCCTTGCTCCTTCACCGAGTCGGGAATTTCGGTAAAGGCTTTGACCCACCTCTCCTGATTAATCAGCAACTTCAGAAAGGGGTAGTCACTGCCGAACAGCACTCTTTGCCATGAGACCGAGTCTAACAATGTCCTCAGAGCTCTGTAAAATTCCAGAGGGCGGAGAAGCCGTGGCTGCCATACAGATAAATCGAGGTGAACATTTGTTGCGTTGTTACAGATTGCCACTGCTTCCGAGTACCAGCATCCACCGGTATGTGCCAAGATGATGGGCAGGTCAGGAAAGTCCATAGCTACCTCTTGCACATAAATGGGTTGGCAATATTTAAAATAAAGTGGTTTCATCACCTCCCCTGAATGGAGCAGAACAGGAACCCCGTATTCAAATGCCTTCTCATAAATGGGATAACATGCCCTATCGTTGGGATAGAAACCGGCAGCTGAATGGAGTTTAATCCCCTTCATACCCCATTCCTTGAGAAATCTTCCAACCATTTCGGCAGCTTTATTTCTCCTGGGGTCTATGCCGGCAAAAGCAATTAATCGCTGGGGATATTTCTCCGCCGCATCAGCATAAACCTTGTTTATCTCCTCAATACTTAGCTTGGGTTCACCAAGGTGGCGAGCCAGACCCCAATCAATCGCCAACAGCACACTTTTATCAATCCCGGCAGCATCCATATCCTTGACTATCATGTCACCGGAAATATCCAAAAACTCGGGCAATCGTCTTTGCACCTTTTCCAATGGCCTATTAATCCTCAGCGCCCCAACCTCTGCCCAACCATCCCAAAAAGATTGAGCAACGCTATCACGATCACAAAGGTGAGTATGAACATCGATAATCATATTGTCCTCCTTTTCAATGCTGATACTACCCCAACAAGGTCAGACTGTCCAACAAAACCCGAATTACCTTACTGGATAAGAAAGATTGGTAATTCACGCATCCACGGTTTTGGGGGATGTGACTACCCAGCAACTTTCAAATATACCTCATCAACCTTCCCTTGCAGCCCAATCGTCAACTGAACTGCCTTAGCCACCTTCATATAGTGGTTAACCTCATCCAATGACAACTTCCGCCCTTTCCTATCCTTCAAATACTTCTCCATCACCTGATATGCTCCAACGTGGTATTCCCATATTTCCCTTGAGATGCCATCAAAGTACTGGTCTTTGTTGATGTAAACCCCTTGAGTTGCCTCATCGTAACGAACCCTTTCCACACTATTGGAACCACTTTCGGGAAAGCCAATCTCGGTTTTCTGAAGAGCGGGGTGCTTAAGCAAATGGAGGGCAACAAGCTCCTTGCCCAGATTGCTTAGAGCCTTGAAAGCTTCATAATCATTGGGCAAGGGGACTCTAGGAAAGTCTATCTTGAGGAATTCCTCATAGCGCTTGCGATAAATAGGAGAATAAAGGACAGCGTAGATATAATAGAAAATCTCCTCTGGAGATGGCTCTGTGCCCAGAGAGTCTTTTACCGCTTGCAAGAATTCAGTGGTGAAGTTGGTGATGCGTTCTTGCTCACTAAACATCTGCCCCTCGGCTTCGTCGGAGTGGTGGTAGAGAGGGAAAAAGTAGTTGCTTTCTCTCGTTTTGTTCGAAATAAAACATTTGTCTCCAATATGGACTGTTATGAAGGAGTGGCGGAAAGTATCGCTTGAAAGAAGTCTTGTAGTCACTAAGGTGATATTCTCCTTAACAAGATGCTTCATTATTTTGTATTGGGGCCTCTCAAGAAAATCACAATAATAAGTGTATCTCGTGTCAAAGGGATGGTAAGCATAAGGCACTATTTTATCTTGGGAAAAGCTTTCCTTAGCTAACATTCCTGCTCTCCGAGCTTTGATATTCCACCCACTTGTTTCTCTCAAATTATGATAAAACTCCAATTCTTCTAATGTAACCCTTGGATTAAAAATATCAGAGAATACTTTGATAATCTGTTGGGGGGCAAAACCGACCAACTTTCCATCCTTTCCAGTCACTATTCCAACTGCCCAATCCTTAAAAATTTCGGTCACTTTCCAGAATCTCTCATAGGTTTCCTGCAAAGCGAATTCCTTGTGGACAAAGAAATAATAAGGCCCAGCAGGTCTAAGCTCCTGCCATTCGGTCATTTCCACATCATTTTCCAGGAGATACGGATATTTTGTCTCTTGCCTCTGTCCCCAGAGGTCAGCATAATAAACCTTCTTTTCTTTCTGGGGTTCTTTAGCTTTCACATAAAGGGCGATAGCCACACCTTGCTGGATATCAAAGACATTCTCGTCCTTGCCACTTTGAGGTGTCCGCTCTCCTATTCTAGAAGAACCATGCAGATTTAAGATATAAATCTCATCAAAGGTCTCCAGAAGTTTCCTCCTCATCCCTCGATGAGTAATTCCTGAAAGATAAGTATTGTTAGAAATAAACCCCAAGATACCCTTCCCAGCTTGCTCAATTTTCCAATGACCAAAGCGGATAAACTTAATATAATCGTCAGAAAGTTGCCCAATATGTCTTTCGCTCTTCACATCTTGTTTGTAACTGTCCATCAACTCTTCGATAAACTCCGACTTGTTCTCCGAACTCACGGAGTAAGGAGGATTGCCCAGGATGATCAAGATTGGCACCTTTTCCTTTATCCTCTTAGCCTCCTGGCCTTCCTTAGCTAGGTCTATGAGAAAGCTGATTTGCTTGGGCTCTTTCATCTCCAAGGTGTTTGTCAAGTAAAACTGGAATCGCTCACCCTCCTTGAACTTATAGCCCATTTCCTCTAAAACCATGGATACCTTGAAATGTCCTACTGTATATGGAGCAACTAAAATCTCGAAGGCATGAAAATGGGGCAAAATATGTTCTTCTATATAAGACCTTATAAGCCCAGCCTTGTTCCTTTCCTCTAATTCTTTCTGGACTTGCTTTATTGCCTGGACAACAAAGGTTAAGGTTCCAGCCGCCGGGTCGAGGAGGGTTACGTCGTTGGTGGCAAGACCCTCAGCTTTGCCAAACTTTGATTTCAAAAGCTTATGGATTGATGTTGTGATATAGGAAACCACCGGCAGCGGGGTGTAGTAAACGCCTAATCTCTGTCTTTCTTCAGGATTGTAAGTTTTGAGGAAGGTTTCGTAAAAGTTAATCACCGGGTCTTCCTCCCACTTTGTAGTCTTGAATTCCCTATTGATAGAGGAGATGTCTGCTTTTCGAAGTACCTGACTTATATCATCAACAACCCAGAGCAGGGATTCTGGGAAATGGGGCCCAGTAAAGGAATAGAAGATTTCCCGGAGCAAAGGCAAGCTCTCAGGAATAAATCTCCAGGCGGTATCCTTATTGAAGCCATCTTGAACCCTCATTCTGGCAGCAAAAAGCCCGTAAGTAATGGTCTGAGCATAAAGGTCAGCAAACCTTTCCTTTGTCAAAGTCTCTATAAGCTCTTCCTGAAAAGCCTTATAGAGTCTTGTTACCTCTTCGTTATCCCTGGAAAGCTCTTCTTGCAAGATGCGCTCAAGGAATCGTGCCTTCTTTGCCAGTTCTATGGAAAGGCTAGAAGAAGTCTTTATTTCAGGTGTGGAGAAAGAGAAAAACCTCTCAAGGAGTCCAAAGAATAAATCCAGCTTCTCAGGAACAGGAGGATACTTTAGATTCAATAGAGTGGATTGGCGGCCCGCTTCCACTTTATCCACAAAATCACCATTCCTATACAGCCTGAACTCCAGAAAGTTGGTTAAGATTAGGTTAGGGAGGGATTCCCGATACCTTCTTAGCTGTTCGGATTTTTCAGCCTCATCGAGGTTCATATCTGGCGACTTGGCTTCGATATAACCTACGATGTCTCCGTCTCTTTTGATGAGAAAATCGGGGATTCCCACCTCCGTCTTTTTAGGTTGAACCAAAACGTCTGCTTCACTTTGGAGCGGGAAAAACTGTGAGCATTGCTCAACAAGCGTCTTTAAGATGGAATAAAAGCTTTCCTCCCTAAAATCACCCGCCACATAAATCTTATGGATTTCCTTAAAGTAGCTGCTGAGAGCTTTCTCAAGTTTGTCTTTTTCTGCTTTTTCCATCTATTCTTCCCCCTTACACAAAAGGTAGGAATAGCGCCCCATGCAAGAATTCTTGCCAACTTAGACAACGAATACCGTGATTCTCTGCTTTGCTTCTGCCCATTTTGTCTTCAATAACAAGGAGAATGCTTCGACTAAGAGCTAGGGTTATAGCGGCAGCTTCTCCATCATGGATTCCTGCCTGCCCTCGAATCTGTAAGTATAGGTCCTCTTCTGAGGAAGTAAACGGTGTAACTACAGAAGGATAGTGGTCAAGAAACGTTTCAAGAGGGGATCCTGGCTGTCTCACCTCTTCAGCGACCTGCTCTGGAAGAACGACTTCACTGTGGCGTCTTCTAAGTTGAATGACATCTTTGCTTCTTTCAATGAAAATCAGCGAAGAAGAGTCAAACACATATTGGGATAACTGCCTTGTGGCGTAATCCATGTCCTCTCAGTCTATTTCCTTATAATGCTCAGCAGCCTCAAGCGCTTTTCTCAAAGGCAGTCCCAAATTATGGGCTAATTTCCCAAGAGAGATGTCGCCCTTATAATAAGCCTCAAAGGCATTGGAAATGAATTCTTTACCGAGCCTCCTCTTGAAGCTTCTCTCCCACCTCGGACCCTTTGGCGCTCTAGGATGAGGCGGTTGATAAGAAGCAAGAAGGTAATTAGCGTAGCCTTGCTCTATCAGCCCCAAATCTTCAAGACGGTAAAGCATGGCTTGAACACTTACACGCCATCTGCCTGCCATGTTGCCTACCTCTTGAATTGACGGCGTCTTTGAAAGAGCACGCTTTGAAAAGCCCTCATCTATCAGCTTCGCTGGGAGTAAAAATTCCACTGCGAAGAGATCGGCTACTCGCTCATCTCCGGCAGGGCCTAGCCTTCCCTCCTCGGTGATGTCACACACAGAGGGTGGATGCCTATACAAAAGATGAGCATACTCGTGAGCAAGGGTGAAGTTCCTTCGCCCTGGGACTTCCTTTGCGTTGATCAGAATGCAAGGGCCATAATCTGAATGCCAATAAGAGAAGCCCGAAAACTGTCCTGGCGGAATGTCAAGTTCAAATATGCGAACTCCCTTCTGCATCACATCATCTCGTAGCTTGCTAACAGGTTTTTCACCAAGTTTAAAGATATCTCTCTGGGTTCGAGCTAGCTCAATGGGGGATTGATTCCTAGGCACAGGCTCTATTGCAACAGGTTGAATCTTACCTAAAGTACGCTCAAGTTCAAGAGCAGTGCGACAGAGTTCATCAAATCCAGCTATCACGAGGCGCGACTCTTCAGATAGTTCCTTAAACGACCGGCCGGTTGTAGAACGGAGGTGCACTTGAGTTGGAGGAGTTGGAGTTTCCTTCAGAAAGTAGTCAATTTCCCTCCCGTAGATTTCAGCTAATTGTTCAAGCTGCTTAAGATTCGGCTTCGCGTGCTCTGCCTCCCAGTCAACAATCTCGTCCAGATGAACTCCTAAGCGTCTCGCCACCTCTTCAGGACGAAAATGGACTGTTTCCCTTGCTTTCTGAAGCTGAATACCTAAAATGACATGCCCCTTGCCTTTGCCTAAACCCTCAACTGTCTCGATAGTCATTACATTGCCCTCCTATCAGCATGATTCTTGCCAAGCCTGTGGGGGCTCTGATTCAATAACTTCTTCACCAAAGGTCTCAATATGAAACTGAATGGCTGATTTCACATCGGACAGGGCATCTTCATAAGTATCTCCTTGCCCGACTACAATGCCTTTTAACCCGAGAGGATATGACATACCCGTCAGAGATCCTTTCCACCACAATTTTAAACTGACACACAATAATTCACCTCTCAGATTTACCCTCCTTATATTTCAAGGAAACAAACTCAATCATCTTCTTTGTATCTTTAATTATAGCACTACTTCGGCAGATACTTGACTCAGTTGGGAAGACACTTCTAGCCTATCGCTACCTCAACTGCCTTACCCGGCGGTTTTTCGGTATTCATCCAGGGCTTTCATCATGGCCAGGAAATCCTGCTGTCCTGAGCCTTTCTTTCCCCCAAGCCACTGCTCCAGCGCCTCGATAATGATTTCTCGAATTGGTTTACCTTGCTCGACAGAGGCAAACTTTACCGCCTTGAGAAGTTCCTCACTGCCCAAATCCACAGTTATTCTTGTTCCTTTAGCCATGCTCACCTCCTCTATCCAATTTTATAACATAAAATCACAAAAACATATAACCTTCTCAATATGGTAGCATAAGCACTTAATGTTCATAGTGACAAAATAAGAAGTCTACTTTTACAGTTGATTTTGGAATATAGCAAGAGCTATACTCATCATGCCGAATTCAAGCTAGTCAGGGATGTGGGGTAGCGAATTGTTGGTTGATATCTATGCGAGTATTGCTCCTGAGTACGCCACACCCTCTGGAGGAGAGCCCAGTCCCTCCCCTCTCTTTAAGTTATTTGGCCAGTGTCCTGAATAGAGAGGGTATTGAGGTCAAGATTCTGGATTTCCTGGTGACCCAGTACCTTCCCAAGAAGCTGAGGCGAGAACTGGAGGATTACCGACCTCAGCTTGTGGGCGTCACCTGCGTTACCCTGAACTATCCCATTGCCAGGAGGATGCTCAAGGCATGTAAAGCGTTCGACCCATACATCTTCACCGTTATCGGCGGTCCTCATGTTACCTTTGCCCCAGAAGAGACACTGCTCCAGTCATCATGGATTGATGCCATAGTCATCGGTGAGGGAGAGAGAACCCTGGTCGAACTGGTGAGGGCAGTGGAAGAAGACAAAGACATCCACCAGGTGCCCGGGATTGCCTTTGCAGATGGAGGCATGGTGGTGAAGACTCCTCCCCAAGCTCGCATTGAGAACCTCGACCAGCTACCCTTACCAGCACGCGAGTTGTTGCCCATGGCGAGGTACCGCGCCCTGGGCACCCCGTGCACGGTAATAACCAGCCGTGGCTGCCCCTTTAGCTGTATCTTCTGCTCAGGACGTCGGATGTTTGGTCCCAAAGTCCGTTTCCGCAGCCCCGGGCTTGTGGTGGATGAGATTCAGAAACTCCAGCGTGATTTCGGGCTTGCGAAAATCAATATTGTTGATGACACCTTTACCCTCAACCATCAGCACACCCGAGCGGTGTGTGAGGAAATGCTCAGGCGTAGCCTGAAGATAAAATGGAGCGTTTTTGCCCGGGTGGATAGGATTAGCGAGGACATGGCTCAGCTAATGAACCGGGCCGGCTGCGAATGGGTATTATTTGGTGTTGAGTCGGCCGATGAGGGAATCCTGAAGACCATAAGGAAGGGAATCACCCCCGACGGGGTGCGGCGCGGTGTAAAGATAGCCGCCGAGGCCGGCATCAACGTCTTCAATTCCTTTATTCTCGGCCTTCCCGGGGAAAGCTGGGATACAGCTCTCAAGTCTATGGCCTTTGGCGACGAGCTTTATCACAAATATGGCGCCAAGTATGGCTTCCATATCCTGTCCCCCCTCCCCGGAACCGAACTGTACGAGAGAGCTAAGGACTATGGCATCCGCATCCTCAGCCGAAACTGGGCCCGCTATAACGCCAACGAGCCCATCACCGAGACAGCGACCATGAGCAAAGAGATGATAAAAGAAGCCATGGCTATCTATAATCGGGGTATAGAAGATGCCTGGGATGATATAAAGCGCCGGGCTAAAGATGGAGATACCCAGTGCGTTGAGATGATCGAAGGAAAGGAAAAAGAGAAATTCGTGTGGACTCTGCTTCAGGGAGATGTCATCGAAGGGCTCGACGGTATGGCATCAGCCGACACCCTGAATCCCATTAACGCCGAGTCCGAGCTAGCCCGCCGAGTTTCCCGGAAGCTAGGCATTGACATAGAGATAGCCCAGCGGCGAATGAGCGAATTGATAGCCAAGGGAGTCTTGCAGCTGGAGCCGAAGGGAAATAGCCTGCAGTGGCAGTGGAGCGATACTCAAAGGCCCAAACTGGCTAACGAGGTTACGCCTGCTACATCGTGCGAGGCTTGATGCTCACTTATGGCAAATTCCAGAAAGCTTCCTGCTCATCCATGGTGAGCCACCTGGAACTCGAACCAGAACCGGCTAATCCTAAGAGGATATCCCCTTAACGAAATCTTCTATGGCTTTATTGACCGCTTCCGGCTTCTCAGCGAGGGCTAAGTGGGTAGCCTGGGGGATAATCACCACCCTGGAGTTAGCGAGCTTGGCTCCTAAGTAATTAGAATATTTCACAGGGGTCATTGCGTCTAATTCACCACAGATAATAAGGGCAGGTAGCTTCATCTCTTGAACTTCGTCCATGAGGTCAAATTTATCACAGGAAAGGAAGTCATTGAGCATGACGGCAGGCCCAATAGCCTTCTGTTTTTCTACGACTTCCATTTTATAATCCTCCGGGGTTAAGCGATATATTTCTTCCACTAGTTGATACCACTCCCGGGGATTGCCCTTAATAGCCTCTTCACATGGGGCTAAAAACATAGGGTGAACTCTGAGCCGGGCTCCACTGCTGATGATGATAATCCCCTTCAACTCCTGGGGGTATTTTAGAGCATACATCAGAGCTATAGCTCCACCTAAGGAGTGTCCAGCCAAGACCACATCTTTATATCCCTTCCCTTCGATGTACTTCCTGAGCCAGTCAGCACATTCCCCTACGCTATTAAGTGGTTGACCATAGGGGTGTCCGGGTAAGTTGACAGCATCGCTATCCGGGAAATAGTCGGTTTGATAGCGCCAGATGTCTCCATAAGCGCCTGAACCGTGGACAAAAATGAGCCTCATTTCCTTATCTGCTAAGATATTATAGTAATGAAGGAGGTGTCAATTCTCACATGATGGAAAGCCAAAGTGTCTATTTTCTAAAATCAGGCAGTGCGAACACTGAGAAAACCCTTGAGGTAAGTAAGAAGAGCGCCGAGGAGCTAGGGATAAAAACCATAGTGGTAGCCTCCACCAGTGGGGAAACTGGGTTGAAAGCAGTGAAGGCGTTCGCCAACTATAAGGTAGTGGTAGTTACTCATACTACAGGGCTTCAGACCCCCGATGTTCAGGAATTAACCCCACAAAACAGGGCTAAGATATTAGAGAAGGGGGGAGTAATTCTCACTGCCACCCATGCCTTTGGCGGGGTGGGCCGAGCAGTTCGGCGTAGGTTCAATACCTACCAGGTGGATGAGATTATAGCTCACACCTTACGGGTCTTTGGGCAGGGCACCAAAGTAGCCTGTGAGATAGCCCTTATGGCTACCGATGCCGGTCTCATAAGGACGGATGAGGAGGTAATCTCTATCGGCGGCACAGCGAGTGGAGCAGATACAGCACTGGTCGTTAAGCCAGCTCATACCCACGACTTTTTTGAGTTGAAGGTCAAGGAAGTCTTGTGCAAGCCAAGGTGATAGACTGTTTTATTTGCCTTAGTGAACAAGTCAAAACACAAACCCGCTGGAGAAAAAATGAATAACGGGTTACAATAAAGGGCTAATTTTGAATAATCACACCGATGGAAGGAGCTAAGTCATGATAAAGAGCCAAAATTTGTTGACCGAGGTTGAATCCAAGGAGCTTCTTAAGAAAGCAGGGATACCTGTTGTTGAAGCCAAACTCTCCCGAAGCAAAAAGGAGGCTATTTCCATAAGCAAGGAAATGGGCTTTCCTGTAGTCTTGAAAATAAGCTCCTCCGATGTGGTTCACAAAAGCGATTCCGGCGGTGTTAAATTAGGACTAGCCAACGCTACCCAGGTAGGCAAGGCTTATAATGAGATTATATCCTCCGTTAAACAAGCATACCCTGAAGCCCAAATTGAGGGTGTGTCGGTACAACCGATGGCTCCGCCAGGAGTGGAAGTGATTGTGGGTATGAGCAAGGACCCTCAATTCGGTCCTGTGCTCATGTTTGGTCTAGGCGGTATACTGGTAGAGGTGTTAAAGGATGTCTCCTTCAGAATAGTCCCGGTTACCGAAAGGGATGCCAGAGAAATGATTAGAGAAATAAAAGGGTATCCCATACTGGAAGGGTACCGGGGCCAAAAGCCAGCCAGCATCCCGGCATTGGAAAAGCTAATAGTCAAGGTATCTCAGTTTGTCGAGAAAAATCCTCAAATAAAAGAGCTCGACCTTAATCCCATATTCGCTTACCCTGATAAGGCTGTAGCTGTTGATGCCCGGATAATCCTGGAATGATAATCGAAGGTCCATTATCCCGATAACCAAAAGTTTGCTAAACTGGAATTTCACCAGACAGGTTGAGGCCCCGAGGATTACCCTTGTTTGAGGAAAAGCTTAAAGAATTTGAGCCTATCTTTTACCCCAAATCTGTTGCCGTCGTCGGGGTCTCGGCTGCCTCGATAAAAGCCGGCTCTTTATGGGTCTGGGCCTTGAGTTTCGCTGGTTTTCCGGGAATCATTTATCCCGTTGGTTCCAGCGGCGGCCGCATTGCCGACCTCGAGATTTTCCCTAACCTCAGGCTAGTCCCTGGAGAGGTAGATTACGTTATTGTAGCCATTCCTCGACAATCTGTGTTGGAGCTCCTCGATGATTGCGTGGCCAAACATGCCAAAGCTGTCCAATTCTTCACCGCTGGATTCAGCGAGATGGATGCGCAACAGGGACACAAGCTAGAGGAACAAATGCTCGAGAAGGCACAACAGGGAAACGTTCGCATCATCGGCCCAAATTGCATAGGTGTATATTGCCCGGAACACAAAATCCCGTTCCTCATGGGGACACTCGGTGAAAGTGGTTCCGTGGGCTTCGTATCTCAGAGTGGCGGCATCGCTACCAAACTAGTGACAACCGGGATAGCCCGCCATATCAACTACAGCAAAGGAGTCAGCTTTGGCAACGGCATTGATTTGGATGCCAGCGATTTTTTGCAATACCTGGCTGCTGACCCTAAAACCAAGGCCATTGGTGCCTACCTTGAGGGAACAAGAGACGGAGCTCGTCTTTTCAACACTATGAAAGAAGTAGCCAAGGTCAAGCCTTTGGTTGTCTGGAAAGGAGGGAGAACAGAGGCTGGTGCTCAGGCTGCCATGTCCCACACTGGCTCTTTAGCCAGTTCAGCAGCCATCTGGTCAGCAATGTTGAAGCAAGCTGGCGCTATAGAAGTGCATAGTTTAGAGGAATTGACCGACACCCTGCTTATCTTTCAACAGCTTAGACACTGGCAAGGTACCCGCGCAGCCATTATTGGCGGTCTGGCTGATGGGGGCGGCGGCAACTCGGTAGCCGCTGGCGATGCCTGCATGGAGAATGGTCTCAAGATCCCACCTCTCTCCCTTGAGACAAAGCAAGAACTGAGCGAGCTCCTGGGAGAAGTAGGTAGTATATTACGTAATCCGGTAGATGTAAGCCAGGCCCAATTCCGAGGCTTAGCAACTGTATTTCAAGCCATAGATTTAGTAGCGAGGGATACCGCTATCGACATCGTCTTAATTCAAGAGGATATGGACATCCTCTTACCAATTTACTCCCGGAAAGGACTGGAGGAAATAAATGAATTCTTTATAGAGCTTGGAAGCAGGCAAAATAAACCCATAATAGTCGTTTTACCGCCTGGCTCCGCTGAGCCAGAACGATTGCAGATAGAGCGAAAGCTCCTTGCCGCTTCCATCCCAGTCTTTTGTTCCATGGAACGTGCAGCTAAAGCTATTTATAAACTTAACCAATATTCTTGCTGGCAGGAGGCTAAATAAAGCCAGCCGCAAGAACTGCAACTCCGTGCAAACTTGATAACCACAAAATAAGAATTTCGAATTTGAATCATGATACAAAATCACAATACGGAAAAAATCGACCTTGAATGGAGTGACGACGATGTAGTGCCCCCCATAGTCTACCCTAACCTGGAATTCTTATTCCAGCAAATGCTCAATCTAACGCTGGAAGAGGTAGGCCCCAGCCACGGTGAGCTAATACTGGACGTAGGCTGCGGCAAGGCTATTGATGGTGCACGACTATGGGAAAAGGGAGCGAAGGTTATCGGGCTTGAACCCTCCCATGTAATGATAGCCCGAGCTAAAGAGTATCTCAGTGAAAGCAATGCCCAAATAGTTTTAGCACAGGGAATAGGGGAGAATTTACCTTTTAAGCCACACTCGTTTGGCAAAGTTATGTGTAAGGGTGCATTAGATCATTTTTTCTCTCCCAGCAAAACAATGGAGGAGATTGCCCGGGTGCTTGAACCTGGAGGAGAGATGATAATCTCTATAGCTAACTTTGATAGTCTGGGCTTCCGTTTGGGGAAGAAGCTATATCCAGTAACAAAGTTCCTTTCCCCATCCCTGGCTAAGGAAAGGAAACCCTGGGAGCCACCATCAGACCACACATATAAATTTGATTACCCATTCCTAAGCAGCTTGGTGAAGCAGCATTTTAAAATTAAGAAAACAAAGGGAATATCCCTCCTTTTTGGGCTCCCCCTGTGGGGTAGTTTCCTTTCCAAACTTCCCCATTCTGTTTCCTATGCTATTCTGAAGATATTAGATAAATTAGCCCGACCTTTCCCCTCCCTGGCAGATGTTATCCTGATGAAATGTATTCCAATTTATAAGCAAAAATAACACTGTTTCATGAAAGTTAATAGACCTTTACAATTCCTGCTGCCACAAACTATAATGCGCTGTCATGTCCTCCATAAAAAGCGGCAACTTACCTGCCACCCTGGCTAAGATATCCCACCTGTTAGCTATCCAGAAAAAGCAAGGCTATATCGTTGGTGGCTTCATCCGTGATTGGCTCTTGGAAAGAGAGACCAATGATATAGATATTGCCGTAAGCGGCGCCGCCCTAACCATAGCTCGGGAAGTAGCTGGAGAAATAGGAGGCAAATTTGTGCTCCTCGATGATGTCAACGACGTAGCTAGAGTAGTGGTGATTGAAGACGAGCAGACAAGAGGGACTTCACAGAACCAAGAATCGCGTGGTGCAGAGTGGCATTTTGATTTCTCCCCTTTTGCCGGAGACATCGAAGCTGACCTTGCCCGCCGCGATTTTACCATCAACGCCATGGCTCTGGAACTCAGCCAATTTGTTACCGCCAGTACGGCCCCCGATACAAGTCCCCGAAAATCGGCAAATCCTCTGGCTGAAAAGCGATTCCCCTTGAAGCTTATCGACCCCTTTTCCGGTAGAGAGGATTTGAGGGATAAAATAGTGCGGGGGGTAAGCGAGCAAATATTTGAAGCTGATGCCGCAAGACTATTGCGGGCAGTGAGGTTGGCTGCCGAACTCGACTTTACCATAGAGCCAGACACAGAATCTTTAATTCGCCGCTATTCTCAGGCTATCACTGAAGTCCCGGGAGAGAGAGTCAGAGAAGAATTACTTCGTTTGCTTGCTCCGCCCCGGGCTGCTTACTACCTGAGATACTTAGATACACTTGGCCTACTTCTCGCCCTAATCCCCGAGCTAGCAAAGAGCAAGGGAGTAGAGCAACCAACAGTGCACTTCTGGGATGTCTTCGACCATTCTTTACAGACCGTAGCTGCCATAGAATTCCTCATTAGAGAAAGTGAATGGGAGTATAGCAACGACGCTATGCTGTCTACTGCCCCCTGGTCTGACATGATAGACAGGCACCTGTCCCAGGAAGTTTCCAGCGGAAGTAACCATAAGGTTCTACTCAAGTTAGCTGGGCTATTCCATGATATTGCGAAACCAATGACAAAGTCTATTGATGATACAGGTAGAGCCAGGTTTTTAGGGCATACCCAGCAAGGAGCAGCTATGACTGCGAACATTTTGGAACGGTTGCGATTTAGCAATCGGGAAATAAGACTGGTGGAAAGCCTTGTCTACCATCACCTTCGCCCAGTTCAGATGGCAAATGAGGAATTTCCTACCCAACGGGCAATTTATCGCTACTTTCGAGATACCGGCGAGGTCGCCATTGATATACTCCTTCTGGCTTTAGCCGATTGTCTTGCCAGCCGTGGACCCCTGATATCTATGGAGGATTGGGAAAAACATTGCCAATTAATAAACTACATACTGGCAGAGCACGACAAGCAGCAAGCCAAAATCTTGCCGGTGAAACTCATTGATGGCCATGATATAATGGATACCTTTGGCTTAGCACCAGGATCGCTGGTTGGCAAACTCCTCGCCATGGTCAACGAGGCTCATGCCAGCGGTGAGTTAAGCACCAGGGAAGAAGCATTGGCCTTGGTTCGAAGGGAACTGTCATCTGTGAGCAAGCAGCAAACAAGAGTTTCCCAAAATTCCCAGAATTCTGGAGTAAAAACAATCCCTAACACAAAGGTGGATTAAATTGAGAAAGGGAAACGTTTATTTATTAATTTTTATCCTCGCTCTGTTCGGCTTTGCCTTATGGTCCATAGTCCCGCTGGATAGGAATGTTTTAGGCAGGGAAGGACTAAGGCTGGGGCTTGACCTCGCCGGCGGCAGCTACCTGGTTTACCAGGCCAATGTCACCGATGTCGATCCTGAGAACAGGGATGAAATTATGGATGGGGTGAAGGGGGTTATAGAAAGGCGTATTAATGCTCTGGGCATAACCGAGTCCACTGTCCAAATACAGAAACATGCCGGAGAATATAACATTGTCATCCAAATACCCGGCATTGCTGACATCGAGAAGGCCAAGGAGATGGTTGGACTCTTCACCGTGCTCGAATTCAGAGAGCAAGATGCGGAAGTAAATTGGGTTCCTGCCACCGGGACAGTCACAGTCAACGGCGAAGAAAAAGAGCTGGTTCTCAGCAGTAGATATTTTAAGGAAAACACCGAGGTCACCCTGCATCCAACAACCAATGAAGTATTATTACTTTTTGAGATGGACGAAACGGGAGCGAAACTTTTCAAACAAATAAGCACCCGCCTTCTCGGAAAACCACTCGCTATCTTTCTGGGTGATGAGCCACTCAGGGGTGAAGATGGTCGGATCATCGCCCCAACAGTACAAGCGGTGATAGAAGACAAGGGACAAATTACAGGGCTAAGCCTTGTTGATGCTCACGAACTATCACGGGTGCTCAACGCTGGACGGATCGACGTTCCACTGGGGAGGTGGGCAGAGGGAGAATTTGAACCCAGTGTTCCGCTCTATGAGCGAACTGTGAATGCTACCTTGGGGCAGGATTCTATCAGGAAAAGCATAATGGCGGCAGGGATTGGAATAGTGCTATTACTGGTATTCATGCTTGTTTACTATCGCCTCCCCGGCCTGGTAGCTTGCCTTAGCTTAGGGATTTATGGTGTCGTGCTTCTAGGCATTTTCAAGCTTGTTCCTATAACCCTCACTTTACCCGGTGTGGCCGGCTTCATCCTATCGCTGGGCATGGCTGTAGATGCCAACGTCCTTATCTTTGAGCGCACCAAGGAAGAATTACGGGGGGGGCGCAGCCTGGCGGCTGCCGTTGAGGCTGGGTTCAACCGTGCCTGGACCGCTATCAGAGATAGCAACATCACCACCTTTATAGCCTGCCTCGTCCTGTTCTGGCTTGGCGGCGAGCTTGGTGCTCTTATGGTCAGAGGCTTTGCCCTGACCTTGTTTATCGGTGTTGCTTTATCCATGTTTACTGCCATCACGGTTACCAGAACCTTCCTCCGCTTGATTATAGGCAGCCGGGCGGTCAGCAATCTGGCAGCTTATGGAGTAACGCCAGTCCAAACGAAGCGAGAAACCTGAAATGATAGACTTTGTCGGTAAGAAGCGGTGGTTTTTCCTTATCTCGTGGATACTCGTAGTTATAGGAATAATTTCCTTGGTTATCTCCCAAATACAACTCGGTGCCCCACTGCAGCTTGGAATCGATTTTACCGGTGGCACTTCTATGATTGTTCAATTTAGCCCCCCAGTTGAGCAAAGCCAGTTGCGGCAGGAAATGGCTGATCTGGGATACGACGAGGCACGCATTCAAGACGCTGGCGAGGGTAATTTCATCATCTACACCAGGGAAATAACCTCGGATGAGGCAAGAGAATTGACAGGGGAACTCGGGACAGAATTGGATTCCCAGGTTGAAATAATCGATTACTATTTAGTCTCGGGAACAGTGGCAGCAGAAACAGCACGCAATGCCGTCATTGCCGTAATAATAGCTGCTGTGGCTATGCTGTTTTACATTGTCTGGGCATTTCGCCGCATGCCCAGTCCTTTTCGCTGGGGTACCTGCGCCATCATTGCTCTCATCCACGATGTGTTCATAATAGCGGGCATCTTCTCAATCCTAGGCTGGCTTGCCGGGGTGGCGATTGATGCCTTGTTTATTACCGGATTGCTTGCCGTTGTAGGTTACAGCATCAATAATACAGTAGTTGTCTTTGACCGCATTAGGGAAAATGTATCAAGGCACATCAGATCCGACTTCACCGAGACTGTAAACGATAGCCTCATAGAAACGCTGGGGAGGTGTCTAAATACTGCCCTGACCACCCTTTTTGTGCTCTTAGCCCTGTTCCTTTTTGGCGGAGCCACCATACACTATTTCGTCCTGGTGTTGCTCCTCGGCGTTATCATCGGCACCTACAGCTCTATCTGCATCTCCAGCCAGCTTCTGGTGGTGTGGGAAAAGCGAGAGTGGAGGACACTCTTGCCTTTCACTAAGAGGACTGCATAATAGTTGTATTCTGAGAGCTGTCAACGAATATGGTGTATTCCTTTTATTGCCTCGATATGCTCGTCAAATCCCTCGGGCTTCCTCATTTCTGCTTCGCCCAATGGGTCATCTATCTCTGAATTACCCAGAAGTACATCAAAAATAGCTTTTATGGAAGAGGAAACTACTCGAAGATTATAGCCACCTTCCAGAGTAAAAATGAGACGTCCCTGGCATAGTTCGGCAGCCAGTTCTTTCAATATCATTACCATTTGAGCAAAAGCTTTAACACTTACCCGCATCATAGCCAGGTGGTCAGCCCAATGAGCATCAAAGCCAGCAGAAACCAGAATGAGCTGCGGCTGAAATCTCCGGGCCACTGGAACCAAGACCTCGTTGAAAGCTCTCAAGTACTCCTCATCACTCCAGCCGGCGGCCATGGGAAAGTTAACCGTAGTCCCTTCTCCTTCACCTGTTCCAGTTTCATCCATCCATCCTGTCCCGGGATAAAAGGGATACTGGTGGGTGGAGAAGTAAAGGACTTTGGGGTCGGCATAAAAAGCATCCTGAGTCCCATTGCCATGATGGACATCAAAATCAGCGATAAGAACACGTTTGAGACTGAACTTGCTTA
>Ga0307435_1000257_pt1 | contig 23759 bp, 25 predicted proteins | sample SalMarWE160470MG_FD_202164 | JGI IMG/M metagenome (GOLD analysis project Ga0307435, IMG submission 202164) | Salt marsh sediment microbial communities from the Plum Island Ecosystem LTER, Massachusetts, United States - WE1604-70 | ecosystem: Environmental > Aquatic > Marine > Intertidal zone >... | reverse complement strand
AGCGACCTCTTTCGCAACCTTCCTGCACACGTTAGCGATCTCTCTTTCGAGATTTCGAACCCCTGCCTCCCTGGTATAGTACCTCACGATGTTCAAGATGGCCTGATCTGAGAAAGAGATGTTCTCCCCGGTAAGGCCGTTCTGCTGGATTTGTTTTTTCACCAGGAATTTTTTTGCGATATACAGTTTTTCGATTTCCGTATAACCTGGCAGCCGTATCACCTCCATCCGGTCTTGCAGGGCCGGCGGTATACCGATGAGTTCATTCGCCGTCGTGATAAAGAGGACAGATGAGAGATCGTAGTCCAGATCGAGGTAGTGATCGTTAAAGGCATAGTTTTGTTCGGGATCGAGCACTTCAAGGAGGGCCGCTGATGGATCTCCCCTGAAATCGGTGCTCATCTTGTCTACCTCATCCAGGCAAAAAACCGGGTTACTCGATTTTGCCTTTTTCAGATACTGGATGATCTTTCCCGGAAGGGCGCCGATATAGGTCCTTCGGTGGCCTCGAATCTCGGCCTCATCCCTTACGCCGCCCAGTGAGAGCCTGACGAAGTTCCTGCCCAAGGCCCTGGCCACTGATCTTGCCAGGGAGGTCTTGCCGACCCCTGGGGGGCCCACAAAGCAGAGAATGGGGCCCTTGATCTTCTTGGTAAGATTTTGGACGGCCAGATACTCCAAGATTCTCTCCTTGGGTTTGGTGAGGCCGTAGTGGTCCTCCTCAAGTATTGTCTCGGCTTCCTGGATGTCCAGTTTGTCCTTTGTCTTGTGGAGCCACGGCAGGGATAAGATCCAATCGATATAGTTCCGTACCACCGTGGCCTCAGCGGATTGGGGGGTCATCATCTTCAGTTTCTTGAATTCATGCCGTACCTTTGCCGCTGCCTCCTTGGGTAGGTTCTTGCCCTTAATCTTCTTCTCTAGGTCTTTGAGCTCATTCGAGAAATCATCCTGAGCCCCCATCTCCTTTTGTATGGCCCGCATCTGCTCGTTGAGGTAGTAGTTCTTCTGGGTCTTCTCCATCTGCTTCTTGACCCTTTGCCTCAGAGTTTCCTCGAGCTCAAGGATATCGATCTCTGCGGTTAGTATCTTGAACAGTTTATCGAGCCTTTCATTTGCATCCTCTGTCTCCAGCAAGGATTGCTTTTCGCTGATCTTTGCAGTGAGGTGAGCAGCTATGCCGTCCACCAGCTTAGACGGATCTGTTATGGAGTAAATCGTCCCAGCAACATCATCGCTGATTTTTTGATTAAGCTTGGCATATTTCTCAAATGCCGAATGGATGTTCCTGATAAAGGCCTCTGTTTTCAGGTCCGATTCCCAGTGATCCAGAACCCTCTCCACCTCGACGATAAAGAATCCGGGGTCGGGAAGATAGGTTTTGATCCTGGCCCTGGATTTGGACTCTACCAAGGTTTTGACCGAGCCATCGGGCATCTTGAGAAGCTGGAGCACAGAGGCAAGGGTGCCGTAAGGGTAAATATCACGGATGGCGGGATTATCCGTTTTCGCATTTTTCTGGGTCGCGAGAAAGATCTCCTTATCCTGCGACAAGGCGAATTTCAGCGCATCAATGGACTTGGCCCTGCCCACGAAAAGGGGAACCACCATCCCGGGGAAGACCACCACGTCTCTCAGGGGCAGCAAGGGGACCTGTTTCACCTCTCCACCCGTGTTGTTTTCAAAGGCCCTTTTCTTAAACATAGTCAAGGCTTACCCATATTTTATCTGATTTTCATATAGTAGAAGCGGCGGCTCACTGTTGAGGACTACCTCCTCTCCAATCATACACTCGCTCACTCCAGACCTGGAAGGCAGGTCATACATGATATCCAGCATGACCCTCTCCAAAATGGCCCTCAATCCCCTGGCCCCTGATTTGCGTTCAAGGGCTCCCTTGGCCACGCCCTCTAAGGCCTCTGTAGAGAAGTTTAATTTAACGCCCTCGAATTCAAAGAGCTTCTGGTATTGCTTGACAAGGGCGTTTTTCGGCTCGGTAAGGATTCGCACCAAGGCATCGAGGCTCAATTCCCCGAGGGAGGCTATTACAGGAAGCCGTCCTATGAACTCTGGTATCAAGCCGAACTTGAGAAGGTCCTCGGGCTGGACCATTGCGAGCGTTTCCTCGAGACTCAACTCTCCCTTACCAGTGATGTCGGCCTCAAATCCCAGCGTCTTGCTGCCGATTCTCGACAGTATGATCTTCTCCAGTCCATTAAAGGTGCCCCCACAGATAAACAGGATATTTCTGGTGTTCACCTTGAGAAAATCCTGTTGTGGATGTTTCCTGCCGCCCTTTGGAGGTATGTTGGCAATCGTGCCCTCCAATATCTTTAACAGGGCCTGCTGGACCCCCTCGCCGGAAACGTCCCTGGTGATTGAAGGGCTGTCATATTTTCTGGCTATTTTGTCTATCTCGTCGATATAGACGATTCCCTTGATTGCCCTCTCGATATCGTAATCCGCCATTTGCACAAGGCTGAGGATGATGCTCTCCACATCTTCTCCCACGTAGCCAGCCTCAGTCAGGGTAGTGGCATCTGCGATGGTAAAGGGAACATCTAGTATCCTCGCCAGGGTTTGGGCGAGCAGGGTCTTTCCCGACCCGGTGGGGCCTATCAGAAGGATGTTGCTTTTATCGATCTCCACCTCATCGCTGTAGTTTGCGCCGATCCTTTGGTAGTGGTTGTGTACCGCTACTGAGAGAACCTTCTTAGCCCTCTCCTGCTGGATCACGTATTGATCGAGGCTATTCTTTATCTCCTGGGGCTTGGGGAGGTGGTCCCTCTTTTTGATCTTCTTCTCTTGCTCATACTCTTCCTGGATGATCTCGTTGCAAAGGGAAACGCACTCGTCACAGATATAGACGGATGGTCCCGCAATAAGCTTCTTCACCTCATCCTGGCTTTTCCCACAGAATGAGCACACGAGCTCGCCTGATAGGTCGTCTTTCCTGCTCATTTGCCCTCGCTCCGTTTATTGTTCTCCACACGCATCATTTCCCTCTTGGTGATCACCTTATCCACAATACCATACTCCAGCGCCTCTTTGCCACCCATAAAGAAGTCCCGTTCCGTATCGCTTCCTATCCGCTTCTTATTCTGGCCGGTATGCAGGGCGAAGAGTTCATTGATGGCATCCTTGAGCCTCATAATCTCTCTGGCATGGATATCTATGTCTATAGCCTGTCCCTGTGTTGCCCCCATGGGCTGGTGAATCATTATCCTGGAATGGGGAAGGGCATATCGCTTTCCCTTCGCGCCGGCGGCCAGCAGAAGCGCGGCCATACTGCTTGCTTGCCCGGTACAGATCGTGGCTATATCGGGTTTCACGTATTGCATGGTATCGTAGATTGCCAGCCCGGCTGTGATCGAGCCGCCCGGGGAATTGATGTAGACATTGATATCTTTATCCGGGTTTTCGGATTCGAGAAAGAGAAGCTGGGCGATAAGTATATTGGCCATATCATCGGTGACCTCGTTCCCCAGAAAGATAATCCTTTCCTTAAGGAGGCGTGAATAGATATCGTAGGCCCTCTCGCCCCGTGAGGTCTGCTCTATTACCATTGGAATCAACATAGCTGATAGGTTCCTTTCAATCCCGGTACTCTTTATTCGAGATTTGCTTTACGTTAAGTATCTTAGCACCTTGAATAAGGTGATTCAAGGCCTTTTCCTTGAGGAGCTGATTTCTGAAGGACTCCATCAGGTTGTTCGTTTCATAGAGCCGCTCCAGCACCGCAGGATCCTTTCCCGTTTGTGCTGCCAGCCTTTGAAACCCATCCCTTGTATCCTGCTCCTCAACAGTGATATTCTCCATCTCGGCTATCGTGTCCAACACAAGGTCTTCCTTGACTGTGTTCTCGGCAACTGGCCACAACTCGTGCCGCATCGCCTCCTCCGATATACCAGCGGAGTCGAGCCGGGACCCAGAGCGAAGGCTCTGCGTAATAGAGGCGATAGAGCGATTGATCTCCCTTTCGACTAAGGACTGAGGGAGCTCAAAGTCCACAGTGGCAGCTATTTTCTTTAAGAGGCTGCTTCGGACCTCCCGTTCCACCCTCATTTCCTCTTGAAGGGCGAGCTCCTCCTTGACCCTGCCCCTTAGAACACTCAATGATGGGAACTCATCGCCCAAACTTTTTGCAAACTCATCGTTTAACTCCGGAAGATCCTTTTTCTTGATATCCTTGATCTTCACATGGAACGCCACGCTCTTGCCTGCAAGTTTTTTATCGTCAAGATCTGCGTTGAACTTTACCTGTATCTCCTTTTCCTCATCCTTTTTCATGCCCACGATCCCAGTTTCAAGATCGGGGTAAAAATGCTTGCTTCCCACGAGCACCATGAAATCTCTGCCCTTCATGTCCCTCAGGGGTTTGCCATTCCAAAGGCCGGTGTAGTCTATAACCGCATAATCCCCTTCTTGCACCCCCCTGCCCTCATCAACGGAGACCAACTGAGCATGAATCTCCCTGAGCTCTTCCAGGCGCTTGTCAACACGATCCTCGGAAATGTCGGCGATCTCCTTCTCCACTGAAATTCCCATGTAGTCCTTCAGCTCAAAGACCGGCCGCACCTCCATTTCGATGGTATAGGTAAAGGGTTCACCTTGCCGCAATGTCCCGTCCACGATAGAGGGACTGGCTAATGGGGTGAGCCCGGTCTTCTCAATCGCCTCTGAGAATGACTCGCTTAAAAGGTCGCTCTTTACCTCGTTGATAATCTGGGAGCCATAGTACTGCTCGAGGATCCTCCTCGGGGTCTTGCCGGGCCTGAAGCCCCTTATTTTCGCCTTTTTTGAGAGCTCATGAAGGACTTGATCGTACGTGAGGTTGACCTTTTCGGCCTCAATCTCAACGGTGATCCGTCGTTTCACCTGGCTTATCTCTTCAACATATGTCTGCATAGCCTGTTACCAGCGACATCCACTCTCCCTCTCTTTCGAGGGCCGGTTGCCGCTCTGAGGGGGAATGGAGGGCTTATTCATTTTGGTGCGAGAGAGGGGACTCGAACCCCTACCCGGCAAAGCGGGCTGGATCCTAAGTCCAGTGCGTCTGCCAGTTCCGCCACTCTCGCACGTATTTTCCATAGAGAACCCCTGGCCTCCAGCTTCACCTGTATCTCATACCTATACGAACAGCAGTACGATCCGTCTGAAAGGTATTTCAGGGTTACCAGATACGATTAATTACTCTCATACGATGTGTCAAGGGATAAAAATCACGAAAATCAAAAACAGGAGCTGCGCGCGATGGATTCCGCTCCCTTTTTCGACTTTTCCATGACCGGAAGGTTTCTTGTCTTTAAGGTATAGGTCATACTGCAGGCAAGACCAAGAAAGGTGCCATATGGATATGATTGTGCCTTGGGTGACCTAACGATTCTTTCCGTATACTGCCCGGAGAGAAATGGCAACATCTGGACGCTGCCCCACGTGATGGGCACATCGCCATATGCCTTTCTTACGAGCTTCGTAAGCTCCCGTAAGGAAAATGCGTGCATTTCCCGAAAAATACTATCTTTCAATAGGGCGGAAAACCTTTTAAGGATGCAGCCCACCGAAAGGCTATTCAGGACACCCACGAATACCCTGTCCTTGGTTACCCTTCCCGCTTCTCGTAAAACGGTGAGAGGGTCGTCCAGGAACTCCAGGGTGAAGATAAGGGTTGTTATATCGAATTCGTTATCCTCGAATGGCAGATCCTCGGCCCTGCCGCCCCGAAGGGATGCCTTATGGCCCAGCCTTGATCGCGCGATATCCAGCATAAATGCTGAGGCATCCAGGCCGGTCACATCCAGGCCCATGCGGTAAAAGAGGAGCAGATGGTTTCCCGTGCCGCAGCCTAGATCCAATACCCTTTCTCCCCTCTTCGGCTGCAGGAGGCGTAGGATCAGCTCAGTGCTTAATCGATCGAGCAGCATCCCCTCAGGTGACTGCTGCCATTCCTCATAGAGGCCGAACAACTTCTTCTCAAATACATGCCCCATGAGCCGGCCTCATCGTTGCTGCAACAGAAGGGACATAGCCCTCACGAGTCGATGAAGTTCTTCAAAAACCGGCCACCCTTGTTCCTCCATCCTCTTCTTTTGACCTTCGACCTCATCCTTTGGCCCCAAGAGCAAGGTAAGGACAGGTTTTTCCCGATCTTGAATGCCGGCCGTTATCTCTAAGGGATCAAAGCGCCATGCCCCACTACCAGTGAACAGATGGATAATTACTCCATCCACATGAGGATCGGCACAGAGGGTGGATAATCCATCCCTGTATGCCAGGACAGGTCCATTTTTTTCCACCGCAGGCCAGAAGTCCACGGGATTTGATACCGGCATCCAATCAGGCGAAAGCCGTTGTAAAGAGGCGACGGTGGATTGAGAGAGACTCGCAAGGGTAAGCCCGGATTTTTCCAGGAGATCTGTCGTAACGATACCGAATGCCCCGCTAAAGGTCAAGATAGCCACTCTGCCCGGCATCGATGCGGCATGCCTCCCTTTAAACCCCTTTTCGAGTACGCCGGCAATATCCATCATCTCAAAGAAGTCATGTGCCTCAAACACCCTTGCCTGTGAGAAAGCGCCGCGTATTACCTGATAGTTCCCGGCAAGTGAAGCGGTGTGGCTTAATGAGGCCTTTGCCCCGGCAGCGCTCTTACCCCCTTTGAGGAACGTAATGGGTTTCGTCGATGATTTCGCCAGCTCAAAGAATCTTCGTCCGTCTGAAAAGCCTTCAAGATAGAGGGCGATTACCCTGGTATCGGGATCATGCAGGAGGAATTTGAGAAGATCTGTCTCGGTTATGTCTAACTTGTTCCCGATAGAGCAAACCTTTGCCAGACCAAGTCTTTGGCGACTCATGATAGTGAACAGAAAACCTGCTGAGAGCAGGCCGCTTTGCACGATAAGGGATATGCCTCCTTTAATAACGAGGCCATCATAGAGAGCGGGGATCATAAAGGAGAAAACATATCCCTTCCTTGCATCAATAAGCCCCATGCAGTTGGGTCCCCATAGGCGCAATCCACCCCTCTTGGCAATGGTGAGACATTCCTGCTGCAGTGCTTTTCCATGGCCCCCAACCTCAGCGAAGCCGCTGTTTTCCAGAATTGCCCCTTTCAAACCCTTCGACACACATTCCCTGAGTACCTTTGGCGTGTGCTCTGCAGGGACAAAGATAAGGGCGAGATCGGCCGTCCCTTCTATGGCAGATACGGAGGGATACGCCTTGATCCCCATCACCTCCTTGTATTTCGGATTGATGGGATAGATTGGCCCCCGGTAGCCACGAGTCACGTTTTTCAGCAGGCTGTATCCACCCTTCGTCTCATCAGGGGATACGCCCACCACAGCAATCCCTTTTGGCTCGAAGAAATAATTCAGATCAGGTTTCATGATTCCCGGTTTTCTAAAGCCCTTCATACGCTTTACAGCCGTGAGCATCTCCCAGTTCACAGCTTTTTTGAAAATCGCTCTTCGCCCTCTCCAGCATTCCCTTTTCCTTATATGCCATCCCCCTCGTGTGGTACGTGATAGCCATGTGCGGGTCGAGCGTAAGGGCCTTGCTGCAATCCAGAATCGCGGCGTCCCAGAAACCTTTTTGAAGGTTGGCCCGCCCCCTGTTATGGTAAGCCTCGGAGTTATCAGGATCCATGGCTATTACCGTATTGTAGTCATCTATCGCCTTACCGTACAGGTGCAGTTCGATATATGCGACACCCCTGTTAACATAGGACCTTATCTCCTCCGGCTTCAGGGCAATCGCCTCGGAGTATGCCTCAATGGCTCCCTTGAGGTCTCCCTCCTGGTATCTCTTGCAGCCCGTATCGAAGCATTCGGCAAAGGCATCCGCTCGTTTGTGCCCCTCCTTTATATCGTGTAGGTCTGGCCCCTTTTTGCCTATTGGCCCGAGCCGAACGAAAACGAAATAGTTCACAAGGGCGACAAGGGCGAATAACCCTAACCACAGGCATACCCTTTTGGGAGTGAGGGTCGAGGTTTCCCGTTTGATCGCGGCTTTCCCCCTCCTGAGGCCCAGGGTACGGTACGTGTTCTTGCCCTTAAAGTCCATTATAGCCATCACATTATGGCCTTACGCAGCGAAAAATGTAGATGAACAATATTGAGAGATTATAACCTTTGAACCTTTGAACCTTGAACCTCACGATCCCATTTGTGAAAAGACTTATACATAAGGGTCAGGTTTCAGATGAGAGACGACCCTTGCTGGCTACCACGGTCTTTCTAAGTCTCAGCGCAAAATAGACTACTGAGAAGAGATAGGCGGGTAGGTACAACCACCAGGCGAATGGGTTTGGGATGCCGCTACGGAGATCGTCACCAGGGAGACGTATGATGTTTTTCCAGTCCCAACAGAAGGCGATGATCAACAGAAGCCCGCAGCCCAGGAGAATGACGAAGTCGAACCATCGCCAGGAGATGATGTATCCCTTTTCCTCAAAGTAGATAATGAGCGATCCCGCTACAGTGAGAGCCAGCGCGATCAACACCGGCGTTATGACAGGGCCTACCCAGGGGAGGGGCACGAAGAAGAGCAGATCCCATGTCATGATACTCTCAGGCCATCCCACCATGACCCAAAGCCAGATATAGAAGAATATATCCCAGAGCCCAAAGCCGATCATGAAGAAGCAGAACCTCTGCCACGAGGTCCTTCCCGCTGCCCAGCCCACCGCCACCAGCATGACGATCGTGGCGATCTCACGCACAAACTCGATGCGCATGAGCGTATCAACCACCAACTCCCCTTCCCGCCATTCCATGACCACGGGGAATGAGAAGCTTCCTCCAAAATAGATTTCACGGAGATACACCACGATTGCGCCCTCAACCCACGCAAAGGCAATCGCAAAGGCCGCCACCCATATCCAACGTCTAAAGGCATCTTCGTGCAGAAGTTGCATAATTCCTCAGAGATAATTTTTTAGGCCATTTACCTGATGAAATAGCCCTGGTGATACAGGATGTGGTAACCTTAAGATAAGGGGCTACTCCCAGTCTAGAATAACCTAAATTCTTTACCGCGAGCCAGGACAAAATCCGACTGGCTTTAACATAATGAAAAATTGAATATCAAGCAATTTCTGTACGAACGTCTCATCCTTTTATTTGTGCCGCTATAGGCATTCAATGGCTAGGGCAGACCGGCCAGAAACCTCGAAGCCGGCATAACACGCACCTTGCCGTCGATAAAGTCCTTCTTGCCTTCAAGGTGAGTCTGGTAGAGATGCGGAATGCTGAGCCTTTCTCCAAAATAGGTCAGTGAAGGGCTTGCGGAGTCGCTTTTTACTTTGCATTCTGCGGCGAACCAGGGCTTCCTCTCGAAGGTCATAAAAAAATCCACTTCCCTCTTGCCGGCATCTCTCAGATAGTGAAGTTCTACCCGGTATCCCTCCTGATCCTCTAGGGCATGCTTGAGTTTGAGCAAATGCCCTGCTACAAGGTTCTCAAAGCGTGGGCCCTCATTGGGCACTGAAGACCAGTCCCATAGATACACCTTGGGGGTTTTCTTTAAGGCCCTTATTGCCCTGTGAGAAAAGGGAACAATTCTATAACAGAAATAGAGGCGCTCAAGGATGTCCATCCAGTGGGATACGGCCCTGTGGCTCACCTCAAGATCCTCTCGCAGGGACTGAAGCGACAAAAGACTGCCCACCCTGTCCGGGAGGAGGTCTGACAGCAATTCCATGGAGGAAAGGTCCCTTACATTCTCAAGTTCGCGAACATCCTCTCTGAAAAAGCGATCCAACCTCTCCCTCCTCCAGCGCCTCAGATTCCGCTGATCCTTTTTCAAGAACGGTTCCGGAAAAGGACCATAGCTGAAGAGTTCCGACAAAAGATCAGGGTCATAAGCATCCGGAAAATTCATCTCTCCTCCTGAAGGGAGGCCTCCTTTGGGGAAAAGAAGCTCACCGACAGAAAACCCGTGCAGGCGGTGGGCATGATACCGGCCTTGCAGGGAGTCCTCGCCCTTGCGATAGATGTCCAGACGTGCGCTGCCCGTGATGAGAAAACGGACCTTCCTGCCGTGGGTATCGTATTCACCCTTGATCCAGTTCTTCCATCGCGAGTACTTGTGCAATTCGTCCAGGACGACTGTACTGCGCACCGCAGGCCAGCGACCGGCAAGTATGGTTTTCCTGTCTTCGCGGCGATCCCAGTTGTAGTAAAGATCCTCTTGGGTCTCCAGGAATGCCTTTGCCAAGGTGGTCTTTCCCACCTGCCTGGGGCCGGAGAGAAAGACCATCTTTTCCTCCAGATCCTTGCGGATAACCTCTTGTAGATATTTCTTCATCATGGCATTAGGATTTTTGCCGCAAAGCAAATAAAATTGCAATCATTTTTGCTTTTAGGCGACTTTTCGCACATGCCCGTGCTCAGGTCTCACCTTGCTCAAAAGACGCTCCAACAACTTTGTGCCCTTTTTTCTTTCTCAATCCGAAAAGGAGAGGAACATCCTGTATTACCCTGTCCCTCCAATCCTACTCAAAGACGGCGTACAAGAAGGACGGCAGGCAGGCGAGAGAAAAATTTGATAAGCTATAATAATTGTAATATCAACATGTTGCATTTCCACTCCCCTCCTAAAGGCAAGAAACTGGACATCCTTAGGAGTAATAATAATGGTACCTGCTCAGGTAGATAGGTTGTCCTTCGACCATGCTCAGGATGGTGAGTCGTTCGACTTTGCTCACGACCATGAGCTTGTCGAATGGCTTGTCGAACCATAGGCTGAAGACTGTTAGGAAAAAACGGGAATTCGGCACATTGTGAAGCCATATTTGCTGCTAGAACCTGCTGTTTCTTCAAAAAAGTGCTGCAATTATGTTTTTCTGACCACTTTAAGCCTTCAGTCTAAATCCCGCCGAAGGCGGGACTGACTACGTGAGTAGTCACTAATAATGTTTGCTTTGAGTTCCAGAAGGAATCGGGATGGTGATGGGTAGATGAGTGAGCTCTTTTGCCGAAGATATAGGCTAACGTATTCCGAGGAGATCGAGGATCGAGTGTTGTGGAATTTCTACACTCTCTCTATAGCTAGTCTTCTCTGTGGGTTGTGAGGCCTTCCTTCCTGGGCGCCCTACGTAAGTTTGCTTGATTTTGCTGACATACCATTTGACAGAATGGTCTGGTCTGGTCAGACTATATGGATGAAGGGAGGGTTCTATCATGCAGATTACCAATATTTCAGAGGACAAAGCCCAGTTGTCGGCGCTTATCGAAAAAGTTCTTGCCGGCGAGGAAGTCATTATCGGGAAGGCCGGTAAACCGGTTGCCAGGCTTATCCGATATGAGCGCAACAAGCAGGCGCGACAGCCTGGGGCATTACAAGGGAAGATAACAATCGCAGATGACTTTGATGCATTGCCTGAGGATATTGCAACAGCGTTTGGAATGGAGGGGGAATGAATCTTTTACTGGATACCCATATCCTTTTGTGGTGGCTCGATGACAATGCGTCATTACCCGTGAATGCACGTGAAGCGATTGCGGACACTGACAATGTGATCATCCTGAGCGCTGCCGTGATATGGGAGATTCGAATCAAACAGGCAATCGGTAAACTCAACATTGCGCCGAATTTTTATCATGTGATTAAAAAACAAGGTTTTGAAATGCTGGCGATTACATCTGATCATGCCCATGCTGTAGGAGATCTTCCAGAACACCATCGAGACCCCTTTGATCGGATACTGATTGCGCAAGCGATATTGGAAAGGTTTCACCGTCGTTATCCATGATGCGATTTTCAATACGTATCCGATTCCGGTTTTAGGAATCTGATTAAGGGATCATAAAGGGGTTGGGCAGGATTATAGAAACTGGATACGAACCTCATTTTTAATCGATTTTGCCCGGCTTATAAGGGAGAAATTTGATGCTCCTCAACTATCTTGGCGATAATCTGCGATTCAAAAAGTGAGAAAGAAACGGAAAGGTTAACAGGGCAGTTACTATCAGATTATTTCGCCGCTCCAGAGCCGGTTAAGGAACTCTTGCCAGGGAAGTATTTCGATTTGATCCTCTGTTAAGCGGGGCTGTAAATCCCGTGAAACCAGTATGCTTCGAAGAACTGTATATTCTTCTTTAAATCTGCGTAGTCCCTTTAGATGGGTTGTATTCGCTAATTCAGTAGATTTTACTTCAATCGAAATTTCATGATCTCCCAATATGAAATCAACCTCAAACCCGGAAGCGGTCCTCCAATAAGAGATTGGGTAAAACAGTTCTGAATAACTGGAGTGAGCCGTGATTTCCATCCATATATAGTGTTCAAACGCCCGGCCGAAAAGCTCAGATCCCGGCTCTACCTTGCCTCGACGAGTGAGATGAATCACCGGGGAGAGATCAAAGAAGTAGAATTTCGGGCTCGTGATCAACCTCCGTCTTTTTCTTTTTTGAAAGGCGGGTAATTGTCTCCCTATCAGAGTGTCTTCCAGGATCTGGAAATAATCCTTGACCGTCGGACTGCTAACCCCGCACTCGCGTGCTATGTTGGTGTAATTCAGTATTTCTCCATTTGACAGGGCAGCTGCTTCAAGAAATCGGCTGAATGAGGGGATATTACGCGTCAATGCCTCTGCCACGATTTCTTCTTTGAGGTAATCCCCAACATACGATTGGATCAATCTATTCGGGTTATCACTATCATAATTTCGAGGAATCAATCCGGAGTTTAACGCCCTGATTAATGAGAAATCGGGAATTTCAGGAAAAACCAAAGGATATAATTCATAGCGGATGGCCCGGCCTCCCAGTAAGTTGGCGTGACCACGCTTCAGTTTTCTCGCACTGGACCCACACAAGATAAACCTTAGCCCCTTATTTTCCATGAGCCAGTGGACTTCATCAAGGAGAATAGGAAGTTTTTGGATTTCATCTATTATGATCGGATCACGTTGTGAATTGGCATCGAGCCCTCCTGCCAGACATTGTTCGCGGATAAGCGATGGTTCGCGTATAAGCCTTTGATATTCAGTAGACAGCAAGAGATCATATCGAATAGCTTCAGGAAAAAGCATCTTTAGCAGGGTACTCTTTCCTGTCTGACGCGGTCCCCAGAGAAAACAGGTCTCTTGAGAACTCAAATGTAATTGTTGCCTTCTTTTATACATGTATTTTTAAAAAGTAATTTTAAATTTACATGTATTATAAAGATTAATTAGTAATCCTGCAAGCATTTTTCCACAAAAACCGAGAAACTCGTAAAAAGTCTTTTCGCCTGTCATTGCGGGGAGCGGAGCCAGGAAGCAATCCCGTAAATTTAAGTGCAAATGAGAAAAGTCTAATGGCCTCTCTCTGCTCTTTCGACGATAAAGCCCGGCCTTGATAATGCGCATCAAACCAGAAATTTTATTGAAGACATAGCCGTATCTTACGGCATGCCAAAAAAACCGTGCTTAAGGATCAAAAGCGAGGCTCAGGGAGCACAGCAGACGGAGCGGGATATGGGCGCATTGCAGAGAAGCTTCACGCCACATTTCCGGAGGCAGGAAGGCCCATGATGACCGGCCTGTGGGCAGCGCGGGCACTAGCTGTTTGCAGGATTGACATTTTATCATAAAGAGAATATAAAAAGATAAACATATTTGATAATTTATTGTAAACGTATTACATATGACGAGGAATAATATATCCCTTTTGCTCAGCGCTGAAACTCCCTTTTTTACGCTATCTTCCCTTCAGGCTATACTTAATCTCACCAGGGAGAGCGCGAGGACTACTGCTTCCAGACTCGTTGATAGGGGAATTCTCATACGTCTGCGCCGTGATCTCTATACGCTGGTCAACAGGAGCTATTCCCTTTTCTCTCTGGCAAATGCCCTCCACCAGCCATCGGTCATTTCCTTGGAAACAGCGCTCAACTACTGGGGATTGATCGTGCAGGTTCCACAGGTAATCTTTTCCATATCTCTGCGCAGTTACCGATATGAAAGGGATAATACCGACTTCATCTATCGACGCATAGAGCAATCCCTTTTCCGCTTCGGGCAAGTAAAGGCTGAGGATTTCTATATTACTGAGCCGGAGAAGGCCCTTCTGGACTCGCTTTATATGAAAAGCAAGGGTTTGGTCGAGCTCCTGCCAGGGGATGTCGATATGGGAAAACTTGATAATGAGCTGATCAGATATTACAGCAGCTATTATCCCGGAACAGTGAGGAAATTGCTCCGCGAATTCATGGAGCAGAGCTATGAAGCCAAGTAAACAGGATTTTTTTAACCAGTTCAGGGAACAGACGATCATAGAGGTGGTGCAGGCCATTGCGAAATCCCGAGCCGGCTCTCAAATCGCATTCAAAGGAGGAACTGCATTAAAACTTTTCTATGGCCTTCCCCGTTACTCTGAAGACATGGACTATGATTCTCTCCCAGTTGGTTCACCCCAGGAACTTATGAGGGTTTTAAAAGAGCTTTTTGTAAAAAGAAGGTGGGAGATAACTGATGAGGCCGTTAAATATTTTACTATCCTCCTGGAGCTTCGGTTCGCTGGGCCGGAGAGACGTTTTCGGGTGAAAATTGAAATCTCCACAAGGAAAAAGGAACCGGAAACTACGATCCAATCCTTCAGAGGAGTACCGATTCTTACCCTGGAACCCTCATTTTTGATGACAGAAAAACTCCTCGCCTTTCTTAATCGGCAGGCGGGCAGGGATATATTCGACGCGTGGTTCATCCTTGATCACGGCTATCCTCTAAAAGAATCGCTGATAAAGGGGGCCTTTGATGGTTACGGAGATTTTTATCAGGCTATGTTGAGTATCGTAGAAAAGGCCGACATAAAGAAGATACTTCGCGACACGGGCAAGCTTTTGGATCAGGATCATAGAAACTGGATAAGGACTTCATTTTTGCTCGACTTTGCAAAGCTTCTAAGAGGTAGATTAAATTCTCTTCAATTATTTTGAAGGTATGGAACAACCAAATGTAAAGGGGTCAAGTCTGCTCTTGACTCATGCTTAGCTCTTCCTTCAACTTCTCTACCCGGTGTCTCAGTGGTCTATCCTTTGCGATGATCGCCTTGGTTCTCTCAATCACACTACTTACCGAGCTGTACTTGGCTATCCTAAATTCCCTGCCAATCTCTGCAAGACTATCCCCTCTCACATGCCTCATCAAATATATGGCCACGTTCCTTGGTTCATTAGCTGTCCCTCATCTCGTTACGGTAAAGGCCTCTTCTGTCACATTACAGCTCTTACATACGACTGCCCGTATCCTTCTGACATCCGGTGCCAGGGATCTCGATTCAGGGACCTCAAGGTAGCGTATGTCAAGGGAAAACAACCATTTCTCCTCATGACAAGTTACCATGCACTTGGATACTTGATTCTCAACGGCCTTGACATACGATCTACTACCATCTTCAAATAGATGAGTCAAAAGCAGACTTTACCTTTCCTCGTATCTGTTCTTCGACGCCTCTGTAAAACTCCCTTCCACTTCCTCCACAGAGCATAAGGCCGCATTTCAATGGGCATTTGAAGCGGTTCTAAGGTTCAGGTAGGAACACAATCTTGGAGATTTCGAGGGGGGGCAGGAAGATCCTTTAGATGATTTGACCGGCCCAGAGCATTTCACAGAAGCTTTGCCATGGCAGGACCGTGATGTTGGAATCCAGGTTTCTGGATAGCGGCTCCCTTGAGACGATAAAAGATTTTTTGCATTTTTTCTCTTCGAGAAAGAGATGAAGACCCTTTGGTCGGTCCCCTACGTTTTCAGAGGATTTGATTTCGACGACAGCGTCAGCATCCCCCAGGATGAGATCGACTTCCGTCCCGCTTGCCGTTCTCCAGAAGGTGATGGGGAATTCGATTTTGCTATAATGGCTGTAAGCCCAACACTCCTGAAGAATGAAATGCTCGAAGGCTCTGCCATATTCTCTGGTTCCTGGTGTGATGGATTTGTAGTTCAGCAAGGCAGACACAATCCCCACGTCAAAGAAGAAGAACTTCGATGTTTCTATGAGTCGCCGTCTTTTTCCTTTTTTCCAGGGCAGAAGCTGCCTCCCTATCAGGGTGTCTTCGAGGATCTGGTAGTACTCCCGAATGGTTTTCACCGAAACCCCCGCGTCCCTCGCGGCATTCGAATAGTTCAAGAGCATTCCATTCGTCAGCGCGGCGGAAAACAGGAATTTCGAAAAAGCAGGCAGATTGCGCGTGAGAGCCTCGGCTTGGATTTCCTCTTTGAGGTAGTCTTGAACATAAGCCTTCAAGTCCATTTTAGGATCCGGTGAAAGATAGTGAGCTGGGAGAAGGCCCGAAAATAAGGCCCTATCCAGATTGAAGGCTTTCACCTCCTTTGTCACGAAGGGGAAGAGAAGAAATCGCCACGCTCTACCTCCAAGAAGGTTCACCGTTCCTCTTTTGAACTTACGAGCGCTCGATCCGGAGAGAATAAACCGGTAGCCCTTGTTTTCGATCAGCCAATGGATTTCATCCATGAGCTGAGGAACTTTCTGAACCTCGTCGATAACGATTGTCTTCTCCGGTTGCGCTTCGAGGATCTGACGTAAGCGGGTCGGTTTTTGACTTAGCGCTAGGAAAAGATCGAAATCAAGCAGGTCGATCCAGAAAGCATCGGAAAACTGTTGTTTCAGCAGGGTCGTCTTGCCCGTTTTTCGAGGACCCCATAAGAAGGCTGAGCGGCCTTTAGGTAACCTGAGCTGACAGATTCTTTTTATGTTTTCGGAGGTTTTCATAATTAGTATAATATGACAATATGGATGATAAGTCAAATTATTCGTGATAATTTGGAGATAAATACAAATTATTACAAATGCTGTAAAGGGGGAAGGGTATAAAAAAATAACTCAATTGACAGCGTGAGTGCTATTTTGATAGTTTTTTATGTATGCAGCGATCAGCCCGTTTAGATGAACCCGGCGTTGTATTGCGCTTCTCGATTATGGGTATGACATGAGAAAAAAAGAGAAGGAAATTACCGATAAGACCGTCATGGAATCGATCATCCTCAGCTCATCTGTGTGCCGATTAGCTTTATCAGAAGACAATTATCCCTATATTATTCCTCTTTGTTTCGGATATGAAGAGAATACCCTGTATTTTCACTCTGCTCCAAAAGGCAAGAAATTGGACATACTCAGGAGCAATAATAAGGTTTGCTTTGAGTTCGATATAGATCACCGGATCGTAAAGGCACAAGAAGCATGTGGATGGAGCATGAACTACCGGAGTGTTATTGGATTTGGGAAGGCCTCCATCCTCGATGATTCAGAGGAAAAGATCAAGGCCATTAATGCCATCATTCGACGCTATGCAGGTAAGTCCTTACCATATTCGAAAGCCAAGTTAAAGGATACGGTGATCATTAAGGTGGAAATAGAGAGCATCACCGGGAAGGAATCGGGATATTGATGGGTAGATGAATGAGTTCTTCTGCCGAAGATAGAGCTAACATATGCCGAGGAGATCGAACGTTCAGGGATTTCTTATCTGCATTCTCTCTGCAGCTAGCCTTCTGTTGTGGAGCCTTCTTTTTGGGCGGTCCGGTTCAGGGTGCTATCAAAACAGGAGAACAAAGCATCAATGTCCTCTATCTGCTCTTTCGACGAGAGGACCCAGCCTGGCCGGAGCGCATCAAACCTTTTGAGGATAGGTAAGACAATGAACTGGCCCGCTTCACTTCAGACTGCACATGTTATTGAAAAAATAGCAATATCTTTCGGCATGTCAAAGAAAAAACTGTGCTGCGGGATCAAAAGTGAGGCCCTATGCTCACAGCAGGTGGCTCGGGCCATGGGCGCATCGCAGAGGAGGTTCAACCTGTTTGGATCTGTTTGGCATGGAAGATCAACGTCTTGTTTTTTAGTTGCTGGAACTTCAAAGCGCGCGAGCGGAGTGTTTGAACTTCCTCGATTATGTGACTGTAAGTCTGGTACCGATCGTTCGGATCCTTGGCCATCATCTTTTCGATGATTGCCCCGAGGGCAGCAGAGACTTTCGGGTTCTTTTCCTTGACAGGTATCAGATTCTCATTCAGGTGTTTGGACAGCACCTCATTCGTGTCTTTTCCGGTAAAAGGAGGCGTGCCGGTTAAAGCATGGTAGAAGCAGGCGCCCAGCGAGTATATATCGCTTCGATGGTCCAGGGGGCGGCCAGTGACCACGTCCGGGGATATATAATAGGGTGAGCCGACAATGCCCTCCTGAAGGGCGCCCTTGCTTTGTCCGTCGGTTATTTTAGCCACACCGAAATCCACGATTTTGAGTGTCCCTTTCTGATTCACCATGATATTAGCCGGCTTGATATCCCGATGGATGATGTTTTTCAGGCTGACAAATTCGAGGGTCTGGCAGATGGTGATCAGGTATTCTAGGCCGCGTAAGGTGTTCAGATTACGCCCTTCCCTGATCATGTCTGCCATGGTGCCTCCGGGGATGTACTCCATGGCGAAATAAAGAATATCGTTTATGTGTCCGATATGGTAGATCCGGGCTATATTGGGATGGTCCAGTTTGGAAATAAGACGCGCCTCTTTTACGAACATCTCTCTGAATTTCTCTTTAGATGATAGCTCAAAGGATATCACCTTCAGGGCGACCTCCCGTTCCAATACCACGTCCCAGCCCTTGAAAACACCACCCATGTTTCCTGCGCCCACAAAGGAGACGGCTTTGTAATTATCGAGCTGTTTGCCGATCAGGCTGTGATAGAGGCGGCTCTCTATGGATGTCTCTTCCGACTTCAGCCATTGGGGGTCCAGCATGGCAGGAAGGGCGGATTCGCCCCTCTCCTCGGCCGTCAAAATTATGGTCTTCGCCCTTTGATCCGGTACCGGAGTTGCCTGATCCCCATTTTCGCCCCCAGTTCTTTCCTCCCCGTGACCTATAAGGGCGGTCAGATAATCGAAGACCAACTGCCATTGTTGGCTGTCTTCCATCTCGATTCCTATGCCTGCGAGCTTCTGGAAATCGTCAAAGGAGACATGCTTGATTGTGCCCTCGGCAGTGATGTTCTCTTCGGGCAGGGGAAAGCGGATTTTCAGGACCAACCCTGGCTTCCCGAGCAGGGCGGTCTCCACAGAGAGACCACGGCGACTGAAGTTCTTGATCCGCCCGGGCATATACAGGAAGCCGTCCCGTGAAAGCTCGATGTGGAGGTTGGGCAGCGGGCTCTTCCGGATAGACCTACGCTGCTCATCATGGGTCGGCAAGGCTGGGGCGATCGGTGGATCGTCGCTCGATTCTGCAGTGGCCGGAGGGGATGGATCCTCTTGAGCGGAACCAGGCGGTCTTATTTCGCGAATGCAATTGAGAAAATCCTGCACCTCCATGGGATAGACCAAGAAATCTATAACGCCCATCTGAAAGGCTTTGGACGCACGCCCCTGATCATTTACGGGCACGAAGAAGAGAAAGGGGATGGCCTTCCTGAGAGGATCGCTCTTGAGGTAGTATAGAAAATCATAGCCGCTGACATCCTTCAGAACGCTGTCACAGATGATCAGACCCACAGGTTGTTCCATGATGATCGACAAGGCATCATGCATCTCTATGGCTGTATGCACGGTATACCCTGACCGTATCAAGGCCTGGCAGATGGACTCACGAAAATCCGAGTCCCGGTTGATGAGCAAAATGTTGTTGCTGTCAGTCATGTTGCCCCGGTAAAGCGGGGGACCCGCACATCCCATGCATCGGATTATTGCGTGTGAGCTCCCTCCTCTTTGACAAACACTTCCTATTTCCTAGGTTTGAGGCACACCTGCAATGCGAATGAATCTGAGCCCACGTCAAAGATGAGGACCGCAATGGTCGCATCGTCCGGGTGACCGATCTGGTGCCCTGATCCCACGACAACAGTGGGCAGAGAGAGTTCAAAATGGTAAGGTTTCCCTACGAAATCCTTTTTGGTCGCGCCGCTGATTATATTGACAAGCTCACCCACCCCATCATGAATGAGTTCTACATTGACACCCTCTTCATCCACCTGCATCATCTTGGCGATGATCGTGCGCGCCAGGACCCAGCAGAAGGTGATCACAACAGTTCCCTCGGCCTTTCCGGAAAGTCCGATGATCCCAGAAATATCACCGAATATACGCAAGTCGTTCGAAAAGTAAAGTTCTCGGAATTCGGCTTCCACGGCTGCCATGGTCTTCAGCACATGGGGTGTATTCCTGATAAAGGGTGTAAGGTATTCCTTTTCCTGATCCAGGGGCTGACGACTCGGGATAAGATGGCTCTTGAGGATCTGACGGCAGGCAGCGGGGGGATCAGCCAGGGACAGGACCTCGGTTGCGCCTGCCATGATGTACTGATGCGAGGGTGTGTGGTCCAGCCTGCTTTTGATCAGGACCAGCGGAACATTCCGGAATTTGAGCGCATACCTGAGCCTTCGGATCCGATTTAGGACGTCATCCCGGTCCCCATCATCTTGGATGACAATCATTTTGAAGCTGTTGAGGTTCTTGCCGGAGATCTCTGTTTGAAGACTGACCTGATCCCCGAACAAATCCGAGAGGGCCTGCGTCACTTCCGGTTGACAGCCCATAAGCAGTACGTTGTCCACTATTCATTTCCTCCTCGTAATTGAAAGTGAAATTCCTCTGTTGAAGGGGAGCAAAGAGACGCGAGGCAAGCGTTAGCTTTTCGGAGTTAGGACCTCCTGGATCTTGGCAGCGAGATCCGCCGATGTGAACGGCTTAGAAAGGTATCCCCATGCTCCGGCATCAACGGCCATGGCCGTCTTGTCGTCTTCCGAATCCGTGGAGACCATGAGCACCGGAATTCTTCGATAATCGTTGTTTCCCTGCATGGCTTTCAGAACCTGGTACCCGGACCATTCCGGCATATTCCAGTCCAAAAGAATGAGGCCGACCTCCTCTTCCCCCTTTTTGAGGATCTCTATAACCTCCTGTCCGTTTCCTGCATGTATAGTTTCGTAGCCCAATGATGTAACGATGCGGTCGATAATATTTCGCATCACGCGTGAGTCATCGGCGATCATGATTTTCATTTTGCCTTCCCCCTCTAGACATCTTCATAGCTCAAAATCTTACCATTTGCGTCAAATTTTTTCAAGACCTCAAATGCAAGACGCAAATGGAAATATGCAAAATAAATGCCAGAAGATTGCCGTTATACCCATGGAAAGAAAGTCCTTTTGATTTTTATACCTTGCATTTTTCATTGTACAATTCGAAGCTTCGCTAGGATGCATCCCTCATGCAGCGGACGCACAGAGGTAGCCCTCTGTTTATCGGGGCACAGGATCGATTTGAGAAAACCCTTATGCGATCCGAACGATAAGAGGGACCCCTGAAGTCTTATCGGAATTTCGATACGAAACTTTAGTGACGATCAGAGGAATACGATATAGTCGATGCGTGGTTCATGCTAGATCAGGGCCGCGCCCTAAAAGAGTCGCTGATAAAGGGGACCGTTGATGGCTATAAAGACTTTTACCGGGCTGTGTTGAGAGCTGGAGAATGGGCCGATAGAAATAAGATGCCCTGCGAAACAGGAAACCTTTTCGGCCAGGACCATGGAAACCGTATAAAATCATTATGTTTGCGTGGTCTTGATCGGCTTCTACAGGATAACTTGAGTTCATTTCAATCATATTGAGAATCTCGCGGCAACTCAATGTGGGCGAGCTTTTTGATGGAAAAGGGCACCGTGTCTGTCAGGAAATTGACCCAAACATTCCTGTATTTTCAAAATCCTATTCTCATGTATGGTACGGACAGGAAAAGGAGCTTACAGATCAGGATGTACAGGATCTACCTGCAAGAGAATGGGGTCTCGTAGAAGATACTGATGGATAATAGAAGATGAGGGCCCTAAAGGTACCCCCGTATTCCCGCTTTGCTCTATCGTTCTTAAAAAGTCGTCCTTCACACTTTTGCATGGGTGAACCTATATATTGTGGTCAATGTAAGCTCTGTATTATAGTATCGGTTGACAAACCTAGTGAAGGAGGATGCCGATGCACGATACAGAGTTGTACCAACAATTGCTTGGCCTTCAAGACCCATGGAGAGTGACGAAGGTCGAGCTTGATTCTGCTGCCGGTCGGGTGTATGTCTGGGTTGAAGATCGTTCTGGGGCCCAATGGAGCTGCCCCGAATGCGGAAAGCAAGCCTCGGTCTATGATCACAGTGACGAGCGAGTCTGGCACCATCTCAACACCTGTCAGTTCGGGACCTATATCCATTGTCGTCTGTCCTGTATACGATGCCCCGAGCACGGGGTGAGGCAGGTCTCCGCTCCGTGGGATGAGCCTGGCAGCAGATTCACCCATGCAAAAGTGTGAAGGACGGAAAAAAATAAGGAGAAGACAATGGGTTATATTGATACATTTAGACTCTCGGGTAAAGTGGCAATAGTTACAGGTGGGAGCAGAGGGCTGGGCCGAGCGATCGCTATCGGATATGGGGAAGCAGGCGCCAAGGTAGTTGTTGTGAGCAGGTCAAAAGATATTGAGGAAACGGCACATGAAATTACCAAAAGGGGCGGGGATGCTATGGCCCTTCCACTCGATATAACAGAAGAACGAAATATTAAAACGATGATCAATATGTCTATTGATGAGTTTGGCCGACTGGATATTGTCGTCAACAACGCAGCAATAGCGCATATGAATAAAGCTATTGATATGTCTGTTGAAGAGTGGGATACCGTTTTAGATACCAATTTAAGAGCCACCTTTTTGATATGCAAGGCTGCCGGGGAGAAAATGATAAAACAAAAGAAGGGGAAGATAATCAATATTGGTTCAGTTTTAGGAATGAGGGCTGCCAATATGGCAGTACACTATTGCTCGTCCAAAGGGGCGATTGTCCAGTTGACCAAGGCCCTTGCCTTGGAATGGGCGCGTTACAATATCAATGTCAATTGCCTTGCTCCAGGGTATCTTGCGACCGAAATGGTTCAGGCTCAGCAAGATGATGAAAAACACAGCAAGTTCTTGCATTCTAAGATTCCCTTCAGAAGGTTTGCTAAACCGGAAGAAATTGTTGGAACAGCCATATTTCTTGCATCCGAGGCTTCTGACTATATGACAGGATCTGTTGTTGTAATTGATGGGGGCTATTCTATCTGGTAGAAAAGAGTTGTAATTCATTACACCTGCAACTCGGTCATGGCATAAGACCGGAGGAGGCGGAAGAGGTTTTAGCGAATAAACCCTTATTCAGGAGGACCAAAAAAGGACACTACGTGGTTTTTGGCCCAACATGCGAGGGAAGATATCTCACCATTGTCTTTGAGCTAAAGAAAAGGGTATCGTCCGGCCCTTTACCGGTTGGGATATGAGCCGGGCGGAAATGCGATACTATAACAAGCACCGGGGATAAGAGATGGAGAAACAAATCAATACAACGAAAGACTGGATTGGATACTACGAGGACCGAGATATCTTGGATGAGATTGCCGATGAATCGGTCGACCTGAGTTTAGATGAGAGACTTCGCCAGGATATCCTTTCAGGCAAACGAAAAAGGAAGTTGAAAAACATCACTATCAAGATTGATGAACTCGTAAAAAGTCTTTTCACCTGTCATTGCGAGGAGTCCTTCGGCTATGCTCAGGATAAACTCCACGATGAAGCAATCTCGTAAATTCAAGTACTTACATTGAAGGAGATTGCTTCGCTCCGCTCGCAATGACACCAATGTCGACTTTTTACGAAACCATCAAGAGTGTCAAACTCGTAAAAAGGCGTATCCCTTGAATTTGTCATTTCGACTGCAAGGAGAAATCTTGTATTTTCAGCATGTT
>Ga0307435_1000255_pt1 | contig 23846 bp, 17 predicted proteins | sample SalMarWE160470MG_FD_202164 | JGI IMG/M metagenome (GOLD analysis project Ga0307435, IMG submission 202164) | Salt marsh sediment microbial communities from the Plum Island Ecosystem LTER, Massachusetts, United States - WE1604-70 | ecosystem: Environmental > Aquatic > Marine > Intertidal zone >... | reverse complement strand
GCCGGCGTTTTGCCGGGGCTGCTCCTGAGTCTCTTTTTTGCTGCAACAGTGCTGCTGCTTTGCATGCGCAATCCTAGCATCGGGCCCCCTGGAGTCCCGACCAGCTGGAGAGTGAAACTGCGAGCAACCACCGGAATTATCGAGACATTTATCCTTTTCCTTCTGGCAATCGGGGGGTTGTTTCTGGGCTGGTTCAGCCCCACTCAGGCCGGGGCAATTGGAGCCGGCGGCACCCTCCTCATCGGCCTGGCCCGGCGACAGCTTAGCTGGCAATCATTTTTCGAGGCCTGTAAAGACGGCTTGAGAACATCCTGTATGGTTATCTTCATTATCACGGGGGCGGTCATCTTTGGTCATTTCATGGCCGTATCCACGATACCCTTCGTGCTGGCTGCGTGGCTCGGTGGGCTTCCCATATCCCCGATCGCAGTCATGGTGATCATCATCTTCATCTATTTCATAGGCGGCTTTTTTATGGATTCCATGGCCCTCGTCGTGGTCACTATACCCATCTTCTTTCCCATAGTTCTGGAGCTCGGCTTTGACCCGATCTGGTTCGGTGTCATCATTGTGCTCGGGGCCGAGATGGGGGTGATCACGCCGCCTGTGGGGGTCAATGTGTTTGTCATCAAAGGTATCGCCCCGGATATACCGCTTGAGACCATCTTCAAGGGGGTCTTGCCCTTTTTGGTTGCGCTGACTATTGTTACGATCATACTGGTAATTTTCCCGCAGATCGCCACCTTTTTGCCCTCTTTCATCAGCTATTAGTGGAAAGGATAATCTGAGCGGGAAGAAACAGCGGCAACGACATGAACGCTGGGTCCTTAGATCAGCGTTTATCTATCCGAAAATCTGAGGCTTATACATGGCCACAACCATTGCCTTGACCGTTAACCCACGGGCTTCCATCGTTGTTCTACGGCCTAAAAATGGACTATCCACACTGTATACAAAGGGGGAGCCATTCTGGGACCCGATGGGCGATACAGCACCCCTTACACCCCTTAAAAAATACCTCAATCCCCGTATCCCCGTTATAGGGTCAGATGCTTATATCAGTGACTCTGAGTTTGCTTAAAGGTCTCATGGGGCTTATCCTCTCTGCTCCATGAACCACCGCGAAAGGATCATCTTGGAGAAGCAGAAAGACGCAATGGCAGCAGCCTATGACGAGGAAGCAGAGGCAACGGGCTGGTTCGGTCCTGAAGTAGCCTTCGGCCTAGCCTACAGGTATGTTCAGCCCGGTCAATCGATACTCGATATCGGGATCGGCACTGGCTTGGGTTCTGTGCTGTTCCGCAAAGCAGGGCTGGAAGTCCATGGTATGGATATTTCCCCGCAGATGCTTGACGCGTGTCGCAGCAAGGGATTTACGGCCCTGCACCTGCATGACCTGAGCAGAGCCCCCTACCCTTACGATGCAGAGAGTATGGACCACGCCGTCTGTGCCGGCGTTCTGAATTTCTTCAGCGATTTGTCCCCGGTGTTTGCAGAAACCGCCCGCATCCTCCGCAAGGGTGGCCTGTTTGCCTTCGTTGTTGGCGAAAGAGCTGAACACGAATCCCATGAACTCAAAGTAGGCCCTGAGCATACGAACTCGGAAAGAACCGTGACGATGTATCTGCATAGCCCCAAGCAGATTGATAGCTGGATGGAAAGGCATGGGTTCAGGCTTGTGAGAAGCCTCGCCTTCACGGTATTCATGGATCGAGAGCGAACCAGGAGCATGCAAGCCAGGGCTTACCTGGCGAGAAAGGCGACGAGCATCGAACCAAGCCTGGGAGGCGACGCTTAACAGCGCTCCTCAAGCCAATCTTTGTTTGCTATCCGAAGTTGCATAATGGAATGTGATTACCGGGGATCAGGGGGCATCCGCGCTGGGCGCTGTGAAGTGGGTATGAATGCATCCGGATAATGTACCGAAAAGGGTCTCAATGGTGAAAAACCGACCTCTATGGGAAGCCTCCCCGTTTAAGGGCTAAGCCTCAAACCGACAAGTCACGAATAGATTAAGACATGACACACATTGCTTTAATCATGTGGCTTAAGGCGCACGGCCTTATGCCTTGAGCCTTTGGCCCGCTCGAATATTATCCTAAATCAATAATAAAATACGACACAAATAGTACGATCTTGAGCTACTATAAAGACGTCTAATACTATAGGGCGTGGATGACTATGTTGATAAAATAGTACAGGATTTCGAAAAAAGAACCGGGCAATAAGGAAAGAAAAGAGGGGGCAGAGAGGATGCCCAGGCAAGCGAGGTTATATCCACCCGTTACGCTTCAGCATGCGATCATCAGGGGATTGAGAACACAAGAATCCTTGATGGCGGTTGAGGCCGTGAGGACCTCCTCAAGAGAATCGTCCGCCTGTGGTATGCGTTTCATCTGGAGAATTGTACATGGAACTGAAAGAGCTGCTTGTTGTTATACCCCATAGTAGCATTGTGATCCCTGGCGAGATCCCTCTTGAAAGTCTTTCAGAGCGGTTCCCCGCACTGGTCCAGAATGTCGACTGGTACACGAATTGGCTTTACGATTTCCGCGATTTGCTGAACAATCGACATGTCGTCTTCCCTTACTGCAGCCTCATCGTTGAAGCAAACCGACATCCCGATATCCTGGAGGATAGTGTGCCTGTGAAGGATGTCCGCGGAGAATCAGTATACAAGGCGCAAAGGGAACCAGACCACGAGCTGAGAAAAGTGCTTGCCAAGAAATACTTGACGGCCTTCCATAAGGCCATAGAAGATTGTATCGAATCCGGGGCGGAGTTTCTCCTAGACGGACATTCCACGGTGACGGCCCGAGGGGTCACAGACAACCAGATTGATCTGATGAATTTCCAGCACTCTTGCCTGGATGAAAAGCCCCGGTACTTTTCCCCTGATGTTTATGCCGAGGCGTATGCGGCGGAACTCCGAAGGAGGCTTCCGGAGGTCAAGGTGACCGTGAACAGTTCGGAATACTACGCCGTATACGGTCACGTGTGTGCCGAACATTCCGTAAAGGCAATGGGTCGGGTCGGAAAGCGAGTACCGGCTATCATTCAGGAGACCAATGAGCGTCTTTACAAAAACCCGGATCGAACGCCAAACGTGGAGGCTATCAACCGGTTGCGCCGCGTTTTTGCAGAGTCCATCCATGCTGCCTATTGCAAGGTCCGCGGAATGAGATAGGATAGCGACTATGATCAACCTCCATAGTGGCAGACAGACCTTCGCATTTGACTGCGGCGCCAAGGCCCTACAAACAGTCATGGCCTACTACGGCATCGATATCCGCGAAGATGAACTGATCAAGGAACTGGGAGCCGGCAAGGACGGCACCCGCGTGGATAAGATGATATCGGTTGCCGAGGCAAGGGGATTCCACGTGGAAGCAAGGCAGGGTTGGACCCTCAGGGAAGTAAAACGATATATTGATGAAGGCAATCCGGTGATCGTTCTGCTCCAGGCATGGGCAGATAGATACATGACCCTCAAAGAATGGCGTAACGACTACGACGACGGGCATTACGCAGTCGTGATCGATCATGCAAGGGGGGTTTTGCTCTTTGAAGATCCGGCATCATTCCGCAGGACCTGGCTCAGGGAATATGAGTTTCTGGCCCGCTGGCATGATCTGGATGCAAGCATAAACCGGCACTACGAGCAATTCGGTATGGTTCTGCTCGGCAGGGAACCTATGATCCACGCCCCAGAGCACATGGATTGAACGACACCGATGAGCAACGAGAAAATCGGCAGGCATTGCACCATGTTCCATTGCCGAAGGTCGCAGCCCAACCGGCTAAACAGATGCTCTCACTCTCCCTCCTCACACAACATCCGATGAATCGGGATCTGCGCATCGCTCGTCAACAAGAAAGAAGATACAAAGATGGATCTTCAAGCGTACGGTTAGGATAAAGAAACGGAAACAAAGGGGAAGAGGTTTAATATCCCCAGTCCCTCAATATCCCCGCCATCCTTTCCCGGTGGGTGCCGGGCCAGTAGAAGCGCCTGCATGAGGGACAGAACATGGTCCTGTCCCTCTGCGTGGTAAACACGTAATCGGGCACCTGCTCCCTGGCAACCTCCTCCTTGGCCTTCTCCAAGGGCGAATTACACCGTATGCATCTGCGAAAATAGGCTTCGCGATTACGGGTGAGCCTTACGGTTCTATCAAGCACCGCCAGCTGATCCTTCACCAGGTCACGGTCCACGAGGATTGCGTGCTCGTATCGTGCCGCCCTCTCACGGCTCCTCGTGAGCAGCACCCTTCCCTCCTCGACCAGCTCCCGTATTCTCTGATCGGTGTAATGCGGCTGGTACGCCGTATCGTAACCCATGATCCTCAAATACTTGGCCAGTGCGCCGAGCATGCTGTCAACCACAAAGGCCATTTCTCTGTTCCCCCTGCTAACCGGGCAATGGCTTACTGCTCCTGATAGTTTTTTCGGATGATCTTGACGTCAGGCGGCGGATTCAAACGGAAGAGCTCCTCAGGGATTGGTCTATTGAACTCAAGCGAGGTATATCGAATCTCCAGTTGCCGCTCGCCGCCGTCGGAAATGGAGACCTTCGAGGGATAGGGGCCCATACTCCCCTCTTTGAACTGAGACAGCGCTACCGTCAATCCCTGTCTGGCAAGATGGATGGAGGTGGGGATAAAGCCGTCTTGGGCAAAGGTGAGCCTCTCTACCGTTTCACCCCGCCTATCAAAAAGCGCGATCTCGTTCCGCCCAAGGCTTTCAACCCTGCAATGGGGCAGGATCGGTATCCTTCCGGAGAGGATCACCCACGCTATTTCCAGATCAAATTCGAAGGGGAAATATGGCCCCCCTTGTAACCCACTCGACGGACCGCTATAAAAGGTATGCTCCACGAAGGAAAGCACCGAGGTATTCTGCTTATCGGCTACGAGGTAGATGAGCGGCTTCCCCCAGGTGTGGGTGAGCTCAAGCCTTAGCCTGGATGGCCTCTGACCGACTGCGAGGAGATTCATGCCCGTTTCCCCCTCCCCTTCCCTGAAGAACAGCTTCCCCACCCCTACAAAGCTGAACACCTCATCGGCCTGCGCTCTTAACTGGGTGATGAGACGATGGGCCTGATCCTGGGAGATGGGCTTTGCCGGGGGGAGAGGCCGGAACTGCGCACATCCCGCGAGCGTACCCAAGACAAGGAAAAGGATGATATGAGAATGGCAAAATCTAGGCCCTATTCGTCCCCATACGCCCCTTCGCAGGTGCGGTGTATGTGATGTGGTCGGCGTTTTGTGAGGGTTCGGGTTCCACGGCATAGGCTGTTCCCCTATTCCTTTGGGCCATACCCTCTGCGCCCGCGCATACCGAAAAAAGGTGATCCTCAGAGACCACAATGTTTCAAGCCCTCTCACCGACTCTCGCCCTTGAGATGCTCAATGACGCCCTTGATCTTTTGCTTCAGCTTTTCTTGATCCGCATTCTCCAAGACGAGTGCCCGGTTATAGGTCTCCAGGGCGCGCTCGTATTGCTTCACCTTGGTGTAAACATCGCCCAGATGCTCGTTGATGACCGGATCCTCAGGGGTCAGCTTCACAGCCCTCTTCAACTCGATGAGGGCCCTATCGTAGAGCCCCTTCTGAAAATAGACCCACCCCAGGCTATCGATAATGTAGCCGCTATCGGGCTTGTACTTCAAGGCCTTCTCGATAAACTCCTGGGCCCTATCAAGGTGAATGCCCTTATCGGCATAGGTATACCCGATATAGTTGAGGGCGTCTGCATGTGTGGGATCAATGGTGAGTATTATCTCCATGTGCTCGAGGCACTCCTTATTTCTCTTCAATCTATCCAATACAATCCCTATCCTATAGAGAAGACCCGTATCCCTCGCATCGTGGGTTAAGCCCTCCTTCAAAACGCTCATGGCGGCTTGGTATTGCTCCCTTCCCTCATAGAGGGTTGACAGCATTAAGTAGAGTCGAGGATGCCCCTGCTTGAGGTTAACAGCTTCCCTGAGAAGCTCTATTGCCTCATCGGTCTTCCCCTGCCTCTGAAGGATGTAAGCCATCCGAATCCTGGCATGGACAAAGTATTTGCTTTCGGGACCGAGGAGGCTCAGATTTTCATAGGCCGCATCGAAATCCTCATGCTCATCAAGGGCTGCTCCCAGATAGTACCTGGCTTCCTGATCCTCCGGAAATGCGGCGACTATCGAGGTAAGCTCTGAGATGGATTCATCCAGTTTTCCATACTTGAGATAAATGAAGCCCAAGGTCTTTCTCTCCCGGTCCCCTGGGCTGAGGTTCTTCTCCATCTCCGCTATTGCTTCCTCTGCCGCTTTGTCCTGGCCGGTCTCGTATAAGAGGGATATCAGCCGTTCGCTTGCAGTCGTGTTGCCAGGAGATATCATCAATATCCTCTCATAGCACTCGATGGCCCGATCAAGCTTATCCATCTTGCCGTAGAGAACTGCCGCATCGAAGAGGGCCGGGAGGAACTCCGGATTTATCTCAAGTACTCTGAGAAATGCCTTCTCCGCCGAACCATAGTCGTCGCGCTCAAGGTTGACCCTTCCCACGTAGTAATGCGCTATGAGGAGCTCTGGATCATCCTCTATGAGTATTGCGAGGTGCCCTAATGCTGAATCGAAGTCCTTCAACCTGATAAAGAGCGTGGAAAGCTGGAGCCTCGCCTCCTTGTTTTCCGGATCGCCCATGAGTATCTCCCGGTACTGGGATATCGCCAACTCGAACCTCTGAAGCTGGGAATAAATTCCTGCTAAACACTTCTTCGCATCTATATCCCCGGGGTGATCCTTTACCGCCTTTTGGGCAAAACGTAGTGCCTCTTCCCCTTTGCCTTGTTCGAGCAGCACGTGAGACACCTTCTTGAGTAAATAGGGGGAATGCTCGTCGTTTTTGAGGGCCTCCTTGAGATGGATCTCCCCTTGCTGGTAATCGCCATTCAGGATCGCGATGCAGGCAAGGGCATAGCTTTGATAGGCATCCCGGAGGGCATCATCTTCTTGGCGCGCGATCCCTCCCGATAGGTTCATATCCTCGCTTTGGAAATAATCGCCTTCCACCGCCACACAGGAAAGCACCGGTGTAACGAAAAAAAGCAACGACCAAAAGGATATCGCCTTCAGTTTCTTAGTCATCATGTATGAGATCCGAGAAATTTTCCTCAAAATCGGGAATCTCCTCCATTAACCATTCCTTCGCCTTCTTCAGGATCTTCTCCTGGATCTGCCGAATCCTCTCCCTCGATATGCGGTATTTATCCCCAAGCTCCTGAAGGGTTAAGGGGCGATCCGCTAATATCCTGTTATCGAAGATATCCCTCTGTTTTCCCGCCAGGGTCTCCCTGAATGCCTCCAATTTCTCCTTCAGCAACTCCTGCCGTTCCCTCACCGATATCTGTTTGTCCACGTCCATCTCAGGAGAAGGAAGAAATGATCCATAGTCTTGCTTAGAGTCCTCCTTCACCGGAGCATCAAGCGATACTTCCCAGCCGCCGAGCCGTTGTCCCATTTCTATAATATCATCCTGTTTTACATCAAGGCGTTCGGCAAGGAGCTTGGGCTCGGGATTATAGCCCAACGATAAGAGCCGTTCCTTCTCCTTCGCGAGATTAAAGAAAAGCTTTCTCTGGGCCTGGGTGGTACCTATCTTGACCAGCTTCCAATTCTCCATGATAAACTTCAGGATATAGGCCTTTATCCAGAATGAAGCATAATAGGAAAACTTGATGCCCTTATGCGGATCGAACTTCTTAACTGCCTGTATCAATCCCACGTTTCCCTCCTGGATAAGATCCAGGAGGTTTCTCATCCAGAACCTGTGAAAATCCATGGCGATCTTCACCACCAACCTGAGATTTGCAAGGATGAGCATCTTCGCCGCTTCCTGATCATTCTGCTCCCTGTACCTGATTCCAAGCTCTATCTCCTCCTCCTTAGTAATGAGACTGTATCTCCTTATCTCCCCCAAATAGGCCTGGAGCGGATCATAGGGGACCAGGGAATTCTCTTTATTTCCCGGAACAAACCCCGTTTCGTGCTGAGCCTCGCCCGTGTGATCGCCGCCTTCCCGCAGGGCGCTATTCTTTTTTTCCATCGTATCGTTCATTCGTTCCTTGGGCACGCTCCATACCAGAAAGGGGAGGAATCCAGGCTCTCGTGGTGGGCAATGGGATGACCAATTATGAGTCTTGAATATGAACTCTGAGGTATTTCTTTTTCCCCGCTCTCAGCAATATGGTGTTGTTCTTGATATAATCAGGTCCGATCTTCGTTTCAAAGGATGGAATCCTCTCCCCATTGACATAGGCGCCCCCCTGGGATATTAACCTCCTTGCTTGGCTTCTCGTTGTACAGAGGGAGGTATTCTGAAAGAGAATATAGGCCTCAATGCCGTTGCCGAGCTCCCCAAGGGTCATGGAATAGGTGGGAACTGCCTCGAGATCATCACCGTTCTTCCCTCCGAACAACTGCCTGGCGTCGCTCCTGGCCCTATCGGCTTCTTTACGACCGTGGCATATCTTCGTGGTCTCATAGGCCAACACCTCTTTTGCCCTCCGTATGTCTTGATCCCCTGATCTGCACAGATCCTCTACCTCGCGCATGGGCAGAAAGGTAAAGCAGCAGAGGAACTTTCTCATATCCCGGTCATCTGTATTGATCCAGTACTGATAGTACTCATAGGGCGAGGTCAGCTCCGGATCGAGCCAAATGGCGCCTCTGTGCGTTTTTCCCATTTTCTGCCCATCTGCCGTCGTGATCAAGGGGAAGGTCAAGCCATGGATAGCCTTTCCCTCGAGCCTTCGCGTCAAATCGACACCGGCCAGGATATTCCCCCACTGGTCATTACCCCCCATTTGCAGGATACAGTCGTAGTGTTTAAACAGATGCCAGAAATCATAGGCCTGGAGGAGCATGTAGTTAAACTCCAAAAAGCTAAGCCCCGATTCCAGCCTCTGGCGATAGCTCTCCGCAGCCAACATCCGGTTGACGCTGAAATGCCTGCCGATATCCCTCAAGAACTCTATGTAGTTTAAGCGGGTCAGCCAATCCGCATTATTGACCATAAGGGCCTTTCCATCGGTAAAATCAATAAATCTTGAAAGCTGTTTCTTGATGCCCTCGGCGTTGGCGTCTATCTCCGCCCTCTTCATCACGGGTCTCGCCTCATCCTTACCGCTTGGATCTCCCACAAGGGCTGTTCCACCCCCCACCACCGCAATCGGCCTATGACCCTCCCGCTGCATGTGCGCAAGGGACATGATGGGAAGCAGGCTTCCTACATGCAGGCTCTTCGCGGTGGGATCGAAGCCTATATAGCAACTCACAGGCCTCTCCAGCAGTTCCCTGAGCACAGGCTCATCGGTGACCTGCTCGATAAATCCCCTCTCATTCAAAATATCGTACACATTTCCCAACTACACACCTCCAAGATCTCTTGTCAATACACCTGCGTCTCGCTCAGTCCTCAGTCTTCGGCAGCTTTACTCTCACTACCTTTCCCTCGGCACCGAGTGTGCCGATTTCCGTACCGTTCAGCACAAAATCGATTCCCCCTGCATTGCCCACAAGAATGTCAAAGCCCTTGTGTGCCTTCCAGGTAAAGGCTTCTCCCGGCTGAAACAGGTATTCCTTCACCGGCTGATCATCCACAGAAATGGCGATCCAGGTTTGGCTCCTCACATGTGCGGTGAGATCGAATTGAGGGGTCAGGGGTTCCTCTGGGCCTTTTTCAGCAACGGGTACAACTTCGGTGAGATCCGTTTCCTCAACGGATTCCGGTCTTGCAAGGTCCTCTGGTTTATCTGCTTGGGCCTGATTCTCCTTCTCCTCCCGGACCGATACCTCTCCCCCGTTTTCTTCCACGGGTTCTTGCACCTCCAGGTACTGAGAGGGTTTGTCCTCGACCGAGATATCATCGCGCCTAAGAAAGATGATGGTCGCGATAAGGGCGAGCGCCACAAGGGGAAGAATAACCTTCAAGATCCACCCTTTTCCTCTCGGCCTCACCTGCTTCATGAGATCTGCCTTAGCCCCCTTGATGGATGAAACCCTCTCGTAGGGCTCGAGCACTGTCTGCCTATCCAGCCCTAAAAACTCCGCGTAGGTCTTGAGAAAGCCTTTCACGAAGACCTGCGAGGGGAGCTCATCCCACCGGTCATTTTCCAGTGCCTCAAGGGTATGACGCGGTATCCTTGTCGCCCGAAATACCTCATCGAGCTCTATTTGATGCTCCTCACGGCTCCTCTTCAGCAGCCCCCCCAGGCTCACCTCTTCCCCAGGTTCCTTCCCGTCGTTGTTGTTCCATGGTTCCACTTAAAACACCACCTTGATAAAAGATTCCTCCCTTAGTTTGCTCAGCCAGTCAGCGTATTTTTCCTCAACCTTACCCCTGAATAGCTTCGAATAGATGGCATCGCGTACCTCTTCAAAGGGCTTAATCCCTCCCCCTATCTCATCTACGAGTTGCACTATCTGGATCCCGTAAAGGCACTCATGCAGCTCAGTATATTCACCCGGGGAGAGCTTCGCTATCCTTTTCTTGAGCGAGGGATCGAGTTGATCGAACAGTATCCAACCGAGACACCCCCCTTCTGGTCCAGCAGGTCCCTGGGAATAGGCCTTTGCCATATCGGAGAAATCGCTGCCACCCTCTAATTTCCTCAGTATTTCCTCTCCTAAATCCCTCGTCTTTGCGAGCTCGGCCTTATCAGCCGGATCTGCAGTTCTAAGCAGGATCCTGGCCAGCTTCACCTTATGGGTCTCAGAAAATTGTTCACTATTGTTCTGGTAGTAGTTCCTCGAATCCGCTTCCGTGATCATTATCTTGGATTTAACCTCATAGTCTACCAAACGGGCACGTTCAATCTCCTCCTTCACGCGCTGCCTGTACTCCTTCAGCGTGATGCCCTCTAATCTCAGGCTAGAGAGCAGCTCCTCCTGGGTTACTCTGTTCTCTCGCTTGACCCTCTCAATCGCCTCATCGATATCCCGTTCCGTGACCTTTATCCCCAGTTTCCGTATCTGCTGTTCGGTAACCTTTTCGTTGATGAGGTTATTCAACACAGCCCTGCGTACCTGGTAGAAACGCCCCTCATCTTGTAGCCTCAGATTCGAAGCGCTCAGGCCGGTCACCTGTTCGATTGAGCGATTGAGCTCATAAAGGGTAATGATGTCGCTGTTCACCGTAGCAACAACCCTATTGGTTATCTCCGCGCGAAGATCGGATGGGACCGCCATGCAGACTGCACTCAGCACCACGAGGAAAAAGACTACCTGATGATGGTTGCCGATGAGCCTCTGCGATCCCTTCGACCATCTAAGACGCATCTCACGATCATACCTGAACAACCCGGACCTCCTGCATAGGGAGGTCTCCTTTTGCCGTGATCGCGTGGAACTACTGATCCTCATTCATCGTCCTTATCGTATCCAATAAGGTGTAGTTCACGGTAACTGGATAGTGCTGCCTCAACTCTTCAAGCCATCGGGCATAGAGGCTTTCTCTCTCCTTGCTGAGGAGTGTCTCCTCTATCTCACCCATTACCTCCATAAGGTCTTTCCTTCCCGCGAGCTCTCTTTGAACTACCTTTATCACATGGAAGCCATAAGGCGTTTGAATAATGGGGCTTACCTCACCGACCGGCATGGAAAATGCTGCCTCAGAAAGGGCTGGGGGAAGCATATCCTTGCTGAGCCAACTCATGCTGAGGTCCACCTGAATACCATTCCCGAGGGTCTTGCCCTGCACCATGCTCTCCATCTCTTCACCGCCCTCGAGTCTGGAGAGCAAGGCCTCCACATCGCTTTTCGTGGCAGCAATGACATGTACGAATTTTACCCGCGGGGGATGCGAGAATTCCTCATGCCTCTGTTCATAGTATGATCGAATGGCATCATAGGAAACGGGGCCGATGGACTTCATTCGCTGCCTGACGATCTTTTGAATCAGGAGCTGTTCACGTAATCTCTCCTTCCACTCACTATAGTCTATACATCTCGCTAGAAGGGTCTCTTTGAAGCTTTCCCCCGGATAATCACTCATTATATCCTGGACGTCCCTCTCCAACTCAATCTCATCCAACCCAATCCCCCTGTCCTTTCCATATGCCAGGATAAGGGAATGATCCACGATCTTATTCACAAGGACATTCATGGATGACCATACCACGTTCGCTGGGATGCCATTTTCTAAGGAGGTGAAGTTCACGATCCTAAGAATATCCTCCCCTGTAATCGATAGATCACCTACCCGTATTACCACGCCTTGATTCGATCCCGTATTGGTAGAGCATGCAGAGCAGGTACAAATCAAGAGCGCGCTTACCAATGAAACGATACCCTTCCTCATGCCGCTTGGATAGCCCCTACAAATGACAATCTACTCTAACTATCTTAAATTACAGCTTTATCAGTTTCTTTGCAAGGACAATTTCACCCTGCTGCCGATCTACGGGTATAGGGGCCTTCCAGATAGCTCGAAAACCCGTTCACTATCTCCTCGGCCTCCTTGAGAATCGCCATGGAGCCCCTTTGGCTGCTCACAACCCTGAGCTTCTGATCCGACAGGAAACGAAAATGTTCAGGCTTGCTCATCGCGTTCTCAACGAGGCGAGAAGGAGAAAGAGGGGTATCCTTTGAGAAGGAAAACACCATGGAGGAATCCGTGATATCGAGCCTTATCGATCCAATCCTCTTGAGGCCTATCTTGATCCTGATCACAGCGAGAAGATTGGTCACCTCTTTCGGTGGAGGGCCAAACCTATCCTCGATCTCCCTTGCTATCTCCTCTAATTCGGCCTTGTCCCTAATACTAGACAAACGCTTATATATGTCAAGCCTGACATCGCTCTCCTCGATATATCCTCCGGGGATGAATATCGGCAGATCAGTAGTAATCTCAGGGGATATCTCCTCCTGCCATACCTCTCCCTTGAGCTCCGCCATGGCCTGTTCTATCAATCTCACGTAAAGCTCATAGCCGATGGCCTTGATATGCCCCGATTGAGAAAAACCGAGCATGTTTCCCCCTCCCCGTATCATCAGGTCGTGCATGGCAATGGTAACCCCTGAGCCTAGCTCTGAAAAATCCATCAATACCTTGATCCTCTTCTGCGCATCACCCGTGAGTTCTGCGTGATTCGATATCAGAAGATACGCATAGGCCTTCACATTTGCCCTTCCTACCCTTCCCCTGAGCTGATAAATCTCGGAAAGACCAAAACGATCAACATTGTTGATGATGATGGTATTGGCAGAAGGGATATCCAGCCCCGAATCGATGATCGTGGTGCACACCAGCACGTCGGTCTCCTTGGCCAAAAATCTCATCATCGCCCTCTCGAGATCCCTCTCCCTCATCTGCCCATGGGCAATGTCAAACCGGGCATGGGGCAGCAGGCTTCGCAGCCGGTGCGCCATCCGGTCAATCGTCTGAACCCGGTTATGAACCATAAAGACCTGCCCTCCCCTGTTCAGCTCCCTCTCTATGGCATGCCGTATGATGTCCTCATCGTATCTGGCCACATACGTCTGAATGGAGAGCCTGTCAGCAGGCGGAGTCTGAATAATGCTGAGATCCCTGACCCCCATCAGGCTCAGATGCAGTGTCCGCGGGATAGGCGTTGCGGTCATGGCGAGCACATCAACGGATTGACGAAGCTTCTTCAATTTCTCTTTGGCCCTTACACCGAACCGTTGTTCCTCGTCAACTATGAGGAGGCCTAATTCCTTGAACGCTATGTCATCTGAGAGGATTCTATGGGTTCCAATGATGATATCGATTGTTCCCGTCCGTACCTCACGGACAATCCTTGTCTGGTCCGTGCGGGAAACAAAGCGGCTGAGCGCCGCTATCCTCACCGGGTGGGAGCTGAATCGCTTTGAGAATGTCTGGTAGTGCTGCTCAGCCAAAATGGTTGTCGGTACGAGAACACCTACCTGCTTGCCATCGGCAACTGCCTTGAACGCAGCCCTCATAGCCACCTCTGTCTTTCCGAATCCCACGTCACCACAGATGAGCCGATCCATCGGCCGCTCGGATTCCATGTCGGTGAGTACCTCATCGATGACTGTGTTCTGGTCAGGGGTCTCCTCGTACTCAAAGCCCGCCTCGAACTCCCTGTAGCAACTATCCGGCTTAGAAAAGGCAAACCCCTTGAGGAATCTTCTCATAGCGTAGAGCTTCACGAGGTCCTTGACTATCCTCTCTATTGCCCTCTTGGCCTTCTTCTTTGCCAGTGCCCATGATCTCCCGCCCAGGGTGTCTATCTGAGGATTCTCGTCGTCCACGCCCACGTATTTCTGGAGGATATGTATCCTGTCCGCCGGCAGGTAGAGTCGATCATTATGCGCATAGGCAATAATGACAAAATCCCTTGTTCGGCCTTCAATCTCCCTCTTGGATAAGCCCTCAAAACGACCGATACCGTGTTCCCTATGAACTACCAAATCGCCTGCCTTCAATTGGCTGAATCCCGTCCAGGGAATCGCCCGCTTCCTATCGCCTTTAGGTCTCCTTTGCCCTCCAATCTTCTCGCCGAATATCTCATCCTCGGTGATCACCACAAGCCCCGTTTCCAGAAGCCTTAATCCCTGAGAGAGGTGCCCCAAACAGATGAAAAGGCCTTTTTTCTTCTTCGCTCCGCTCCATTCCGGCAGTATGTCGAGGACCTGGAGGTGATAGTTGAGCAAGATCTCCTTGAGCCTGTGTGCCTGCTGATTCGTCCTGCATATGAGTACAACCTGATCGCCCTGCTCGATCCATACCGGCAATTTCTCGGCTAGGTCTGCTATTGATTCCCTTTTGTGGGGCACATCGGTAACATCATACTCAATGCTCGGCCGTAATGAATCGGTGAAATCAACTACCATTCCGGCGTTTTCCCTGGCAGGCTCGACGTGGAAGTCCACGAAATCGATCCTCGGATATCGGGCAATTGATTGCTCAAACTGCTCGGATGTTACAAAGAGCGCGTCAGTCTCGGGAAAGGGTTTGCCTTCCTCGATTGCATCATCCCGAAGCCTCGCCGCCTCCCTCTGAAGCTTATCCAGTACCTCCCTCGCCCTCGAGAGAAAAACCTCCGATTCAATACCGCACACCAGCCCCTCCCTGGGGAGATACTCAAAGATGGTGTCGAGATGTGAGTAAAAATGGCCGAGCCACCCCTGTTGTCCCGGAAACCTCTCTCCTCCCCTTAGATCCCCCGGCAGCCTCCCCATCGATCTGGCCCTCTTGACCACAGAAGGGCTTAGAATAACCTCACTGGCGGGAAGCACGGTCAACTCCTCGAGTGCTGTGCTTGATCTCTGGCTCCCTGGATCGAAGAGCCTGATAGACTCCACTACCTCTCCCCAGAATTCGATCCTCGCCGGCAACTCATACAGGGGAGGGTACAGGTCGATCACCCCGCCCCGTACCGAAAAATCACCTCGCTCCTCCACTAATGATGTCCGGAAATAGCCAAAGGCATCAAGTTTTCGTATGAAATCATCCCTGTCGATCTTCTCATCAACGGCGATCAGATCAACAGAGGCGAGGAGCATCTCCTTGGGCAACAGGCGCGTTAGGAGTGCCTCAACTGAGGTAATGACCATGGGATTATCCACGCAGCACAGCGAATAGAGGGACTCTATCCTCTGAGTTACCAGCTCCTTTGGCGGGCTCAGGCCCGTGAGGGGAGAGATGTCATAGGAGGGAAAGACAAATAGCTCATTCTTCTCGGGCGTGAGCCGGTGGTTCTGGGCAGCAAGAAAAAATTCCAGATCCATAAAAAACGCTGACGCCTCTCTTTGGCTCGGAAGAATTACCAAGCACGGATGGGGTATGTCATCACGAAGCTGGGAAAGGAGATAGGCAGGCACAGAACCTCTCGCTCCGGCTACTTCTATAGGGCTCACGCCCTGTCGTACTGCCCTCTTCAGGTGGGTGAGATTATCCATGGTACCTGCCACTACCTTCTCTTGAGCAAAAAAGACGATGTACGCTACTCATACCGATTGGCGAGCTCTAAGGCCATCCGTTTCTTTTCCTCCAGATCTGTGATACGAGAAAGCACCAAAACCTCGTTTTGGCTCGGCCCGGCCCCCTGAGCCGTGGCCACGCCATGGAGGCCCGCAACCCAGTTCTGAAGGAACCTCACCATCCTCAACCTCTGTTTGGCGGGAACTGCAGATTTAAAATACTTTTCAATGTAGTTACTGATCTCGGGGTTGTCCAACTCCCGCTCGCTCGGCATAGTAACCCCAATACCCCCTACAATATCCCCAGCCAAGGCCATAATCTCCCAAAAGCCATCATTCGTGTTCAGTTTCGCGACATTGCTCATCGTTTCATCCGGCATAAAAACCCCGGATCCTCGTGGCTCCTCCTTTCCTAAATGGGCAGCGGCGATGGCACAGGCCAGTGACGTTGCGCTAAGCTGGATCATCCTCGTGATCTTATCTTTGATGTGAGATACCCTCGCGAGGCCGTGGTATTCCGCGATAAGCTGTGTTGCACCGATAATGAGATCCATAAAACCTACCTTGCATGCCCCGCCGCAATTCATCCTGTGTGTCTTGGCGAATCGAGAGATGAATACCTGCGTATAGTCAATCTCGCCGCACATAAACACCCTTTCCCACGGAACAAACACGCGGTCAAAGACGATAAGGCATGTCTCCCTTTGGCCGTAAAGCGGGTTTCCTATAGAACGTATATCCCCTGCATGCTCTCTCTCCATGCTATACGGATTATGCTGCCCAATGTAAGTCACCCCATCGGCTCCATTCGGTATGGCAAAGGCAAGCGCATAGTCCTCCTCGCCTTTCCGGCAGGATAGACCGGGCAGGATCAAATTCTCATCGGCCGCATATGCGCCGGTTGCATGCTGTTTTGCCCCGCTCACGATGATGCCGTCTGATTTCCTTTCAACAACATGAACATAGGAATCCGGGTCTTGATCAAGGGGTCTCCTGCTTCTGTCCCCTTTCGTATCGGTAACAGATCCGCTCACCACCAGATCGGCACCTTGTACATACTCCAGGTATTCCGTAAATCTCGCATGATACTCCGTTCCCTTTTCCTTATCCATCTCCCATGTAGTTGCAGCCAGGGCTGGGAGCATCTCATTCCCAGGGCACCGGTAATTGCAGGTCCCCAGCTTTTGACTGCTCAAACGCGCCATCTCCAGCCGTTTCTCGATATCCTGCGTGCTCTGATGGATGTGCAGGCTTCTGCTGATAGGCTCACCGGTGAGATGGGATCGCGCAGTCATACAATCAGCATAGCGGGGATCCTGGGTTAACTCATAGATCGTGGCTGTCGCAGCAATAACCCCTCTGGTGATCGGGTGGGCACGGAGATCCTCCACCTTCTTACCCCCAATAAAGAGCCGTGGATTCAGCCGGGAAACCCTCTGTTGGTACTCATCCTTTGTTACGATAGACATCTTCCCTATCTCCTTTTTCGGTATTTTTAGTAAGCCAAAAGACTATAAGATGAGCGACTGCTCCCGGTCAAGCTATTAAAGGCAGGGCTCACGGTATCCTGATGGCGGAGCATAACCTATCGATTGCTCAACCTATTGCTCCGACCATGTATTTATTATCCGCTCCACTGTCATGTACTACGATCAGGGGCATGGACCCGGAGGTAACGTTGACAATCGCCCATGCCGTTCTTACCTTTTAGGTAACATCGTGAATGGAGGAGGAAAGACAGGTATGCGTTTTGACAAATTCACCCTTAAGGCCCAAGAGGCAATCCAGAATGCCCAGGAGGTAGCCTCACAAAAGGGTCACCAACAGATCGAGCCCGAGCATTTACTCTACGCGATTTTCGAGCAAGGAGAGGGGATAATCGGCCCCCTTCTCGGGAAAATCGGCATTAAGGGCGAAGCCATACTTCATGATCTGGCCGAGGCCTTGGATCAGATGCCCAAGGTCAGCGGCGCCGGATACGGAGAGGTATACATATCCCCTCGGCTCAAGGCGGTGCTCGACCGGTCCCTCAAAGAGGCCGCCCAGATAAAAGATGAATATGTAAGCGTGGAGCATATCCTTCTGGCGATACTCGAGCAAAGCGATGGAAAGGCAGCAAAGATTCTCATCTCCCACGGCCTGAGCAGGGACACCGTCCTCAAGGCCCTTGTCGATATCAGGGGGGGCCAGAGGGTAACCGATGCAAACCCAGAGGATAAATACCAGGCTATAGAACGATTCAGTCGCGATCTCACCGAGATGGCTTCAGGTGACAAGCTTGATCCAGTAGTGGGCAGGGACGATGAAATCAGACGGGTAATCCAGGTCCTCTCCCGGAGAACCAAGAACAACCCGGTGCTCATAGGCGAACCAGGGGTGGGCAAAACGGCCATAGTTGAAGGCCTTGCACAGAGAATCGTCCGCGGCGATGTGCCCGAAACATTGAAGGAAAAAAGGGTAATAGCCCTGGACATGGGCTCGTTGATCGCTGGGGCGAAATATCGAGGGGAGTTCGAGGACAGGCTGAAGGCCTTTATCAAGGAGGTAACCGAGGCAGAGGGTTCCATCATCCTGTTCATCGACGAGCTCCATACACTTGTAGGTGCTGGTGCGGCAGAGGGGGCCGTGGACGCATCCAACATGTTAAAGCCTGCCCTTGCCCGGGGCGAGTTGAGGTGTGTGGGCGCTACGACCACCAAGGAATACCGAAAATACATAGAAAAGGATGCCGCCTTGGAAAGGCGCTTTCAGCCAATCATGGTAGAAGAACCCGGTGTGGAGGATACCATCTCGATTCTCCGCGGCCTCAAGGAGAAGTACGAGGTTCACCATGGCGTAAGGATCAAGGACTCCGCCCTGGTGTCTGCAGCGGTGCTCTCCAACAGGTATATCACCGACCGTTTTCTCCCTGATAAGGCAATAGACCTTGTTGATGAGGCAACCAGCAGGCTCAGGATAGAGATCGACAGTATGCCTTCCGAGATAGATGACCTTAACAGGAAGACAACCCAGCTGGAGATAGAGAGAGAGGCACTCAAGAAGGAATCGGACAGCGCCTCGAAACAGCGGTTGAAGAAGATAGACGAGGAACTCAAAGCCCTCAAAGCCCAGACCGATGAGATGATGAGCCACTGGCAAAAAGAGAAGGATATCATATCCCGGATCAGGGAGATTAAGGAGAAGATAGACTCGGCCAAGTCTGAGGCACAGATTGCCGAAAGACAGGGAGACCTCGCAAAGGCAGCAGAGCTTCGATACAGCACCATTCTGCAGTTAGACAAGGATCTCGAGGCGAAAAACAGGGAACTCGCCGAGCTTCAATCCAGTAGGAAGATGTTGAAGGAGGAAGTGGATAGCGACGATATCGCTGAGGTGGTATCAAAATGGACCGGTATACCGATAGACCGGATGATGGAGGGCGAACGGGAGAAGCTGCTCAAAATGGAGGAGAGGATCGAAAAGAGGGTCATAGGGCAGAAGGATGCGGTGATTGCAGTTGCCAATGCCGTTCGCAGGGCACGCTCAGGCCTGCAAGATCCCAACCGGCCGATCGGATCATTCATCTTTCTCGGGCCTACCGGTGTCGGGAAGACCGAGCTCGCAAAGGCCCTGGCCGAGTTTCTCTTCGACGATGAGCAGGCCATGATCAGGATAGACATGTCTGAGTATATGGAAAAGCACTCGGTCGCACGGTTGATAGGCGCACCACCGGGATATGTGGGGTATGAAGAAGGAGGGTATCTCACCGAGTCGGTGCGGACACACCCCTATTCGGTGATCCTCTTTGACGAGATAGAGAAGGCTCATCCGGAGGTCTTCAATGTCCTCCTCCAGATCCTGGATGATGGCAGGATGACCGACGGCAAGGGAAGGACCGTGGATTTCAAGAACACGGTCCTGATCATGACCTCCAATATAGGAAGCCAGATCATCAAGGAATTTGTAGGCAGGGATAAGGAAAAGATGACCTCGGGCGTCATGGAGATGCTGCAGGCGACCTTTAAGCCGGAGTTTCTGAACAGGATTGATGAGACGATCATCTTTAACTCGCTCGGCAAAGAGGAAATCAAACGGATCGTCGATATACAGATAGGGCATCTGACAAGGAGGCTTCAGGACCGCAAGATAAGCCTCAATCTAACGGACGGCACCAAGGAATTCCTGGCAGATGCGGGGTTCGATCCCGTCTATGGCGCCAGACCCCTTAAGAGGGCCATCCAGCACTATCTCGAGGACGAGCTGGCAGTCAAGATCCTGAGTGGCGATGTCCAGGATGGAGACACGGTAACCGTGAGCGTCGAGCAGGGAAGGATAGTATTCCATTAAGGCGTAGACGGTCAGCTCCTTGCCATTGAAAAAGCTTGTGGAGCTGACCGCTGCGGTTGATGAGCGAGTTTAAGTTTAATAGTTCACGAAGGGTACATGACCTTAAAACCATCAGAGATACCTTCATCCAGATTCCTGTTCATCGCTATCCTTGCCCTCTTCCTCTCCTTTATGCTCTCCGCGCAATCAGTTCGTGGTGATGATCGCGTCTCTCGGGAAACAGCCATAGTAAGGGCCATCAGGATGGTGAGCCCGGCTGTGGTAAATATCAGCACCAGCAAGGTGGTGGAAAGGGGGGTGAACCCCTTTTTCTCATGGGAGCACAACGAGCTCTTCGATAGGTTTTTCAGGGACTTCTTTGAACCTTACCCACAGAAGTACGTCCAGAACAGCTTGGGCTCGGGTGTCATCATCGATAGTTCCCATAGGTATGTCCTCACGAATCACCACGTGATCGTGAGGGCATCCAAGATTCACGTCACCCTCTCCAATCAGCAGGAATTCGAGGCCAGGGTCGTGGGCACTGATCCTGAATCCGACCTGACCATCCTCAAGATCGAAACGAGTATCGAAGTGCCTGCCATTCCCATGGGCAGATCGGATGACCTCATGATAGGGGAGACCGTGATCGCCATTGGCAATCCCTTTGGCCTGTCTCACAGCGTGACAACAGGGGTGATAAGCGCCCTTAATAGATCAGTGAGGACGGAACAGCAAGTCTACCACAACTTCATCCAGATCGATGCCCCCATCAATCCCGGAAACAGCGGCGGCCCACTGCTCAATATCAATGGCGAGCTTATCGGCATCAATACCGCCATTTACTCCGGTGCCGAAGGAATAGGTTTTGCCATACCAATCGATAGGGCCAAGAGGATTGTGGACAACCTCATCCATTATGGCAGGGTATATATGGCCTGGCTTGGTATCACGGTTCAGGATCTTAATGAGAAGCTCATCGCTTACTTCCATCTGCCCGAATCAAGCGGTGCCCTTATCACTGAGATTGTTAAGGGCTCTCCTGCTGAAATCGGCTGCCTCAAAAGGGGCGACGTCATCACAAAGCTTGGCAAGAGAAAGATCGCATCCAGTCGCGATTACTACGACCAACTCTCTCAGCATACTGCCAATGAAACGATTGAAGTGGTTGTCTATCGGGACGGGAAGGACCATAGGACCGAGATCACTGCCGCCTCATTCCCGCCAGAACGTGCCATAAGCCTTGCCTTCGATCGGCTGGGTTTCAAAGTGAAAGATCTCACCAGCGCCCTGGCAAATAAATTCAGACTTGCAGAAACCAAAGGGGTCGTGATTGTGGATATCAAGAAAGGCTCCCAGGCTGAGAAGATAGGGCTGGAACAAGGTGACCTCCTGAGGGGAATAAACGACGCCACCATTACCTCAGAGGAGGATTTCAAGGAAGCAATTATTAAATTCAGGCTTAATAAACAAATAACGGTACTCATTCAGAGAGGCTGGACCGTTTACTCCATTCCATTCAAGATGTAATTTTTTTAGGAAGGCATAAACAAGGCTCTTACAATCAAGCGAAAGAAACCCTTTGCTGAGCATTGAATTCCTCAGGAGTCATTATTGAAAGGGCCTTGTGCGTATGGTGTTTTACGACCCCTCTTTTTGATCCCTTTGCAATTCCTCTATTTTTTTTATGATTGTGTTTGACTTATCGATTAAATGTTCAGTCATTTTATAATTCGGGTCAAGAGCCTTAACCAACTCCCATTCCTTGATAGCCTCATGTAACAACTCCTTATTATAGAATTGCATTCCTCTTTTGTAGTGCAATTCCTTGTATAAATTTTCACTTGCTTTTATGTGCCTATGGCATTCTTGGCAATCACGCTTGTATCGAAGGCATGCCTGAAATTGATCCCTGGCTGCCAGATAGTCCTTGTTTTCAAAAAGGGTCATGGCATTTTGAAAGTAAGATTTATAAGAGTATTCAAGGGCAATAGGATCTTCGGGGTAGGCATTGAGAACCTTGGTAAATTCAACAAGGGCCTCCTGATACTCCTTTTTCTCGAACAGTTCAATGCCAAGATCGCGATAGATGGCAACTTGCTCTCCATGTTCCCTGTCCCCTCCCTCAGCCTTCAATTCAGGTGCCCTGTCACCCTTAAAGGCCTCGAAGGTATCCCCATCCCAGCCAAAAGACCCCAAACCAGACACATCCATCTCCTCAAAGTTTACGGCTGCCTCGCCCACTTGAAACGCCATTCCCTCAATCTCCGGGACCTTGATTTCCTGGCCGGCATAGACCTTGGTCGCATCAGTCATGTTGTTGTATCCGGCTATAACGGGAAATTTGTGGTAATCTCCATAATAGATCTTTGCCACCTTGGAAAGGCTTTCCCCCGCTTTAATCGTATGCACAAGATACCTTTTGATCTGGATTCGCTTTCTGGAGGTAAGCATTTTGATTACTTCCGGATGATCGGGCCTGAGCCTAAGCGCAATCAAGAACTGGTGCCTGGCAAGGCCATACTTACCCTCCTTATGGAGTTTAAGCCCTTCCTTGTACTGCTCCTCTGCCATAGTATCGAGGGTACTTTCCAGCCGTTTTCGCCCCTCAAGTGCCTCATGATTCAGGGGATCAACCGTGAGGGCGAGTTTATAGCTTCTTAATGCCGCAACCAGATCCCCCTTAGTTTCATACTCCCTTCCTTTCTGGACAAACATCTCCCCATATCTTTTCTCCGGGGTTTCAGGGATCTTTTCCGGGGGTTTTCTCTCTGGAGCTTCTATGATCTCTTCAGGGGGTTTCTTTACCAGGGGTGGTGCGCAGCTAACAACCGATGCCGCCACGATAAAAGAGATGAACAACCGGCCTTTCCTCAACATGGCATTACCTTAAGGATACCTCGTGAAAGGTTTCTAGCATGGCGATAAAGGACTCTATATCCCTCTCCAACACTTGGTCCCTTTTGAGCACAAGCGGATCAGCGAAAAATGGGTTTCCTCCGCGCTTCACTGAAACCCCTATCTTGTATCCAACTTGATCGCAAATCCTCAAGACCCTTTGATTATAGGTGCCATAGGGAAAAGCCAGGTACATGGTATCCTGGCCCAGCTCTTTATCAAGTATGTGTTTGGATGCAAGGAGTTCATTTTTGATCCTCGCCAGATATGCCTGATCATCCTCACCTTCCCTTTTATCTGCAAGGTCACAATGGGATAGAGTGTGTGACCCCACTTCGAATCCCTCGCTCTTCATCTCTCTCAGTTGATCCCAGCTGATCGCTATTCTGCCACCCCCAACGAAATCAGTATATATGAAAAGCGTTGCAGTAAAACCATATCCCTTCAGGATTGGATATGCAATATCATAGGCCGATCTATAGCCATCATCTATGGTGATTGCCACTGATCTCTTGGGCACGGCCTGACGATACTCGAGAAAATCAAGGAGCTCTCCCAATGAGATTACGCGGTAACCATTCTCTTTTAAGTATCTCATCTGCTGATCGAAAATGGCAGTAGGCATACAAAGGGAAGTCTCGCAGGTTTCAGCAAAACGATGGTAGACAAGAACCGGCACCACCTG
>Ga0307435_1000252_pt1 | contig 23962 bp, 21 predicted proteins | sample SalMarWE160470MG_FD_202164 | JGI IMG/M metagenome (GOLD analysis project Ga0307435, IMG submission 202164) | Salt marsh sediment microbial communities from the Plum Island Ecosystem LTER, Massachusetts, United States - WE1604-70 | ecosystem: Environmental > Aquatic > Marine > Intertidal zone >... | reverse complement strand
GGTAAAAGAATGGGACCTATTCTGGGACATACAATGCATTACAGACGTATGATCATTACCCTTCAACCGGATATTCTATTCCACTTCCACTTTTTAAATTAAAGGGTATTCTGAAAGAGGTATTTCTTTCATTTTCACAATTGCTTTTTTTTTTTTTGAATCCAATTTAAAGTTCGATTAGAAAGATAGAAAGGCCATGAGAATGGAAAAAGAAAAATCAAATTATCCATTCCATTCCATTCATTTTTTTTATAGATATAGATAAAGAATACTAACTATTCTAGAATAGTTAGTATTCTTTATCTATATCTATAAAAAATCTTTATTTTGCAAACTCAAAAATACAATAGTCAATATTCCTTATAATAGATATACTTAATTATATCATAAGAATCTTAAGATATATTTCGAATAGATAGAAATAGTAAATTGGAATTGAGACACCTATTCTATGACAGATTTAAACTTACCCTCTATTTTCGTGCCTTTAGTAGGCTTAGTATTTCCGGCAATTGCAATGGCTTCTTTATTTCTTTATGTGCAGAAAAATAAGATTGTCTAGAACCGACGGGGCCAAATTTGCTCAATGTATTTCCAGGATCATAATACAAATATTTTTTAGTGTAAGTAATATATTAATATGATAGGGTATGTAGCTCTTTCTACACACAAATGAAAAACGTCTATGGATGCAGATATAGGCTACGAGTAAAATACGAGTAAAAAAGAATACATATGCGTAGCCGAGTTTTTTTCATTTTAAGTGGATCCAGAAATTTTTTTGAATAGAAAGTCAATGTATCTAACCAATTTTTTCACAGGAGTACTAGCTGCTGAAGGCGATTTCAGAATCAAAAAAAGTAAAGTCAAAATCATTTAGCTTATTCTCTCAATTTCAATTAACCGCTGCTGGATTTAGTATATCTAATATGAATTGGCGATCAGAACACATATGGATAGAACTTCTAAAAGGTTCTCGAAAAAGAGGTAATTTTTTCTGGGCCTGTATTCTTTTTCTAGGTTCATTAGGATTCTTAGCGGTTGGGGCTTCCAGTTATCTTGGTAAGAATATGATATCCGTACTTCCATCTCAACAAATTCTTTTTTTTCCACAGGGGGTCGTGATGTCTTTCTACGGAATCGCGGGCCTATTCATTAGCTCCTATTTGTGGTGCACTATTTTGTGGAATGTAGGCAGTGGTTATGACCGATTTGATAGAAAAGAAGGAATAGTGTGCATTTTTCGTTGGGGATTCCCTGGAATAAAACGTCGCATCTTCCTTCGATTCCTTGTGCGGGATATCCAATCAATTAGAATTCAGGTTAAAGAGGGTCTTTATCCTCGTCGTATCCTTTATATGGAAATACGTGGCCAGGGAGTCATTCCCTTGACTCGTACCGATGAAAAGTTTTTTACTCCACGAGAAATTGAACAAAAAGCTGCCGAATTGGCCTATTTCTTGCGCGTACCAATTGAAGTATTTTGAGTACCAATTGCAATTTTTTTCATTTAAATTGTAAGGGTATTTTCTAGTATTTATCTAAAGGAAGGAACAACTGAGGATAAGAGAAAATTGCTTCTAATTTGTTTTGTCCAAGTGAGATATATGGCCTAATATTCTTCCCTTTTCATATGAAAGAGCTTTTTTTTTATTCTATTTCTCTATTCCACTCCATTTAGATCTAAGAAAGAACCCAATATAATGAAATTCCACTAGTATACAAAAAGAGAAATAGATACAAACACAAGGTCTCAAACCTTGTTATAGAATTTGGGCTTCAAAAAAAAAAGAAATATCATATAGAGTCAGCGAATGAAGCGGATTCATTAACAACTCAATTTACAGATCAAAAATGAAAAAAAAGAAAGCATTGCCTTCTTTCCTATATCTTGTATTTAGCGTGCTTTTGCCCTGGGGAGTCTCTTTCTCTTTTAACAAATGTCTGGAACTTTGGATTAAGAATTGGTGGAATACCAGGCAACCTGAAACTCTCTTAACGGATATTCAAGAGAAAAGGATTCTAGAAGGATTCATAGAATTAGAAGAGCTTTTTCTCTTGGACGAAATGATAAAAGAGAAACCGAAGACACATGTACAAAAACCTCCTATAGGAATACACAAGGAAATAATACAATTGGCCAAAATAGATAATGAGGACCATCTCCATATCATTTTGCATTTCTTAACAAATATAATCTGTTTGGCTATTCTAAGTGGTTCTTTTTTTCTGGGTAAAGAGGAACTTGTCATTTTGAATTCTTGGGTTCAGGAATTCTTCTATAACTTAAATGACTCAATAAAAGCTTTTTTTATTCTTTTAGTTACGGATTTTTTTGTTGGATTTCACTCCACCCGCGGTTGGGAACTACTAATTCGTTGGGTATACAACGATCTTGGATGGGCTCCTAACGAGCTAATTTTCACTATTTTTGTTTGTAGTTTTCCTGTGATTCTAGACACGTGTTTGAAATTTTGGGTCTTTTTTTGTTTAAACCGTCTATCTCCTTCGCTTGTAGTCATTTATCATTCAATTAGTGAAGCATAATTGGCTTTCCTAATATTAATCAAATTCGCATTTTTCTTCCTTTAAAAAGAAAGTCCTTTTCCTTTTTAGCAAAATTCTTTCTATTTCTACCTGCTCAAGGTATTCATCATTTCAGTACAACTGTTGCAGTAGAATGACAACAGACTCGTGTATAGGGAACTAGATTAACTTAGCTACCTATCTAATTTATTGTAGAAATTCCGGGATCCGCGATTGGACATGGAAAATAGAAATACGTTTTCTTGGTTAAAGGAACAGATGATTCGATCGATTTCTGTATCGATCATGATATACGTAATAACTCGGACATCTATTTCAAATGCATATCCCATTTTTGCGCAGCAGGGTTATGAAAACCCGCGGGAAGCAACTGGACGAATTGTATGTGCCAACTGCCATTTAGCTAATAAGCCCGTGGATATTGAAGTTCCCCAAGCTGTGCTTCCCGATACTGTATTTGAAGCAGTTCTTCGAATCCCTTATGATATGCAGCTGAAACAAGTTCTTGCTAATGGGAAAAAGGGAGGGTTGAATGTGGGTGCTGTTCTTATTTTGCCTGAGGGATTCGAATTAGCGCCGCCCGACCGTATTTCTCCTGAGTTGAAAGAAAAGATAGGAAATCTCTCTTTTCAGAGTTATCGTCCCAATAAAAAAAATATTCTTGTGATAGGCCCTGTTCCTGGTAAGAAATATAGTGAAATTGTCTTTCCCATTCTTTCCCCTGATCCCGCTACAAAAAAAGACGTTCATTTCTTAAAATATCCCATATATGTAGGTGGAAACCGAGGAAGGGGACAGATCTATCCTGATGGTAGCAAGAGTAACAATACAGTTTATAATGCTACGTCATCTGGTATAGTAAAAAAAATACTACGTAAAGAAAAGGGGGGATACGAAATATCCCTAGTTGATGCGTCGGATGGGCGCCAAGTGATTGATATTATACCTCCCGGGCCAGAACTTCTTGTTTCAGAGGGGGAATCAATTAAGCTTGATCAACCATTAACAAGCAATCCTAATGTGGGAGGGTTTGGTCAGGGGGATGCAGAAATAGTGCTTCAGGATCCCTTGCGCGTCCAAGGCCTTTTGTTCTTTTTCGCATCTGTTATTTTAGCACAAGTCTTTTTGGTTCTCAAAAAGAAACAGTTTGAAAAGGTTCAATTGTACGAAATGAATTTCTAGATCCCGGGATTTCTTACCATTAAGTTGGTAAAAAGTCTCCATTTCTGGAATTCCGTATTTCTATCTCATGCAAAAGAAGAGAATCCAAGGCAGAGGCGAGAACAATAAAAGGAATAAGTCCTTTTAGTAGGAATTGCAGGTCTTCATAATCCTCTATTAGGCACAAGAAAAGGGCAAAAAAGCCTTTTTCTTGTGTCGATTCTTCTTGTATGGAAGTAAGAATCCTTTCCCTTCTTATTTGTTTTGTCGAAGTAAGAATCCTTTTCCTTCTTGTTTGTTTTGTCAAAGATTACTATTTATTCTTTATTTGGGTCTGTCTCTTGGACTTCCTTTGCTTAGGTTCGAGCGCGGTAGTGTCCAAACAGAGGGAAAGATAGTATGGCGGGGGACAAATTTCTTGTGAGCAAATAGAATTGCTTGACTTTTTGAATTAAGTTCAACTTAGAACTTACAGAAATTTTGTAAAAAAAGTATATCCTTCCCTTCCATTAAAGGGTTATTTTTTTTTAGGCTAGTGGAGTAGTTTTGATTAAGGTTTTATTAGTTTATTACTCTAAACTAAATCAAAGATTTGCAGGAAACTTCCTTCGTGGAATAAAATATTGGATCCTTAATTGATCCACTCTTTGTTGTTGCTTCATAAGAGTGAAGTAAATCAATTTTATGGGCGAAAGGCGGGCGCTTTAAACCCACCGACGGATTGCTTCACTAACATCATTAACAAACAAAAGAATAAATAGAAGTATTCTAACCATCAAAGCAAAGGCTTTCTCTTTGGTATTTTTACAAATAGAAATGGATAACCAATTTCTAGATTATGGAATAGATTAAAATCCCGTTATAAGAATTCCGCGGGTCCTTTCCGCTCTAATCAGATAAAGGGGGGTAAGGACCCGCTAAGCTCCTACTTTTTCATGTTTAGAATCTGGCTCCTCCGATTACTATAGAGATGAACCCAATCCAGAATACGAACCGTAAAAGAAAACACCTATTAAACCAATCACAAGAATACCGGTTACAGTACCTATCAGCCAAAGAGGAATTCTTCCTGTAGTATCGGCCATTTCCCCTACTTTCCTCCTAATTTTCTCAAGTGGTCGTGCTAGAGACAAAAACAGTCATGGATAGTTATAAAGATGGTATGGTATCCTTCCAAATGGGATAAGAGAATTCTTACTACGCTCTACCTTTCTCTCAATTGAAGAAGTAATTGGAAAATAAAACAGCAAGTACAAAAATGAGTAATAAACCCCAGTATAGACTGGTACGATTCAATTCAACATTTTGTTCATTCGGGTTTGATTGTGTCATAGTTCTATAGTTGGAATTTGGTTTATCGTTGGATGAACTGCATTGCTGATATTGATCCCAAGAAAAAAACCGTGGGTACAGCTAATCCGTGAACAGCCAGCCATCGCACTGTAAAAATAGGATAGGTTCGATCTATGGTCATTGGGGGCCTCCTAAAAGGATCTACTAAGTTCATCTAGTTGTTCTAAAGAATCAAAACGGTCGGTTATTAATGGAATTCCTTGTCGACTTTCCGTGAAATATTCGTTTGGCCGAGGACTTCCAAACACGTCATAAGCTAAACCCGTACTGACAAATAACCAACCCGCAATGAATAGGGAAGGTATAGTAATGCTATGAATAACCCAGTATCGAATACTGGTAATAATATCAGCAAAAGAACGTTCTCCCGTGCTTCCAGACATGCTGAGCTCCCCAAATTTTTGTACATTCAAAAAAGGAATTGATTCCGTAAAAGATGGGATCAACCAGTAAATAGAAAATTACTGATATTTCATCCTTGTGAGATTGTCAATTTTGTACCAAAGGTGTATTTTGAGTATACCGAATTAGTATAGCTATCCTTCCTATGGCACAGCAATCCAGTTTGGCTTGGTCCCGAAACAGAATTCCCTTTTTTTCTTCTTTGTTCCTTGTTTATAGGGAAACTACATGCTATTCAAGGCATCAATAGAAACCCTAATTTTTTGGGTCCTACTTATTTTGATTGTCTTCGGAATAATAGAATAATTTAATTTGGAATAGTGACCGGGATCTTCGGAAAACCTAAGTTAATGATCAATAGGTTTGGATAAAGAATTTAGAAAGGATATTCTCATATTGACGCAATACAAGGATAAGTATATGCGAAATCTATCCCTTTTTAGTTAAAAGTTTTATTCCAATCCAACCTTTCCCTTTAAGGAATTTAATTGGTTAGCATAAAATAATATCTAATAAATAGAAAATTGAATCGTACATAATTCGTTATGAAGGAAACGGAATATATTCTTTGAAGAATCAAGATTCGTAATCAATACTGTCTTGTTTGTTGGATTAGGTCTAACTTTCTTAACCAAACTGCAAGCATGTAACTTTACGAGATGAAATAGGGAAAGACAGACGATAGAACTTAAAAGAAAAAGATAATTGAAGTAACTCGTCTTCGAATCAACTTTGGTTGGGGTTCGAAAAATGAATAAATAAAAATAAAGTAAATTCAAGGAAGAACTTTCCCTTTTTCAGGGGGGCCTTCGGGAGTCGTGGAATGGTTTTCTTCTCCTCTTATTCCATATGGAATATATGGAGTTAAAATAAGAAGGAATAGGGGACGGCGATTTGTTCCAAAAACAAGATTAAATCCTATTGAAAAAGAAATAATCTGAAATAGAAAGAACTTTTTCAAAATTCCATTCTTTATTTATCTTTTATTCCAAAATTCCCCAAAAATCCAATTTCATTTTTCAATGGGTTTAGATGATCTAGTTTTTAATATTATTACTTTACTTAACTGACAGATTCCACAATAAATCTCTTGATTCGGAATTAGGGACTCATGTCCCATCTGATGAATCGATTTTCTTTTACACTTATGTATCTCGCTCCATCTTGTTTTTTAGTATTATCTAAAATAACCGATGAATTATGAATTTTCCATAACTTAGGTAAATGCTTTACCAACATATGTAGTGTAGTAAAAAAAAAATGGAATTTAACCCCTTCATGCTTACTATAACCAGTTATTTCGGTTTTCTACTGGCTGCTTTAACTATAACCCCAGCTCTATTTATTGGCTTGAACAAGATACGTCTTATTTGAAATTCATTGAATGAATAAGTCAGAAAATAAGAATCTTTCTTTTGGATTCCTGGTATTATAGGACCCTTTTCCACACTAATTACCAATTCTTTTCTTGGTCATTGAGATTCGTGGATAATTTAGACTATTATTTAGAGATAGATCGTACCTCTTTTTTTATCCCCTCGAACAAATCGAAATGATTGAAGTTTTTCTATTTGGAATCGTCTTAGGCCTAATTCCTATTACTTTAGCGGGATTATTCGTGACTGCGTATTTGCAATACAGGCGTGGGGATCAGTTGGATTTTTAATTGAGTAATATTTATTTTTTGATTGGCCTCCTCCAGACTAGAGAGGAGGTCAAATTGGAGTTGTAATTCTACTTTGTTTTTTTTTAAGTAATTTACTCTGTTTCGACATAAGATAGATGGAATCACGCTCTGTAGGATTTGAACCTACGACATCGGGTTTTGGAGACCCGCGTTCTACCAAACTGAACTAAGAGCGCTTTCAAAAAGAAAATCCTTTTCTACTCCTAACGTGTCTCACGTATGTATAGTATCCACAAATTCAAGTTATATCCACTTTAATGGATCTCCCCGCTACTGCCCATAAAGAAGAGAGAGGTAATAGGTAGGGATGACAGGATTTGAACCTGTGACATTTTGTACCCAAAACAAACGCGCTACCAAGCTGCGCTACATCCCTTTTCCAAATTGTTGTACAATGTCATTGTACACAATTCCTTTCTTGTTTTCCACATCGTAATTTTCTTCTATTTCTCTATCTATATAGAACTTTCTTGTCATTTCTTGTTTTTGGTCTCATATAATCAAGGAAGGGTATATATCTAAAATCAAGTTGAATTTAACCTATAAAAGAAAGATTACTATTCCTTAGTAATGTATAGGAAGAAGGGGTCATCTTTTTCTTTTTTAGGGATAGGAAAATCTCGTCTATATGGTTCATTCTATATATATATAGAATATCGATTTTATATCTATAGAATATTTATTTTGTTTTTTAGTTAGGAATTTCCCCTAAATAAAGAAATACAAACGATCTTGGGCAAGAGTATCTGATCATATATGTATTCCAATAAGGAAGGAGGATTTTCAATGCGGGATATAAAAACATATCTCTCTGTAGCACCCGTGCTAAGTACTCTATGGTTTGGGGCTTTAGCAGGTTTATTGATAGAAATTAATCGTTTATTCCCAGATGCTTTGTCATTCCCTTTTTTTTAATTCTAGTTATTCCTATGCGAGAGATAGAATTCTTCGTGACATGACGAAAATTTTCTTTCAATCCTTTTTTAGTCTACGAAGCAAAAAGAAAGAAAAGATGGATTGGGTTGAACCTCAGAGTCATCAAAAATTTTGTAAATCCCATTTTGGAAGAAAACATAAATTTAATTAAAAGCGGTATCCAAGCTAAGTCAGGCCTCACAAATCCGAGCATAGAAAGAGGCTGGCTAGGGCGGAGCTTGCTACTTAAATGAAAGGATTTCGAAGCAAAATCCTTGCTAATTCGACAAGGATTGTATTCTTTAATTATTTCTCCATTTTATATTCTATTGGATTTTATTCGTCTTTTTCGGATCCAATATAGAAGAATAAAAAAACAGGTATAAGACTTAAGTTAAGTCGATCCAAAAAGGAAAGGAGGTTCATGGCCAAGGGCAAAGATGTTAGAATCAGAGTGATTTTGGAATGTATCAGTTGTGTTCGAAAGGGTATCAATAAGGAATCGACGGGGATTTCTAGATATAGTACTCAAAAGAATCGCCACAATACACCTGGACAATTAGAATTAAGAAAATTTTGTCGTTATTGCCGCAAGCATACGACTCATAATGAAATAAAGAAATAGGAGCATCGTGTTTTTGATTTTTCTAAAGAACAGAAAGAGTAAGAATTTCTTATTTAATATATTTAATATATAGAACATAGATAGAATACAAAATACAAATCAACCCATCTGATTTTAGGTAGATATTATTTCATATGTATGGAGGTTTTTTTATATATACTATATAAAATAAATCAAATAATATATGGACCAAAGAAAGACTACTTCTTCTGGATCCTAAATTAATAAAATAAAGAAATCCATTTTTTTTTTTCAAATTTTTAAATAAGGAATAAATCATGTATATATCTAAACAACCTTTTCGTAAATCTAAGCAACCTTTTCGTAAATTCAAACAACCTTTTCAAAAATCCAAGCAATCTTTTCGTAAATTCAAACAACCTTTTCGTAAATCCAAACAACCTTTTCGTGGGCGTTCCCGAATTGGTCCGGGGGATCGAATTGATTATAGAAACATGAGTTTAATTAATCGATTTATTAGTGAACAAGGAAAAATATTATCCAGACGAATAAATAGATTAACCTTGAAACAACAACGATTAATTACTCTTGCTATAAAACAGGCTCGTATTTTATCTTTCTTACCATTTCGTAACTATGAGAATGAGAAGCAATTTCAAGCCCAGTCAATTTCAATAATTACCGGTCCTAGACACAGAAAAAATAGACATATTCCTCAATTAACACAAAAATTCAATTCCAATCGAAATTTAAGAAACTCCAACCAGAATTTAAGAAACAACAATCGGAACTTAAGCTCCGATTGTTGATGTTTTATTCGAAAGGGTCAAACTCATATATAAATAAAGTAATCCAGTTTAGATTCTTGTGTTTGTTATAAGAAAAGAAAGAAAAATGGGAAAAAAGAAATAGTTTTTTTATTTATTGCAACACGCTCGTTGATTCCTACCACTTAATCTTAATTTATTGTATCTTCCCGGAGTTCCCTCTCCGGGAATTCGGTTTTAATTATTCCTGTATATTACTTTTTTATCCCTTTAATTGATGGTCTTTATTTTGTTGGTAATCGTGTAAAGATTATTTTGATTTAATACAGCTACTTGTGCAAGCATTTTACGATTAAGAATCAATTCCTTTTTGTACAGATTGTGTATTAATTTACTATAACTATCGAATACTTTATATATCCGTGTTGCTGCGTTTATCCGAGTGATCCACAAACGACGAAAATCCCTCTTTTGCCTGCCTCTATCTCGATGAGAAGAAACAAAAGCTCTTCTTACTTGTTGAGTAATCATTCGATTAAGTCTTAAATGAGCCCCCCTAAAGTTTGAGGCAAATGAACGCATTTTTGTTCGTCGTCTCCGAGCTATATATCCTCGCGGAACTCTGGTCATTGAATCAAATTAACCTTAATGAATAACTAATGATTTCTCTTCTTTTAACCGTTCTTTTTCCCATTAATAACAAAACGGATTATTCCGATATATAAAATAGTAATTCCAATGGCTTTTGCTACTATAACCTTCCCAACCACGATTTTTTATTTTACCCTCTTCAGTTATTTCACGTAGAAATAACAAATTCTAACGATACTAAAAAAACCGTGGGTTCCATCGTTTCTATGGTTTCCTTTTAAACGGTGAGGCCCTCTCTATACACCGGAGCCCTTTCTTTCATCAAAAGGTATTGGGAACTTGTATAGTTCCCATTCTTTGGCTCTACCTATCCATTATAGAGTAAATCGCTCTTTTCACAATAAATAAGAGTTATTCATACAGTGACGGTATTTAATTATGAAAGTTGGCTAAGTAGCTGACCCTTTAGTCCGTTCTTTTAAGATAAAGGAGCATAAGCCTTTTCTTTTTATTACTACTACTATTTCCTCCGCTTAATCGATAACCATTTGCTACCAATGGGGGAATTGCTTCTTCCAATCTCGATGATTGGATTTGCACCAAAGGAAACCATAAATTCCATATACCGTAGAAATCTAGGAGAGAGAAGCTCTATCCTATTCATTGGTACCGATCATGGATATTTCAAAAATTGTCTTATTTGTTTGAACTCATGATCTGAACGAGTCGCACATACACCCTAGCACATGTTCCTCGACGCTGAGGACATCCCTTAAGCGCGGGCGTTTTTCTAGCATTTCGTATTGGCTGTCTTGCATTTCTAATAAGTTGTTTAACCGTTGGCATGTCGTATGTATATAGAAAAAATGGATTGGTTTAGATTGATCTTAACCTGATGATTCATCATCATGAAGTATTTCTATTTTCTATAAAATCGCATAAAACCCGAATTTAGGTTTGAAATAAATTTACAAGAAATTCAGCCACTACCAATCCTTAAACATTTCTGGAAACCATACGGGATCAGTATCGCAGTGCTCGTCAATCATTTCATCCCCTACAATATCGACAAGTCCATAAGCTTTGGCTTCGTCTGCTGACATAAAAACATCCCTTTCCATGTCTTCGGATACAACCCAAAAAGGCTTGCCAGTTCTTAGTGCATAAACCCTTGTGATCATTTCGCGAACTTTGTGTAACTCTTCCACTTCTAGTAAAAATTCTGGTGTTCTTGCCCGATAATAAGCACTAGCAGGTTGGTGAAGCATAATTCTAGCGTGAGGGAATGCTATACGTTTAGTGGGTTCTCCTCCAAGCAGAATGAAGGAGGCCATGGACGCGGCTATTCCGAGGCATATTGTATATATATCTGGTGTCACCGTTTGCATCGTATCAAAAATCGCCATTCCTGAGATTAGCCACCCGCCGGGGGAGTTTATAAACAAAAAAATATCGCTAATTCCATCTTCTATACTGAGATATACCATGAGACCTGTAATATGATTCGTGATCTCGCAACGAATCTCTTGACCTAAAAAAAGTGTCCTTTCTCGATACATAACATTGTATAAGTCAACCCAAGTCGCTTCTTCATCTCCGGGAATCCGGTAAGGTACTTTTGGAACACCAATGGGCATATTAGATTAATATTATTAGATTTAAGTAAGAAAACTACACTTTAATATGGAAACTTAAGAATGGAAGAGAAAGAAAGAATCCACAGTTTATTATCTTCATTTTTTTCTTATTCTATAAGAATACTATAGATTCTATTAATACATAGATTGAAATGATACATAGATTGAAAAATTATACATATAAGGAAGGTAAGACAGATTGAATAAAGAAAAAGGGATCCGTGATTCGAATGATAAACAAAGAGGGATTAGGGATCTATTCTTCGTTTTTTGAAATAGCCCAAGCTACCCATTGCATATTGGCACTTATCGAGTATAGAATAGATCTGCTTCTCTTTCTTCTTACAAACAGAATTGACTTCTTATTTTTAATGGAATGAAATAAATATTCACGCTTTCTGACACAGAATGCCCTAGAAGGGTTAGGTACATAGGATATGGATAGTCTTTTCCAATGCGATAAAATAAAACGACATCGTGTCTATTTTTCTTTGCTAAAGGGGTATTTCCATGGGTTTGCCTTGGTATCGTGTTCATACTGTCGTATTGAATGATCCCGGTCGATTGCTTGCGGTGCATATAATGCATACAGCTCTAGTTTCTGGTTGGGCTGGCTCGATGGCTTTATACGAATTAGCGGTTTTTGATCCCTCTGATCCAGTTCTGGATCCAATGTGGAGACAAGGTATGTTCGTCATCCCCTTCATGACTCGTTTAGGAATAACCAATTCGTGGGGTGGTTGGAGTATTTCAGGAGGAACTATAACGAATCCAGGTATTTGGAGTTATGAAGGTGTGGCAGGTGCGCATATTGTCTTTTCTGGCTTGTGTTTCTTGGCAGCTATCTGGCATTGGGTATATTGGGACCTAGAAATATTCTGTGATGAGCGGACGGGAAAACCTTCTTTGGATTTGCCCAAGATCTTTGGAATTCATTTATTTCTTGCGGGGGTGGCTTGTTTTGGCTTTGGTGCATTTCATGTAACCGGTTTGTATGGTCCTGGGATATGGGTGTCCGATCCTTATGGACTAACTGGAAAAGTACAAGCTGTAAATCCTGCGTGGGGCGCAGAAGGTTTTGACCCTTTCGTTCCGGGAGGAATAGCGTCGCATCATATTGCTGCGGGTACATTGGGCATATTAGCGGGCCTATTCCATCTTAGTGTCCGTCCGCCTCAACGTCTATACAAAGGATTACGTATGGGCAATATTGAAACTGTACTTTCCAGTAGTATCGCTGCTGTTTTTTTTGCAGCTTTCGTAGTTGCCGGAACTATGTGGTATGGATCAGCAACTACCCCAATCGAATTATTTGGACCTACTCGTTATCAGTGGGATCAGGGATACTTTCAACAAGAAATATATCGAAGAGTTAGCGATGGGTTAGCCGAAAATCTTAGTTTATCAGAAGCTTGGTCTAAAATTCCCGAAAAATTAGCTTTTTATGATTATATTGGTAATAATCCGGCAAAGGGGGGATTATTCAGAGCAGGCTCAATGGACAATGGGGATGGAATAGCTGTTGGATGGTTAGGACATCCCGTCTTTAGAGATAAAGAAGGGCGCGAGCTTTTTGTACGCCGTATGCCTACTTTTTTTGAAACATTTCCGGTAGTTTTGGTAGATGAAGAGGGAATTGTGAGAGCGGACGTTCCTTTTAGAAGAGCAGAATCCAAATATAGCGTTGAACAAGTAGGCGTAACGGTGGAGTTCTATGGTGGCGAACTTAATGGAGTAAGTTATTCTGATCCTGCTACTGTAAAAAAATATGCGAGGCGGGCCCAATTAGGAGAAATTTTTGAATTAGATCGAGCTACTTTGAAATCAGATGGTGTTTTTCGCAGCAGTCCAAGGGGTTGGTTTACTTTTGGTCATGCTACCTTTGCTTTGCTCTTCTTTTTCGGACACATTTGGCATGGCGCTCGAACCTTGTTCCGAGATGTTTTTGCTGGTATTGATCCAGACTTGGATGCTCAAGTGGAATTTGGAACATTCCAAAAAGTTGGGGATCCAACTACAAGGAGACAGACAGTCTGATACCACATTGCTACGGTATCTTTCGCCTCTCTTTTTTGATTTGACATGGGAAAAATCTCCTGTCCTTTCTTTATAAAAGACTCTTTTTCTTTTTTTATATGGGAAATGATCCCAAATGACAAGTGAATAGGTGTGGAAGTTATAATTGTAAATAAACCACGATCAAATCTATGGAAGCATTGGTTTATACGTTCCTTTTAGTTTCGACTTTAGGGATAATTTTTTTCGCTATCTTCTTCCGAGAACCCCCTAAAGTTCCCACTAAAAAATGAAATAATTTAATTGAAGTAAGAAGTCTCCCATCTGGGAGACTTCTTACTTCAATTAGTCTCCATGTTCTTCGAATGGATCTCTTAATTGTTGAGAGGGTTGCCCAAACGCGGTATATAAGGCATACCCAGTAAAGCTTACAAGTAAACCAGATATGGAGATGGCGACTAAAGTTGCTGTTTCCATTTTTATAGAATTTCAAGATTACAATGGATCTATGAAAAGATCGTGTATTTACAACTACAACGGAATAGTATACAAAGTCAACACCAATGATTAAATAGAATTTATGGCTACACAAACCGTTGAAGATAGTTCTAGAGCCAGGCCAAAACGAACTGGCGCAGGTAGTTTATTGAAACCCTTGAATTCGGAATATGGGAAAGTAGCTCCGGGTTGGGGGACTACTCCTTTTATGGGGGTTGCAATGGCTTTATTCGCGATATTCCTATCTATCATTTTAGAAATTTATAATTCTTCTGTTTTACTGGACGGAATTTTAATGAATTAGGTTTCTACTAACTAAAACTATGAAGTCATAGTTTTTCCATCCAAAAAAGGGTCTTTCTGCTTTAAGCTCCACATTTCTAGACATTCTGGTAGTTCGACCGTGGATTTTTTTGTTTTGGTATCTCTGGAATATGAGTGTGTGACTTGTTAGAATTGATCCTATTGATAATACATAGAAAGCGCCTGTTCTCTCTATCAAGATGATTCTAATTCGTCGGATATTATTTATTCTAGTATCTGGAACACGAAATACATAGAGCGGATCAAGAAAAAAAAAAAAGGAACTATGATTCATACTCACTATTTAGGCCTCGTAACCAGACTGAAAAAAATGAAAGTAGTTCTTAATAAAAAAAGAACTTTTCTTCCTTCCAATTTTGTTTGCCCAAAAGACTACTTTTTTTTTCTCTCGATTTTGTCGAGTTATTACACCAATTCAATAAATGATCATCAAGCGGTTCTTATTCGAAGAACCCTTGCCCTTTGTTTAGCTTGAGAATCAATCATCGTGGCTCTAGTATGAATCTAAGGTTTTAATTGAACTGATTCATAGGATCGCAACAAGATAATTTCTATTAGAAAACCACTATAAATTTTTATTTTTTTCCTAGTAAAATAAAATAAATAAAAAATAGGGAAGAGAAAAGTCAAGAGGCCTCTAATGATCAACATAAGGGAAAGAAAGACAGATGAGCCAACTTGAGATTTTTTGGCATTATCATCACAACGAAGAAATTCTGGATTTTTCTTATTTAATATCTTCAAGGCAAATTGATATAATCCCGTGGCTGATGAAGTTTTGAACTTTTTTTTTTCTAATATCCGTGTTGAAAATTTGTGTGTTTATGCTTGAGCCGTACGAGATGAAATTTTCATATACGGTTCTCGGAGGGGGAGTCGGGCTAGTTACCTATCTCAATAAAGTATATGATTGGTTTGAGGAACGTCTTGAGATTCAGGCAATTGCGGATGATATAACTAGTAAATACGTTCCTCCTCATGTCAACATATTTTATTGTTTAGGGGGAATTACACTTACTTGTTTTTTAGTACAAGTTGCTACGGGTTTTGCTATGACTTTTTACTACCGACCAACCGTTACAGAGGCTTTTTCCTCCGTTCAATATATAATGACGGAGGCCAACTTTGGCTGGTTAATCCGATCAGTTCATCGATGGTCAGCAAGTATGATGGTTCTAATGATGATCCTGCACGTATTTCGTGTGTATCTCACAGGTGGATTTAAAAAACCCCGGGAATTAACTTGGGTCACAGGTGTGGTTTTGGCTGTATTGACTGCATCATTTGGTGTAACCGGTTATTCTTTACCTTGGGATCAAATCGGTTATTGGGCAGTCAAAATTGTGACAGGTGTACCTGAAGCGATTCCGGTAATAGGTTCCCCTTTAGTGGAGTTATTACGTGGAAGTGCTAGTGTGGGGCAATCCACTTTGACTCGTTTTTATAGTTTACATACCTTTGTACTGCCTCTGCTTACTGCCGTATTTATGTTAATGCACTTTCCAATGATACGTAAGCAAGGTATTTCTGGTCCTTTATAGGAAAGGCATATCATAGAAAATAGGAATTCTCATATATCATATCGGGTAGGTTGTGGTATTTCATTGCTACAAACATGGGTTATTGTAAAATAAGACATGTCATTTGGATACTTCTCTTCAACTCTGAAGTATTTTACAGTTGAAGTTAATTTTACGAAAGAAAATAAGGCGGATTATGGGAGTGTGTGACTTGAATTATTGATTTGGCCATGCAGATAGAGAATTAGATCTGCCGCATTAGAATTCACGACCAAAGGTGTCTCCGCATCCAATCAATACGTAAGTCCCCTATCTAGGAAGGATAGGCTGGTTCACTCGAGGAGAATATTTTCTATGATCATACCCCAACCATGTCATCCATGAACAGGCTCCGTAAGATCCCGTAGAGTATAAATGGAATAAGTCATGTGATATGATCCAATTCTATATTTATTACACTTACTTTTTATTTATTATAGTATGGAAATGCATTCATTTTCTTTGCATCAATTTCGCAATATTATCGGAGTAAAAGAAGGGATCTAAGGAAGAAAGTAGGCTAAACTTTTTAATTTTTTATTAGTAACAAGTAAATACTTTGTTTGGACGTAAAAAACTTGCGATATTGAGGGGATAAACACCAACTAATCAAGAGACAATCCACAAAGCAATTGATCATGATCAAATTTGTAAGCCCACTTGGATATTGAGCATTTATGCATAAGAATAGGATTCTTTTCAATGAGTAGTTATAGGCGCAACTTTGGAAAAGAGAATCTGATAAAGCTTTTCTTACCTTGAGTCATTGAGTCATTATATAACCTATTCTATTGTTGTGGATCCTCCACGGTCTTATTTCTTTTCTTTCATTCTTGCTCGAGCCGGATGATGAAAAATTCTCATGTCCGGTTCCGTTGGGGGATGGATCCTAAAGAATTCACCTATCCCAATAACAAAGAAACCTGACTTAAATGATCCTGTATTAAGAGCAAAATTAGCTAAAGGGATGGGACATAATTATTATGGGGAACCCGCATGGCCCAACGATCTTTTATACATTTTTCCAGTAGTAATTCTAGGTACTATTGCATGTAATGTAGGTTTAGCGGTTCTAGAGCCGTCAATGATTGGTGAGCCGGCGGATCCGTTTGCAACTCCTCTGGAAATATTACCCGAGTGGTACTTCTTTCCCGTATTTCAAATACTTCGTACAGTACCCAATAAGTTATTGGGCGTTCTCTTAATGGTTTCTGTGCCAACAGGCTTATTAACAGTACCCTTTCTAGAGAATGTCAATAAATTCCAAAATCCATTTCGTCGCCCAGTAGCTACAACCGTTTTTTTAATCGGTACTGTAGTAGCTCTTTGGTTAGGTATTGGAGCAACATTACCCATTGATAAATCCTTAACTTTAGGTCTTTTTTAGGGATTTTTCAGGTTGATTCATTCAACCATGAAGTCCCCTGCATGGGTATCTAGGAAATAGTTACTTCCAAGTGAATCTTCCCTAGATACCTAAAATCTATTTTATTATGATCCATTTCGCGAAAATATAGATTGTGCTAAAGATGCAAAATTGTTTTCTTTTTTCTTTTTATTCTAACTCGAAAAGAAAAAGAGGAAAAAATTGTAATGGATTTAAAGCGAGAACTTGTTCTTAGGTAAATCAATTGGGAGATGCTTCTCTAGAGTGGCCCACATAAGTTTTCCATCTTCCATACGAAAGCTGTCAATTCTCATAAGATCTTCTTCAGTCTTACTCAAAAGGTCCAATAGTGTATGTATATTGGCCCTTTTGAGACAATTATACATTCTAGAAGGAAATTCTAATTGATCAATAAAAATGCAATTCAATGGAATTCCTTTTTTGTTTTTCTTTAGATTAGTGAATCTTTTTTGAAAGGCTAAAAGGGGTGGAGTAAACCTGGTTTGATTTTCTTCGAAACTAGCGCCTTCTTCCTCTGCGTGTAGAAAAGGAAGAAATAAATCAATCAAATTACGAGAAGCTTCATAAAGCGCTTCTTTAGGGGTTAAACTTCCATTCGTCCATATTTCGAGAAAAAGTATCTCGTGTTTTTCATTTCCATTCCCGCAAGAAAAAATACTATAATTCACATTTCGAACAGGCATGGATACAGCATCTATAGGATAACTTCCATCTTGAGAGTTCTTTCTGAGTTCCGTATGATATCCGCGATCTCTCTTGATCTGTAACTCAATACAGAAATCAATGGGGTCTTTCAAGTTAGCTATAGGTTGTGTCGTATCCACGATTTCTACGGAAGGCGGTAAGATTATATCTTGAGCGGTTATGTATCTAGGACCTTTGACGCAAATGGATGCGTCTCTAACTCCATAGAGATTACTTCTCAATACAATTTCTTTCAAATTTAGTAAAATTTCTTGTATGGATTCTTCAATACCTACTATTGTAGAATATTCGTGTGGCACGTTCCAAAATTTTGCGCGTGTGATACATGTTCCTTCTATTTCTCCAAGTAAAGCTCTTCGCAAGGCAATACCAACAGTATCTGCTTGACCTTTTCTAAGTGGGGACAGAATGAAACGACCATAATAAAGACGCTTACTATCTACTCTTGATTCAACACACTTCCACTGTAGTGTTTGGGTGGATCCTGTTACCTCCTCTCGAACCATAATAGACTAGTATTTATTTGATCATTGAATCGTTTATTTCTCTTGAAAGCGGTTTAATTCTTTTACAGACGTCTTTTTTTAGGAGGTCGACATCCATTATGCGGCATAGGTGTTACATCGCGTATACAACTTAAGCGTACACCACTTTTAGCAATGGCTCGTAATGCGGCATCTCTTCCGCTACCAGCCCCTTTTACCATAACTTCTGCTCGTTGCAAACCCACTGTACGAATAGCATCTACTGCTGTTCTTTGGCCGGCATAGGGTGATGCTTTTCTTGAGCTTTTGAATCCACAAGTACCTGCGGAGGACCAGAAAACCACCCGACCTTGCGGGTCGGTAACAGTTATAATGGTATTGTTGAAACTGACTTGAACATGAATAACCCCTTTTGTTATTCTACGTGCACTCTTCCGTAAACTAAAACGGGCATTCCTACGCAAACCAATACGCACTTTCTTACGTGAACCTATTTTTGGTATAGCTTTTGTCATATTTTATTATCTCATACATAAATATGAGTTAGAAATAACAAAAAGAAAAAAAGATACAAAGATATCCGTTTCAGGGTGAAATATATCCTTTACTTTCATTTTTTGATTCGGAATTTGGACATTTCTGTGGGTACTTTTTTTTTTTTACTTTTTAGAAAGGAAAGCTCCTTTTTCGAAAGATTACCCCTGTCTTTGTTTATGCTTCGGATTGGAACAAATGACTCTAATTCGCCCACGCCTACGAATCAGTCGACACTTTGTACAAATTTTACGAACGGAAGCTCTTATTTTCATATTTAGGTATTCCTTTCTTAAACGATGAATCCACTCTTTGGGAAAAAATAAGCCTCTTGACTTAAATTTAGAAATTTGGAATTGATTTTCCTAGAAAAAACAAATCCTTTCAATCTTTGGTATCCTTCAAATCTTCAGTATCTTTCGAGTCTTCGGTACGCTTCGAATCCTTATGGGGAAGTCTATAAATTATACGCCCCTTGCTTGAATCATAACGACTTACTTCAATTTTGACCCTATCCCCCATCAGTATTCGTATAGAACTAGACCGGATTTTTCCTGAAATATAGCCTAGGATGATGTTGTCATTCTCTAAGCGAACTCGGAACATTCCGTTGGGTAGGGCTTCCGTAACTAAACCTTCGAAAGTAACTTTTGCTTCTCTCGGGTTTTTTTTTTCTCTCCTATTTTTTTTTTCTGTCATACTATTTTCTCCTATTTTTCTATTTGGATTTTCAAAATAGGAAATTCGAGATAGAATTCGGGTACTATAGGCGGGGCCTTTACCATATATAACATAAGACTTCTCCCCCAATTCTGTTTAGTCGAGCTTCTCGATCTGTCATTATACCTTGAGAAGTAGAAAGAATAGCAATTCCCATTCCGCCCAAAACCTTAGGAATTCCTGGATAGTTAGCATAAATTCGTAAGCCTGGTCGGCTGATACGCTTTAAAAAGGTTCTAGTTCTATATATTCCCTTTCTATTCTTTCTCTTTTGATGTCGCAAAGTTGAAACCAAGAAATATCTGCTACTTTCTTGATGTTTCCGAACACTTTCAATAAAACCTTCTCGTAGAAGTATTTTAACAATGTTTTCGGTAATATTTGTAGATACTACTCGAACAGTTCCTTTTTTACTCATGTCTGCGTTTCTTATAGAGGTTAGTAAATCAGCAATAGTGTCCTTGCCCATAAGACTCTAATTCTAGGTTCCTCCTAATTTTTAGATAATCAACATGTTTTCCTTTTTCTTTTAATTTTGGATTTTAAAGCATATACGTAAAACACAATCTACTAATTTTTTCTTTGATCTATATCTCGTCTACTAGTATTTATAATACTTCAGGAGCTAATGAAACTATTTTAGTAAAATTCAATTCTCTCAGTTCCTCAGCAATCGCGCCAAAAACTCGAGTTCCTTTTGGATTTCCTTTTTGATCAATGATAACTGCTGCATTGTCATCATAGCGTATTATTATACCGTCTTCACATTTGAATTCTTTACATGTACGTACAATTACAGCTCGAATTACTTCGGATCTTTCTAGAGGCATTTGGGGCACTGCGTCTTTGATTACAGCAACAATAATATCACCAATACGAGCATATCGCTGATTACCAGCAGCTCCTATGACTCGAATACACATCAATTTTCGAGCTCCACTGTTATCCGCTACATTTAAAAGGGTCTGAGGTTGAATCATATTATTTGGATTTCAATTTGTTATTTCACTGCAAAGAAAAGAAATATTGTCTTTCCAGAAGGAAAAACAGGTGTTTTTCATCTTCAATACTCTTTTTGGGGGTTCTATATCTCTACTCTAATAAATTGGCTTCGTATGGGCATTTTACTGGCAGCTATGGAGATAGCTGCTCTAGCTACAGTTTCAGATACTCCGCTCATTTCATAAAGTATTCGACCTGGTTTAACAACGGCTACCCAATATTCGGGGGATCCCTTTCCTGAGCCCATACGTGTTTCTGTGGGTCTTAGTGTAACCGGTTTGTCGGGAAATATACGTACCCATAGTTTTCCACCACGACGTGCATATCGTGTCATTGCTCTTCGTCCTGCTTCTATCTGTCTCGCTGTAATCCAAGCGGGTTCAAGTACTTGAAGAGCATATCTACCAAAACAAATACGATTGCCTCGGCAGGATTTTCCCTTCATTCTTCCTCTATGTTGTTTACGAAATCTAGTTCTTTTGGGGTTATAGTCGATGGTTCTTTTTTAGTTCCATCTCTACTGCAAAACTGGACATGAGAGTTTCTTCTCATCCAGCTCCTCGCGAATGAAATGAGAAACCATGCAAATTTTTCAAATTCCATAATATTCAAAAATATTACGGATAGATACACATCAATATATAATAGAATAGGTTTTTTTTTGAATTTCTTAAAATAGAAAAATATATAGTCAAGAAGGAAGATCTAGAATATAGTCAAATTCTATATTTTGGATAATGTAATCCTTCCTTTTTATAAGGAATATCCTTATTTTTAACCTTATTGAATCATAGTAAAGTATTCTAATCCAATAAAGATTTCGCGGGCGAATATTTACTCTTTCTTGTCTTATTTGTTAATTTATAACCTTACCAAATAAAGCAATTTTTTTGGTTTGTTCCGCCATCCCACCCAATGAAGTATTAGGATTCTTTTCAATAAAATCAATCCTATGCAGTCATAGGTTTTGTCGTTCCCACAGCTTCTCCTTTAATGGTTAGGTTTGAATCCTGCAATGGAGCTTCCAAACTTTCCGAGTTAATTTTCTCAGTTTTATTAACCCGGGCTGCTCTTTATTATTGCTTTAAATTTTTATTTTTTGTTTCACAAAACTACGATTTTTAATTGTTTCTTATTTTTATTATTTTATTATATTGATGCTTTATCACATTGCCTTTTATGATGTAATTCATAGACCATACATATTGGAATCTTATATCTTTCTTATTCTTCTTCCTTCTACCTATCATCCCTCCTTTTATCCACATCCCTTTAGTTTTCTTTCACAACCTAGAATCAGGTTTCTTTTTTAGAGAAATAAAAATGCAGTTGCTACAACTATATGATAGATCTACTCATTTATGATAGATGTATTTATTCACATAGTGACTGTTTCTTAGTTAGGATCTCGACAATACGAAGCAATAGGTTGGTTATTAGTTAATTTTCTATAATTACTAAGTTTTTTTATTTTTAGTAGGGTTCGGTCAATTTTTTTTTTTTTGAATTTCCATTTTTGACCCTAAAGAAAAAACTAACGAGTCACACACTAAGCATAGCAATTATATTAAAAGATTTATCAATTTTCATTAAATCTTATAGAAAGAGGTATAATTTCTTCTTTTTCGGGGATTTTTGGAAAAATAAGGTTCTTGTCTTTTTTATTCTATTACTGGCCAGAATGAGAAGACAAGGTTAGGTTAGTTATTCTTCTTCTACGAATATCCAAATTTTTACACCTAATACTCCATAGATAGTTCGAATTGGATAGCAGCAATAATCAATTTTAGCGCGAATTGTTTGGAGGGGAAGTCTACCCTTTTTGATGCATTCGGCACGTGCAATTTCTTTCCCTCCTAGACGGCCCGCAATTTTTATTTTAACTCCCTTTATATCTGCTTTTTTAGTTAATTCAATGGCTTTTTTCATTGCCTTTCGGAATGAAACTCTATTTTTTAATTGGAAAGCTATATATTCTGCAAGAATGTTAGGTTGTCTATAAGGTTCTTTAACTTTTTCGATAGCAATATTAAGTCTCTTATTTACAGAATTCACTTCCTTTTGGATATCTTTCTCTAATTCTTCGATTGCTCCTTTTTTCTTTAATAAATTGGGAAATCCTATATGGATTATAACGTGAATTGTATCGATTTCCTTTTGAATTTCTATATGTGTAATTACTTCGGAACTTGCGTCTGATTCTATTTTTCTATTTGAGCTTTTTTTCCTATTCTTTTGTATATAGTTCTTGATACAATTCCGTATTTTTTTATCTTCTTGTAGACCTTCAGAATAATTTTTTGGTTGTGCGAACCAAAAGGAATGGTGATTTTGGGTTGTACCAAGTCTGAAACCGAGTGGATTTATTTTTTGTCCCATATTTTTCTATTCTATTTTTTTTTTTTTACTGGGAATCGAAATCTTAGGTTGATCTAAAGGTTATTTAGATTTCTTTACTATATTTAGTACAATTGTTATATGACACATGGTTTTTTTTATAGGATAACCACGTCCTCGAGCTCGAGGTCTGAATTTTTTCATAATAGTACTCCTACTCACTTCGGCTTTTGTTATGAATAAATTCGCTTTGTCGAAATCCCTATAATGAGTAGCATTTGCTGCTGCCGAATAAACCAACTTTAAGATAGGATAAGATGCTCGATAAGGCATGAGGTTCAGTATCATAATGGTTTCCTCGTAGTAACGCCAGCGAATCTCATCAAGAACTCTTTGTGCTTTAAAAACGGACATATGTATGCGTTTTTGTGCTTTGAAAACCCGTTCGAACTTAAGGAGACGATCAGTTGGAACTTTTCTTGCGAGTTTCCGTAGCCCGTTCCTTTTCTTCTTTATCCTAGGGGTATACTTTACCAATTTGAAACTTGTCATAAATAAGGTTATTCCCCGCCTACCTTTACTTTATTTGAATCCTATAAATTTTGTTTATTCTGAATCTTTCTATTCTGAATTCAGTTAACGACGAGATTTAGTATCCTTTCTTGCACTTTCATAACTCGTGAAATGCCGAGTAGGCACGAATTCCCCCAATTTGCGACCTACCATAG